>Ga0209631_10006164_pt1 | contig 12420 bp, 10 predicted proteins | sample COG_08_FD_184752 | JGI IMG/M metagenome (GOLD analysis project Ga0209631, IMG submission 184752) | Pelagic Microbial community sample from North Sea - COGITO 998_met_08 (SPAdes) (version 2) | ecosystem: Environmental > Aquatic > Marine > Neritic zone/Coastal water | place: Helgoland, sampling... | reverse complement strand
GTGTACATGTCGGTGGCCCGCCACAAAGAGGGCGACTATGCGCCCTACATCTACAAGACCACCGACTGGGGCAAGACCTGGAAGAAGATCACCACTGGTCTGCCCAAAGATGACTTCGTCCGGGTCGTACGTGAAGATCCGAATCGTGCTGGGCTGCTGTACGCAGGTACTGAACTCGGCCTGTACTGCTCGTTCGACGACGGCGCCAAGTGGCAGTCGTTGCAGGCCAACCTGCCGGTGTGCCCGGTGTATGACCTGATCATCAAGGACACCGACATGGTGGTCGCCACCCATGGTCGTTCGTTCTGGATTCTCGACGACCTGACCCAGATCCATCAGATTCACGACGATCTGGGCAAGGCCAAGAACTTCCTGTTCGCCCCACGCGACACCGTTCGTGCTCCTGACCACCTGTTCGCAGGATTCTGGGGTGATCTTGGCGGCAAGAGTTACCACGTCACGATTGGTCAGAACGCGACGTTCTACCTCGAAGAAGACGAACAAGGTCGCAAGACTAAACGAGTCATCGACGCTGGCGACGACCTGCCCCGAGGAGCACGCTTCACGTACCTGCTGGACCAAGCGGCACTCGACGCAGCACCTGGTGGCGAGGCGGTCCTCACCATCCTCGACGACAAGGGCAACGAGATCGACTCATTCTCAAGCGTCATGCCCGAGGACAAGAAGGATCGCTTCGGTCAGTACATCAGTGCGAACGCTGGCATGAACAGCTTCTGGTGGTCGATGCATCATGCGTGCGGCCCCAAGATAGTCGACACCGATTTCCATCAACGACCAGCCGGGCCACTTGCGTTGCCCGGTGCCTATACCGCTCGTTTGACGGTCGGCGATTTGTCCATGGAACAGGGTTTCAACCTGGTCAAAGACCCGCGGGTCAAGACCAGCCAACGCGACCTGAAAGCACAGCTCGATCTCATGCTCGGGGTACAGAACAAACTCAGCGAGATCGTCGAGGCGGTCAACACCAGCCGGGGTGTGAAGAAGCGCATGGCTGATTGGACCGGGCGTCTGACGGGCAATGCGGACGCCGAGAAGGTGACCGCTGCGATGACTCGCCTTGAGAAGAAGCTCGACAAGGTCGAAGCTGCATTGGTGCAGAAAGAATTCACCTCGTTCGGTGATGCGCTGAACTACCGCGAGATGTTGTTCGAAAAGATCAACGGTCTTCCGCCGGTCATCCGCAGTGCTGACGCCAAACCAACCCAGCAGTCCTACGACGTGTTCGAGAAACTGTCAGGGCAGGCCGATATACAGCTCGCAGCCATGCAAGCGCTCGTAGATGGTGACCTCGCCAAGATCAACAACCAGTTGTCCGAACTCGGCGTCGAGATCATCGGCGGCTGACCCAATTACCCGCGACGCAAACGTCTTTGGACGGGGCCTACCGGCACTGTTCTAGGCCCCGTTCTGGACACAGTCCAAAGCCATAACGCGTCGGGAGGGCCCTTGGACATCTTGGCAACGGTCGGCGTGTTGATCGCCGTCTATGTGTCATTCACGATTTCGGCATCAGCAGGCCTTGGTGGTTCGTTACTCATGGTGCCCACGCTTGCGCTCTTCCTTGGCACCAAGGAAGGCGTAGCTCTGGCTGCGTTGTTACTCGCCAGCAACAACATCATGAAGATCATTGCCTATCGAGAGACGCTGCCGTTTCGAAAGGCGGCTGGTATCGCGGTTTTGATTGTGATCGGCGCCGCCATTGGTTCCACGCTGCTCGTGAACGCGCCCGTGTGGGCGGTGACAATTGCGGTGTTGGCCATGTTTGCCACCACGATCATCACCGAAAAGCGCGAGATCAAGGCAGTCAGAAGCAAATTTGGGCCGTTCCTGGCGTTCGTGGCGGGTGCGTCGAGTGGTTTCTCAGGCACCTCTGGCCCGCTCAAGGGTGTCGCGATTCGCAACCTGGATCTGGATCGCCGCCACTTCGTTGGGGCGGCATCACTCGCGTCGTTCGCTGGCGACGCGGCCAAGACTGCAATCTTTGCCGAAGCCGATCTACTCGGACGCGACGCGTGGCTCACCTGTCTGGCTGCAATTCCGCTGATGGCACTTGGCACCTGGAGTGGATCCAAGCTCAACGAACGGCTGGGCGAACAGACCTTCGCCATCTTGTTCTGGACAGTCATGGCCGGCTACTCGATCCGTCTCGGCATCCTGCTCTTTTAATCCGCTCCGCTCTGGCCGGCGTTCGCCGGACATGGTTTCCCTTCAGCCGGTGCGACTCCTCCGTCGCCCCCTACCCGCTCGTCCCTCGCTCCTACCTGACCGCGCACTCCCCTGGGGACTACACACGACGACTCTTCACCCGGTGGGCTACGCCGTGAGGATTGAGGCGGTCGCAGTAGCGAGGGCTTGGCATCCGAGAACGATGTCGGCGTCTGTTGAGTCTTCGGCGAAGTCGTGGCTGATGCCGTTGATGCTGGGAATAAACAACATGGCACTCGGTATATGGCGAGCCGCAATCTGTGCATCGTGCGCGGCAGCGCTAGGCATCGAGACCCAAGCATCGGGAGCCGTAGCTTCACACGCCGCTTCGAGGTGGGAGCGCAGGCTGGGGTCCATGTGTGCAGGTTGGACTGCAGCACGGCGCAGTTCCGCGTGGACCTCGACCGGTCCCTCTGCGCTCATTTCGACTGCCAGATCTCGAATCGCCACTTCGAACCCGTCGAGGACCGTTTCGTCGGTGTCGCGATATTGCAGGCCGCACCATGCGGAGCCGGGAATGATGGACTCGCCGCCGGGATGCACCCCCAGGTTACCGATCGTCCACACGGTTGTTGGCCCGGCGAGTGCGCGCAGGCGTTCGTCGATGCGGACGCCGAACTTGAACATCGCCGCGGCTGCATCCTTGCGACGTGCCATCGGTGTCGTGCCGGCATGATTCTGTTCACCGGTAAAGGTGATCTGCATCGCCCGCAGACCAACGATCGATGTCACTACCCCCAAGAGTTTGCCCGTGTCTTCGAGATGCGGACCTTGTTCGATGTGTGCTTCGAGGTAACCGACATGGCGTTCGGGTTCATGCAAAGCCCGAGGTGTCGACGTGAGGCCCAGTCGTTCAAGCGCTGCCGCGATTGTTTCGCCGTCGGCATTCTGGAGTGCCAGATCTGCGTCGGAGAAATCACCGAAGAATGAGCGGCTTCCGATGAAGCTGCCATAGGTGCCTTCTTCGTCGGCCCACGAGACAACGTCGACCGCCAGGTGCTGCGTGGTCGGATCGTCGTGTAGCGCACGGGCAACTTCGATGCCGTACATGACACCCATGGCTCCATCGAGCCAGCCGCCCTCGGGTTGGGTGTCCGTGTGCGAACCAATGATCAGAGCCGGTCCTGGGTTGCGGGATCGCCCGTGGACACTGCCTACGCCATCGATGATGGCATCGAGGCCAGCCGCTTCCATCTGCTCGACAAGCCACTCCCGTGACTCCCAGTCGATGGGCGAATACGTGGGACGCACGACGCCGTTGTCTAACGCTCCAAACGTACGGAGCTTCCGCAAGCTGTTGAGTAGCCGTTGACCATCGATCTGCACCATGGCGCCACGTTATAGATCGCCAGCGGCACTGACCCTGTCAAACACGCCTGCAACAGATTACGTGCCGATGAACCCGTGTGTTTCGAGCGCTGCGATCTCTTCGTCGGTCCGGCCGATCGACTTCAAGATCTCGGCATTGTTATCGCCACGGGCAGTGAACCATTTAGCCATCTCGACCTCGGTCTTGCTGAAGTGCGCACCGGGTTTGGCCGCCTGAATGGTTCCCGCGGCTGGGTTCTGGAATGTCTGGATCGTGCCGTTATACACCGCTTGTGGATCGACGATCGCCTCTTCGGCCGACAGGATTGGACCACACGGGACCTGCTGCTCGATCAGTGCTTCGAGCGCCTCGCCCACTGTCAGTTCCAGAAACCGATTCGCAACGAGTGCTCCCATTGCGGCGTAGTTGTCACCTTCGCTCAAGGAGGCGAACCCTTCGTCAACGAGCCGTGGAATGGCGATCCGCATGACGCTGAAAGACGACGCCAGGATCAGGGTGGCGGTGATGCCGAACGCGAACACCTATGAGACCCAGAAGTTACGAACGTTTCAGTCGCTCTGAAGTTCCCTGACAGCCAATCCATGATCGGATCCTTCTGCTGCCACCGCTAGACAAGCACACATATGCGAAGCTGGGGCATGACGAATCTGGCGCCGATCGGCGAAGACCTACTCGAAGCGGCTCGGTCGCTGCAGGGCGAGACCATCGAGCTACGACGCTCGATCCATGCCGAACCTGAGATCGGTCTGCAACTACCAGAGACCCAGAAGAAGATTGTCGAGTCACTTACCGGGCTCGGGCTCGACATCACCCTTGGCCAATCGACCACATCGGTTGTTGCTGATCTCGATACCGGAAAACCCGGCCCCACCGTGTTACTGCGTGGCGACATGGACGCACTGCCGTTGCAAGAGGACTACGTGAGCGACTTCCAGTCGAAGGTCGACGGAGCAATGCATGCGTGCGGCCACGACTCACACGTGGCCATGCTGGCCAGCGCTGCTCGTCTGCTGTCGGAGAACAAGGACTCGTTCACCGGCAAGGTCCGGTTCATGTTCCAGCCCGGCGAAGAGGGTTACCACGGCGCCAAGTACATGATCGAAGAAGGTGTCCTCGACGGCGTCGACCGGGCGTTCGCCATCCACGTCGTTACCAACATGCCAAACGGGTTGCTCTCGACCAAGGGCGGGGCGCTACTAGCGAGCGCTGATCGTTTCGAGATCACGGTGCACGGCAAAGGCGGCCATGCATCGGCGCCGCACCATTGCATCGACCCGATCCCGCCGGCTGCTGCGATGGTTGGCGGCCTGCACAACATCGTGAGCCGCGACATCGACCCGTCGCAGTCAGCGGTGCTCACCGTTGCTCATATCGAAGCCGGCACAACCAACAACATCATCCCGGCATCGGCATTTCTCGAAGGCACCATTCGTACCTTCGACGAAGGCGTCCGGAGCAAGATTAAAGACGCTGTCAGCCGAGTCGCACATGGCACATCCCAGGCACATGGTTGCACTTGCACCAGCGAAGTCATCTCGGGGTACCCAGTGACCATCAACAACGAGGAACAAGCCCTGCTCACCAGCCGCGTCGCCAGCGCTCTTGTCGGTGCCGACGGCTTTCATATGGCCGAGGACCCTGCACTGGCTGCCGAAGACTTTAGTTATGTCCTCAACCAGGTACCAGGTGCCATGGCGATGATGGGCGTCTGCCCCGACGACGTCAGTCCGGCCGAGGCCGCACCCAACCATTCGAACTTCATGCGAGTAAACGAGTCAGCGTTCTATAACGGCGTTGGCCTCTATGCCGCCATGGCAATGGTCGGCTGAACCCATGCGGCTGAGCACACGAAATCCACGGAGACAACAATGACCAACCTCGCCCCCATCGGCGACGACCTGCTCGAAGCAGCTCGATCGCACCAAGACGCCACCATCGAACTTCGCCGTTCGATCCACGCCGACCCCGAACTCGGACTGCAGCTGCCCGAAACCCAGAAGAAGCTCCTTGAATCGTTAACGGGCCTTGGCCTCGATATCACCCTTGGTGAATCGACCACATCGGTCGTGGCCGATCTTGACACCGGCAGGCCCGGCCCCACCGTGCTACTACGCGGCGACATGGACGCACTCCCGTTACAGGAAGATCATGTCAGCGACTTCCAGTCACGACACGACGGCAAAATGCATGCCTGCGGCCACGATGCCCATGTGGCCATGCTGGCCAGCGCTGCCCAGTTGTTGTGCGAGAATAAGGACGAACTGACCGGCAAGGTTCGGTTCATGTTCCAGCCGGGCGAAGAGGGTTTCCACGGCGCCAAGTACATGATCGAAGAAGGTGTGCTCGACGGTGTCGACCGTGCGTTCGCCATCCATGTCAGCACCAACATTCGTAACGGCCTCATCACCACCCGTGGCGGGTCGATCATGGCGAGCGCCGATCGTTTCGAGATCACGGTGCACGGCCGCGGCGGCCATGCGTCCGCGCCCCAGAACTGTGTCGATCCGATCCCTGCAGCGGCAGCAACCGTGACCGCGCTGCACACCATGGTCGGCCGTAATGTCGATCCGATGCGATCAGGCCTCGTCACCGTGGCCCACATAGAGGCTGGTACGACAAACAACATCATCCCGCCGCATGCATTCATGGAAGGCACAATCCGGACTCTTGACGAGACCAGTCGTGCTGCCCTTGCCGAGGGTGTGGGCCGGGTCGCTCAAGGCACTGCCCTGTCGCATGGCTGCACGTGTACCCACGAGGTCATTCCTGGCTACCCCGTGACCATCAACGACCCTGAGCAGGCAACACTTGCCGGCCAGGTCACAAGCGCTCTTCTGGGCGCTGACAACTTTGTCGAAATGCCACGGGCTCGCATGGGGGCTGAAGACTTTAGTTATGTGCTGCAGCACGTGCCTGGTGCCATGGCGTTCCTTGGGGTCTGCCCCGATGACCAGGACCCCACCACGGCAGCACCGAATCACTCGAACTTGATGCGGGTGAACGAAAGTGGGCTGACCAATGGCGTTGCGTTGTACGCGGCCATGGCATTGGTTGGATAGTTGGGGTGACAGTCAGTCCTGAAGCGGGCCGTACTGACTCCAGCCATGGTCCAGCAGGACATTTGGGTTGTCACTCCAGTCCAACGCACACACTTGTTTACGGAGCCGGCGGCCGGTTACCGCTCGCAAGAAATCGTGCGCTGATGCCCGTAACGAAAGCGGTATTTGGCCACCGCCAGGCGGGTCAAGCGTGACGCCGTGTTCAAACGCCAACGTCAGCGCAATACCAGCGAGGTCATGCGCTCGTTCTTGCAGCGTCTCGCCGTAACGCTCAGCCACCTTGGCCACCGTGTCTTCATCAAGCGCCAGGTCGATCGCTAGCGCCTCGGCGATATCACCACCATGGATGACCAAGTCCGACGTGAGTGCAGCGACATACGCCGGATCTTCCTGTCCGAAGGCAGAGAAGGCATCGGCGTTGCCATACCATTCGTCGCAGATCTCGACCAGCGAGAGTCCACGACGATCCTGAACCTGCCGAGCGGTAGCTTCGTCGGAGCCACGAGGCAGCGGCACTCCGGCAAGGGTCTCGGCTACGAGGCCACTGACATGCGCCATCACGTCGGTAACAGACCATCCTGGGCATGCCGCGACCGGGACTACTGCTTGTTGTCCTGTGAGTGCGCAGAGCTGGGGCGTTATCTGGGCTCGGAGCCGCTCGTAGCGCACTGGCGCGGTTCCAACATCAAAGGCCATAGCCCGAAGCTACTTGCCGAGCCGCCCATATGTCAGGCGGGACTCGAGACAAGGTGACGGTCCATCGCGGTTGGACCACGCCACCGGCGACGTTCTCTTGGCTCGGTTTACTACAGCTAGCACCACTTCTTTATGCATGTTATGTTCATGCTTAAAGTTTCTTGGAGAGTTGGAACCGCTACATGAGCGAGACATCACTGTCGAAGGTCGCCGTCCTTGGGGGCGGGCCCGCTGGTTTGTACTTTGCGTTGTCATTGAAGATGCGGGCGCCTCATGTCCACGTCTCGGTCTTCGAACGCAACAAACCCGACGACACCTTCGGGTGGGGCGTGGTGTTGTCCGACGAAACACTTACCAATCTCGACGCAAACGATCCGATCAGCGCGGCCGAGATCCGCAACCATTTCGCCTACTGGGACGACATTGCACTCCATCACCAGGGCCAACGTCTTCTCTCGACTGGGCATGGGTTCTGCGGTATTGGCCGCAAACGTCTGCTGCTGATCCTGCAAGCCAGAGCTCGCGAGCTCGGCGTCGACCTCCACTTCGAGACCAACATCGAATCGATCGATCAGGTCATGGCCGATTACGACGTCGTGGTTGCCGGCGACGGTCTCAACTCACGTACTCGAGCCCACTTCGAGTCAACGTTCACACCCAACACCGACTTGCGGCTGTGCCAGTTCGTTTGGCTGGGCACCCACCAGAAGTTCGACGACGCGTTTACATTCATCTTCGAAGAGACCAAACACGGGTGGATGTGGGCCCACGCGTATCAATTCGACGATGACCTGGCCACGTTCATCGTCGAGTGTTCACAACAGACCTACGACAACTTTGGTTTCGCTGACCTGAGCCAGCACGAAAGTATTGCGTTGTGCGAAGAGGTGTTTGCCGACTACCTCGACGGCAACGCGCTGATGACCAATGCTCACCACATCCGTGGGTCTGCCTGGATTCGTTTTCCCCATGTATTGTGCGAGACCTGGCACCACGAGAACGTCGTGCTCCTTGGTGATGCCTCGGCAACGGCTCACTTCTCGATCGGTTCTGGCACGAAACTGGCGCTCGAAAGTGCAGCCGCCCTGGCCCGGGTCCTGGTCGAGGAACCCGACCACACCCAGGCGTTCGAGGCCTACGAACAAGAACGGCGCATCGAGGTACTTCGTCTGCAGTCGGCTGCTCGCAACTCCATGGAGTGGTTCGAGAACGTCGAGCGTTATCTCGAACTCGACCCGGTGCAACTCAACTATTCGATGCTGACCAGGTCACAGCGCATCAGCCACGAGAACCTGCGCGAACGCGACCCAGTATGGCTCAACGAAGCCGAACGTTGGTTCCAGACCCAGGCTGGCGCCCCGGCCGACGCACCTGTTCGGGCCCCCATGTTTGCGCCCTTCCGCCTCCGCGACATAGAGCTGTCCAACCGGGTCGTAGTGTCGCCCATGGCCCAGTACAAAGCCGTCGACGGCTGCCCGACCGATTGGCACTTTGCCCACTATGCCGAACGGGCCAAGGGCGGTGCCGGGTTGGTCTATGTCGAGATGACCTGCGTGTCCCCCACCGGCCGTATCACGCCCGGCTGTCCCGGGCTGTACGCCCCCGAGCACGAAACCGCGTGGCGGCGACTGACCGACTTCGTGCATGCCGAGACTCAGGCCAAGATCTGTTGCCAGATCGGCCATTCAGGTCGAAAGGGTTCAACCCAGGTCGGCTGGGAAGACATGGACGCACCGTTGGTGACCAAGGCCGACAATTGGCCACTCGTCTCCGCGTCTGCCATCCCGTGGTCACCCAACAATGCGATACCGGCCGAGATCACCCGCGACCAGATGACCGAGATCCGCGACCAGTTTGTTGCCGCCGCAGAAATGGCGGAACGCAGTGGCTTCGACATGATCGAACTCCATGCGGCCCATGGGTATCTGATCTCGTCGTTCATCTCGCCGACGTCAAACGTACGGACCGATGACTACGGCGGCAAGCTCGAGAATCGCATGCGCTACCCGCTCGAAGTCTTCGAAGCCATGCGAACTGTTTGGCCTGCCCACAAGCCGATGTCGGTACGCATTTCCGCAAACGACTGGGTAGGCGAGGCTGGCATCACTCCCGACGACGCCGTAGAAATCGGCCGGCTGTTCTCGCTCGCTGGCGCCGACATCATCGACGTGTCCGCAGGCCAGACATCCATCGAGGCCGAACCGGTGTATGGCCGTATGTTCCAGACACCGTTCAGCGACCGGATCCGCAACGAAGCCGGCATCAGCACTATGGCTGTTGGCAACATCTACGAGGCAGACCATGCCAACTCCATCCTGATGGCCGGACGAGCCGACCTCGTGTGCCTGGCGAGACCACACCTGGCAAATCCTTATTGGCTGCTCCACGCCGCCACCGAAATCGGTGATCGCCACGCCCCATGGCCGCTCCCCTACGAGGCTGGCAGGGACCAACTATGGCGACTTGCCGACCGAGAAGCCCAGACCGCTCCACCATCACAGACAGCCATCGCTACAAAGACTGGGAGCCCATCATGAGCCTTGCCAACCGCCATGTTGTCGTTACCGGCGGAGGCTCCGGCGTTGGGGCTGCCACTGCCTTGATTCTGGCCGAAGCCGGTGGCGCCGTGACCATCCTTGGCCGGCGCGCCGATGCGCTCGCAGCGGTGGCTGACCAACACGATGCCATCACCGGCCATGTCGCCGACGTGACCAACCGAGCAGCGCTTGCTTCTGCGCTCGACGACGCCCGTCTGGCATCGGGACCGATCGATGTGATGGTCGCCAGTGCTGGCATCTCGACCAGCAAGCCGTTCCACCGACTCGCTGCCGACGATGTCACTGAACTCATGTCAGTGAATCTGATGGGCGTGTTCAACAGCTTCCAGATTGCGTACGACGACGTTCGCAAACGTGGCTGGGGCCGACTCATTGCCGTGGCATCGACCGCAGGACTAACCGGCTACCCCTATGTGTCGCATTACTGCGCGTCCAAACATGCGGTCATCGGCATGGTGCGAGCACTCGCTCAAGAAGCTGGATCCACTGGCACCACCGTGAATGCCGTTTGTCCGTCGTATGTCGACACACCGATGACCAGCCGCACGATCGACAACATCGTCGCCCAGACCGGCATGAGCTCCGAAGATGCCATGGCTGCCCTCACGTCCGCCAATCCACAAGGCCGGTTGATCACACCGGAAGAAGTCGCGGGCACGATCCTGTGGCTTTGCAGCGACGCAGCCGCCAGCGTCAATGGTCAGGCCATCGCCCTCGACGGCGGCGAAGTATGAGTACGGGACTCACGACCACATCCAAGGAACGACTCCGGGCGTGGCTCAAAATTTTGAAGACCGCTCGACTCATCGAGAAAGAATTGCGTGAGCGCTTCCGCACCGAACTCGACACCACGTTGCCCCGGTTCGATGTCATGGCTGCGCTCGCTCGATCAGACGCTGGCCTCAAAATGAACGAACTCTCGACTGAGTTGCGGGTGTCGAACGGAAACGTCACCGGCATCGTCGACCGACTTGTTGACAACGGACTCGTCGAACGCCGCGCTGTTGTTGGTGATCGACGAGCCCAGCTCATCTGTCTGACTTCACATGGTGCAGCCACGTTCGCTGACCATGCACGCATCCACGAAGGATGGGTCGACGAGTTGCTCGCCGACCTGCCCGCATCCGACGTCGAGCAGTTGATGGATCTGCTTGACCTTGTAATCACTAAGGAAGACCTGTCATGACGACCTATGAACCACAACACTTCGCGCTTGAGATGCATGGCGCGGTAGCCCGGATCACGCTCAGCCGACCAGAACGAAAGAATCCACTCACCTTCGACAGCTACGCCGACCTGCGAGACTTCTTCCTTCATGTGCGCGGCGACGATGCAGTAAAGGTGATCGTCTTCGACTCCAACGGAGGTAATTTCTGCTCCGGCGGCGACGTACACGACATCATTGGGCCACTGATCCAAAAGGACATGAAGGGCCTACTCGAGTTCACCCGTATGACCGGCGACATGGTGAAAGCCATGATCAACTGCGGCACTCCGATCATCTCTGCCATCGACGGTGTCGCCGTGGGTGCTGGGGCAATCATTGCGATGTCCAGCGACATGCGTATCGCCACCGAACGGGCGAAATGTGCCTTCTTGTTCACCCGGGTCGGCCTTGCCGGCTGTGACATGGGTGCGTGCGCGATTCTTCCCCGACTGATCGGTCAGGGCCGGGCAACCGAGTTGTTGTTCTCTGGTCGTTCCTTTAGCGCCGAAGAAGGCCATGCCTGGGGTTTCTATAACGCAGTGGTGAACCCCGACGACCTCACGACCGAGGCCATGAAGCGGGCACAACGCCTAGCCGACGGGCCGACCTTCGGCCACATGATGACCAAGACGATGCTCGCTCAGGAATGGTCGATGTCGATCGAGCAAGCCATCGAGGCCGAAGCCCAAGCCCAGGCCATTTGTATGCAAACGCTCGACTTCGAACGGGCCTACAACGCATTCGTCGCCAAGGACTCACCCATCTTCTTAGGAAACTGATAGGAGCACAATCATGTTGGGGCCAAGCGCACACGCTGACACCTTCACCCGAGACAATCTGCCGTCAGGCGCCCTCCAGCCCGACTTCTTGCTCGACGGCTTCGACTATCCCCGGTACGTCAATGTCGGTTACGAGCTGACCGATGCCATGGTCCGCGACGGGTTCGGTGATCACACTGCACTTATCGGCAATGGCCGGCGACGCACCTACAAGGAACTCACCGACTGGACGAATCGGTTGGCCCATGCACTGGTTGATACCTATGGCGTGGTCCCTGGCAACCGCATTCTGATCCGTTCAGGGAACAACCCTGCGTTCGTCGCGTGCTGGATAGCAGCCATGAAGGTAGGCGCTGTCCCTGTCAACACCATGCCGCTGTTACGCGCTGGCGAGTTGAGCAAAATCGTCGACAAGGCCCAGGTCACCCACGCGTTATGCGACAGCCGACTGATGGACGAACTCGCCACCTGTGCCGCCACGTCGAGTTATCTCAAACACACCGTGGCGTTCGACGGATCAGCCAACCATGACAGCGAACTCGATCGGGTGGCGCTCGAGAAACCG
>Ga0209631_10006161_pt1 | contig 12422 bp, 16 predicted proteins | sample COG_08_FD_184752 | JGI IMG/M metagenome (GOLD analysis project Ga0209631, IMG submission 184752) | Pelagic Microbial community sample from North Sea - COGITO 998_met_08 (SPAdes) (version 2) | ecosystem: Environmental > Aquatic > Marine > Neritic zone/Coastal water | place: Helgoland, sampling... | reverse complement strand
ATATTCATCCTGTTTTTCTAGTTGCGACATAGCTTCTTGTCCTATGATAGTTTGATGAGTAAGCACATGGTTTAATACAGATCCAAGCGCATACTTTGTAGAGTCACTTTTTACGCATTGCTCTACTGCTTCAGATATAGCAATTCCCAAACTTCCAGTTGATTCAGGATTTTCAGCAAGAATTTTTTGTCCAATCTCTGTTTCAATGGAAGGACTGGCAATACATCTAGCTCCAAAAGTTTCCATCAATGCTCTTCGATATGGTTTTTGATTGTAACTGACTTTGACCATATATACATCAAGGTCTATTCCAAATTTTGAGCATGCAAAAGCTAAAGATGAACCCCATTGTCCAGCTCCAGTTTCAGTAGTTAGTTTTTCTACACCTTCTTGCTTGTTGTAATACGCTTGAGGTATTGCAGTGTTGGGCTTGTGACTTCCAGTAGGGCTAACTCCTTCATATTTATAGAAAATCTTAGCTGGTGTATCTAATACTTTTTCAAGATTCCTAGCTCTATATAATGGACTAGGTCGATATAATTTATAGATATCTTGAACTTCTTCAGGAATATCAATAAATCTATCTTGACTAACCTCTTGCCCTATTAATTCCATTGGAAATAATGGCGATAAGTCATCTGGACCCACCGGATCTTTTCTTCCTGGATGTAGTACTGGTGGAAGAGGTTCTTTTAAGTCAGCAGTAATATTATAGAATTGCGTAGGCATTTCTTTTTCATTTAATTGTGTTTTAATAATCATTTTTTACTCCATTGTTTAATAATTGAGAATTGTACCCCAATTGTTGATTTTGTATTGATATATAAAGCTATTTTAAGATTGCACGTACGTGCAGAAGGGTGTTATTGGCCTGAAGGCCACCAATGAAGATTCCAAGAATGAAGACTTTTTGAACTAAATAACATAACTAATTTTAATTCTACTTTTAATGCCTTTGCAAGAAAAATATTATATATTGTCAATAAATATGGATTTTTTTGAGAAGAACTTTATGAAAATTTTATAATTTGTTTATCAATTTTAGATATTAATTATAGGATAAATATTATTTATAGATAGCAAAATAGTTTTTTAATGCTATATTTATTTAACAAGGAGACAATTATGAAAAATGTTATATACATACTTTTATTAACTAGCTTATTTGCTCAAACCGATGAAGTAGATAAATCTTCAAAATGGGGAGTGTATGCTGGATACCAATCTTTACAAATCTCAGGAATGGAAGATGATGCTTCCGATGAAGAGCTTGGATCATTTTCAACAGAGAGATTAGGATCATATTATATAGGACTTTGGAGAAATACCGATTGGACTATCGGATCATTGCCTGTAACTGTTGGTGCTGAACTAGGACATCGTGGTACCACCTCTAAAACTGATCTTCAGATACAAGAGGGTGCTTCTATACCATTAACAGCTGATATTTTAGTTACCTATCTTGATTTATGGGCGTCAGCAAATTATGCAATGTCAGATAAATTTAATCTATGGTTTGGTCCAATGGTTGGTTTTCATTTAGATGACGAGGTTAAATTCTTTGGGCTAGAGATTCCAGATGAGTCTATGGATTTAGGATTTGATGACAATGATTTCGGTATCCTTGTTGGTGCTGGTTATTCTATAAATGAGAAAATGAGTATTAACGCTGGATTATATAGAGGCTTAAAAGATCATGATGGTGGAAAATTCAATAATTTCTTTGTAGACCTTGGATATTCTTTTTAAGTGTAATTTAATGTATGGAAAAAACTGCTATTATTGCACTAGGGGGGAATGCTCTCTCCAATAAACAACAAGCTGGTACTATCAAAGATCAGTTTGGGAATACGCATAAATCTCTAAAAGAGATTGTTAAGTTTCTGCGCAAAGATTATAATATTTGTATTACTCATGGGAACGGTCCTCAAGTTGGAGATGAGCTTTTACGAATGGATTTAACCCAGGATGAAGTACCACCTATGCCATTAGGGGTATGCGTTGCTGGAACACAAGGAACAATTGGATATATGATTCAGCAATCCTTCCAAAATATTTTAAATCAAGAAAAGATTGATAAGGAAGTAGTAACACTTGTAACCCAAGTAGTAGTCGATCCAAAACATCCTTCTTTAAAAAATCCTACTAAATTTGTAGGAAAGCGTTTTTCTAAACAAGAAGCTGAAAAAAGAGCAAAAAATATGGGATGGATTGTTAAGGAACAAGATCCAGGCGAATGGAGAAGGGTAGTACCGTCTCCTGATCCTGATTTTGTAATGCATGGTATTAGTATTAGAACATTAGTACATGCAGGGATTGTTGTTTTAGCTGCTGGAGGTGGAGGTATTCCAGTTTTTGTAGATGATAATGAAAATTTTAAAGGGATTGATGCTGTTATTGATAAAGATTTAACAGCCGCAAAACTTGGAAGAGTCATTAGAGCTGATGAATATTACATTGTCACAGATATAGATCAAGTATATTTGAATTATGGAAAAGATAATCAAACACCAATAGATACAATGACAGATGAAGAAGCTAAACAGTATCAAGAAGAAGGTCATTTCCAACAAGGGAGTATGTGGCCAAAAATTCGCTCTGCTATCCATTTTTTAAAACACCATGGTAAGAAAGTTGTTATTACTAATATTGATAATTTACAAGATGCAATTGATGGTAAGGCTGGAACAACAATTATAAAGCAGTAGATGGATATACTTTCAGCCAATCAAATGATGTGGGTTGCTTTTGTCATTGGCCATACTGCACCTTTAGTGTTTATTGCTCTTTACTATTTCAAGTACATTTCTAGAGAAATTTTTTCGCTATATTTTTTAGGAGTTTTAGTTGGCTTAACTTGGGAGATTCCATTTTCATTAGCAGGAAAATCATTTCATTTAATATTAATTGATTGGCCTATTGATCTTCCTTTAGTTCGAAATATTGCTTATTCATTTATTGATGGCTTGATATTTATTATTGGAGTCTACCTCTCAAAAAGTTTTCTAAAGAATTATGATTTTTTATATAAATTTAATTTAAATGCATTGATAATAATGATTCTGTGGGGAAGCTTTTCGGAGTTTTTGGTTGATCTGAATGGAAATGGTAAGCTGTGGCTGTTTATAGATAACTGGTATAATCCAGTATTCATTACTATCAATGGAAATGGATTAACTGTTATTCCCCAACTGATTTGGTTTGTTGCTCCAATTGTGTATTATTTGAGCATTTTGAAATGTTTATCAAAGAAAATATAAGAAAGAAAAAAAGATATGAAAGATCTCGTCTTTCTGAGGCCCATATTGCTAGATTGGCTGATAATCTTTTATCACAATGGATCAAGTTTTCAAATGAATTATCCTACAATGCTATCGCATTATATTATCCGTTTGACAATGAAGCATCTACGCTTGAAATAATTCGTTATCTTCATTCAAAAAACAAAACAGTATTACTACCCGCAATTCAAAAAAAGTCAAATAAGCTCTTATTTGCTAAATATTATCCTAAAGCAGAATTGATTAAAAATCATTTTGGAATTTTTGAACCAAAAGATAAAGAGTTTTTTGATAAAGTAGACATTGATATCGCTTTAATTCCTTGTGTTGCGTTTAATAATCAACTATTTCGTTTGGGAATGGGAGGTGGATTTTATGACAGAACTTTTTCTGATAAAAAATCAACGCTTTGTGTTGGTCTTGCATATAGTTTTCAGCTTGACGATCAATCATTTGAAGAAAAACATGATATTAAAATGGATTATGTTATTACTCAAAATGGTATTTTAAAATAATTACTTTGGCTTTGAAGCAATATATATATTTACAACACCTAAAGAAGGATAGAGGATTTGTACCTTTTTAAATCCGGCATTTTTTAACAAGATTTTAAATTCTTTTCCATGAGGAAAATGTTCTGCCGAAGTTGACAAATATTGATAAGCTCTTTGATTTTTTGCAATAATTTTTCCAAGAAAAGGAATTATAATTTTTGTATAAAGAATGTACCCTAATCTAAAAATAAAGAAAGAAGGAACTGCAGTCTCAAGTATAACTAGTTTACCTCCGGGCACTAAAACTCTTTTAATTTCAGAGAGTCCTTTAGATAAGTCTTCAAAATTTCTAACTCCAAAACTTACAGTAGCAGCGTGAAATGAATCATTCTCAAAACTCATATTTTCCGCATCTTCTAATTTGAAGCTTATATTAGTTGAATTATTTTTTTGATTAGCAATTACTAGCATTTGTTCAGCATTGTCGATTCCAACAATGTGATTACTATCTCTAGCTAGATCAAATGCTATATCTCCTGTACCAGTAGCAATATCAATAATAGATTTTGGATTATCCTTTAATACGATCGTACATACCTTACTGCGCCAGTATTTATCCATATTAAAGGTCATTATTCTGTTAATAAAATCATAACGAGACGCAATGCTATTAAACATTGACTGCACTTGAATTTTTTTTGAATTATTGTCTGATTTGTCAGGTTTAATCACCTGATAAGATAAAGAAAAGGGCTGACATTGTGCCAGCCCTTTTTATAGATAGTAATTTATTTATTAGCTCCTAGCCAATTATTGAACAGTCCAATGTCTTCGTGACGTCCGGGAGCCCAATACTTAGCATATGCTGCACCTTCTTCTTCTGAGAATGCTTTGCTAAATAATGCAGGATTATCGTCCCCAGCATTATCTGCATCTTCCATTGAATTATATTCAGAAATTGTGATAACTGGGAAATACCCATCAACAACTTTTCCTGACCAAAGATGTGTTAAAATCTTTTGGCTTACAATTTTTGGATTATTTGCGATTACTTCTTTTTGGAATTTTTTCAATAGTTTATAACGCTCTTCTGCTGATCCATTTTCAACTAAACCCATTGGTTGAAAGTATCCTACAGTTACAGTTACAATAGTTGAATTTCCAAATCCACCACTTCTTTTCTTCTCTAAAGCTACATGATTTTCAAAAATATGAAGATCTTCATGGTAGTTTTCAAAGTATTTGGATTGATGATTCCATGCTGCTCTTCTTTCTTCATCATCAGGAAAAGCTGTTTGACGAATTTTACCCGCACTTCTGATTGCTTCTGTTGCATCTTCAACGGTTGCATATTCGTTTACAATATGGACATCTTCAACAGCGCCTGTCCAATAGTGATACAGGAACATACTGCTCTTTAGTAATTTGTTTGCTTGGTTTGTTCTAGAATACCAAGTATTTACAGCTTGGTTTCTATCCGCAGCTGAACCACCGTCTACTTCTGACATATTAGTCCATTTATATTTGCTCCACATAATAACAGTATTATCAGTACCATTAGAATTATATTGGGCAAAGGTAAATGAAGTAAGAACAGCTACTAAGATTAATAGTTTTTTCATTTTATCCCTCTTTTGTTTGTTTAATAATAATAAAACTAACATCAATTTAATTAATCATTGATTGAAATGTAGTGTTAATCTTTGTATGCTTTGAAAGTGAAAGATTTACCAAATCAATTTTTTTATTCCAAAAAGGAAGATAAGCTCAATGTTATTTCGCATGGGATAGGATTTTTCTTGAGTATTATTGGTCTATATTTTCTAATTACCAAAGGCCTTCAAAATTACCAGTTTACATATTTTATGAGTTTGCTCATTTATGGAGTTAGCTTGTCTTTAATGTATATCGCTTCAACACTCTACCACAATTCAAAGACACCATCAACTCGATATCAATTACGTATGTTTGATATGATTTCAATCTATATTTTAATTGCAGGATCATATACGCCAATTACTTTAATTCTTTTACAAGGGAATAAAGGATGGCTGCTATTTTCATTAATATGGCTATTGACTCTTGTAGGTATTATTTGGAAAGTGTTTACCTCAGGAAAATATAATTTTATATCTACATTGCTTTATATTTTTATGGGTGGATTATGGTTGTTTTTTATTGAATCATTTATTGATGCTATTCCAGCGCCAGCATTGTGGTGGATAACTGCTGGGTGTTTAACTTATTTAGTGGGAGTTATTTTTTATTTAATGGATAAATCTATAAAATATAATCATTTTATTTGGCACCTTTTTGTATTGCTTGGTAGTACTTGTCACTATATCTCAATTTACTTTTATGTTTTTCCAACCTAAGTTTGTTTGATGAAGAAATATCCAGTTCCAGCAGCATTTACATCATCAGTTGGATTTAATGACTTTGATAAATATCAATTGGTGCGAAAAAATGCACAAGATGCTTCCAACGCATATTGGGAATCAGTTGCAGAGCGAATTGATTGGTTTGAAAAATGGACAGATGTTAATAAGACTAACTATTATCAGTCCCATATTGAATGGTTTTCTAATGGAAAATTGAATGCATCTTATAATTGTTTAGATCGTCATATTCAAAATGGGTTAGGTGATAAAACAGCGTTAATCTGGCAATCAAATGATCCAAATATTTCCAAAGAAGTTTCTTATAGCCAATTATTAGAGAAAGTATCTCAATTCGCAAATGGATTAAAAAAAGTTGGTATTCAAAAAGGTGATAGAGTTTGTATATATATGCAAATGATTCCAGAAGCTATTGTAGCAATGTTAGCCTGTGCTCGGATTGGAGCAGTGCATTCAGTAGTATTTGGCGCTTTCTCCAGCGATGCGCTTAAAAATAGAATTAATGATTCTGAATGTAAGCTATTAATTACACAAGACAATGGAGTTCGAGGATCAAAATTTGATATTAAGATGAAGGAAAATGCTGACATGATTGCTAATGATTGTCCTTCATTGGAAACTGTTGTGATGGTAGAGCGCTCAGGAAATCCGATGCAAATGCAAGAAGGAAGAGATTTTACCTGGAGTCAATTTATTGCAGGATGTGCTTCAGAATGTGAGCCTGCAATAATGGATGCTGAGGATCCATTATTCATTCTTTATACCTCAGGATCAACTGGAAAGCCTAAAGGCGTCTTACATACAACCGGAGGGTATCTTGTATATGCTTCTCATACACACGAGTTAGTGTTTGATTACAATAAAGACGATGTATATTGGTGTACTGCTGATATTGGTTGGATTACTGGACACTCTTACATTGTTTATGGACCTCTATCAAATGCGGCTACTCAAGTGATTTTTGAAGGGGTGCCAAATTACCCAGATTTTGGAAGGTTTTGGCAGATTGTGGAACAACATCAAGTGAATGTATTCTACACTGCTCCAACTGCATTAAGAGCCTTAATGAAGGAAGGGGATGATTGGGTAAACAAATATGATTTATCCAGCTTGAAAGTATTAGGAACTGTTGGAGAACCAATTAAATCTCCTGAATGGCATTGGTATTTCAATACTATCGGAGATGGAAATTGCCCTATCGTAGATACATGGTGGCAAACCGAGACTGGTGGAATTTTAATGTCTCCTATTCCAGGATGTGTTCCTACAAAACCAGGATCAGCTACATTACCTCTACCAGGAATTGTTCCAGCAATTTTAGATGAAGAAGGAAATGAAATAACCGAGCGCAATACAACCGGATTTTTGGTAATGACTCAATCATGGCCAGGTCAAATGCGATCTGTATATGGAAATCACCAACGTTTTATAGATACTTATTTTTCACAAGCTCCAGGTAATTACTTTACTGGAGATGGGGCATACATTGATGACGATGGATATTTTTGGATAACGGGTAGAGTTGATGATGTATTAAATGTATCTGGACATAGAATCGGTACAGCAGAAGTGGAAGGTGCTATTGGTGAAGCAAACGGTGTTGCTGAGGCAGCTGTAATTGGATATACACATGAAATTAAAGGGGAAGGTATTTATGCGTTTGTCACATTAATGACAGGGGTAGAATCCTCTCAAGAAATTGAAAAAGATATTTTAGCTACGGTCACCAAGATTATTGGACCACATGCAAAGCCTAGTGTTATTCAATTTTGTTCAGGACTTCCTAAAACACGTTCTGGAAAAATTATGAGAAGAATTCTAAAGAAAATCGCCCAAAACGAAACAGACGATTTGGGCGACACCTCAACTCTTGCTGATCCAAGCGTAATTGACAGTTTATTAAAAAAATAATCCTACTCTTTTTCCTTACAATCTTCACACATAGTTTTCTTTTCTTTGCAATCTTTACACATTTGTGCTTCTTTTTTCATCATTCTTTTTTGTATCATCATTTTTTTACCTTTTTTAGGTTTCCATGATCCGTTATTTAGTTGGAATGATTTATATTCATCAGCTGAAAGCTCCTTACCATTAACTGTAACTTTCATTTGTTCTTTACCATTAATGATTTCTTTTTCAACCCTGACTTCCATTTGATCTCCACCATCTATATCAATGATTTCTTCAAGATCAACTTTGCCCATATTATCCATTTCCATAACAATCATTTGTTCGCCTTTTAAAGGAAAAGCTCCTTCAAATTGAGCCAATGGTCTATTTTCAATAGATTTATTAAATAGAAAAGCAAACACTAATAGTGCGCTAAACTTAAAAACGATATCTAACGTTTCTTTTTGTGTCATAATTTTTCCTCCAATTATTTATTTATAATACAGTTTTTATACAATAACTCAGTAAGTTGATAAAGTTTCAATGAAATTAAAATATTTTTTTGCAACTTTTTTTATGAAACAATGGTCTAATTAAATTGAATTATAACACAAAACATAAAATTTTTATGCAGGCCATTAATACATACGGTTCCAGATTATATAACATTTCATTATTTATGTTAAAAAATGAAGTGTTAGCGGAAGATTCGACTCAGGAATCTTTTCAAAAGATTTGGAAGGGTCTTGATAAGTTTTCATTCAACTCATCCTTATATACCTGGATGTATAGAATTACTTACAACAATGCCTTAACAACATTTAATAAAGAAAAAAAACATAGAAAGAGCGACATAGAACATGATTTTTCCTCTATGGATGTAGATATAGTAAACAATATTACGTTGAAGGATGCAATCCAAAAATTACCCTTTAATTATCGAAAGGCTATTATCATGTTTTATTTTTTAGAGCACTCTATCAAAGAGATTTCAATTGAACTCTCAATCAATGAAAATACCATTAAGTCTTGGCTGAAGCGAGGCAAAGAACAACTAAAGGATTACATAGATGAAAAATAAAAATTATCCACGAATGTTTGACGAAAAAATTGCAGATGATGCATTTTTAGATTCATTGCATTCTATTGCTAAAGAGCCATTATCCAATAAGATTACATCATATATGCATCCTGTGGGTTCAGCAGGTATGGTTATTTTTTTATTGTTTTATGGTAATTCTGTATTTGAGTCATTATCAAAAATTTATTGGCATTATTATGCTCAATTAACTACAAAGCTTATTAATATCGAAATAGCTAGCTCCTATGGGGTTAGTCTAGTAGAGTACATATTTTCAAATGCAACTTTTTTGAATTAATGAGGTCTAAATAAAAAAGAAACAAATCGGAGAAAAAATGAAACAGAAAATTATAGTTCTAATGCTTGCAATATTAATTGTCAGTTGCGGTTCATTTAATGAAGGTCAAGCAGAGTTACATATCAATAAAAATATTTCAACTGGTCAAGAACTTTTGGATTTAGCAGCTGCTCTTGATAAGGAAATTATTACAGAAGAAGAATTTGACAAACTAAGAGAAGGAATCATCAACGGAAATCAAGAATTTGTGATTGATATCGAAGAGTTTGAAAATTCAGATGGCGATACGAGTGAAAGTGTAAAAATTCGCATTAATATTAATGGTGATGATATTGAATTCAATGCAGAGGAGGATTAATTATGTATATAATTCATAGTTGGGCTGGTATAGGCGTACTTATTCCATTTGCAGGTTTGTTTTTAGTTGGGTTTATCGTTTGGACTGGAGTTCAAAAAGAAAATCATAATCGATCATTGAAACATAAAGAAATCATGCATGCAATTGATAAAGGTGTTGATGTTCCTTTAGTTCAATTTGGGAATACACCATTAGATTATTTACGCAAAGGCATCATATGGGGAGTTATTGGTATCGTACTCATTATAGGTTTTACAATCGAAGGCGATATTGAAGCTGCTGCAATTCTAGGATCTATTCCATTTGCGATCGGTGTTGGTTATCTCGTTTATTATAATGCAACAAAGGAAGGCGAGAAGTAGTTTTACCTTTTTAATCCAGGGAAAAAGATGTTTGTTGATTGTTGATACGCTTTGTAACCAGGTCTTTTTTGAGCAGAGTAGTATTCAGATGGAACAGCGCCCGTAAGATATACTAAGGTGATATACATAATTCTTGAAGTATATAGTAAAGCAATTCCAATTAAGATCCATAACCAGTATACTTCTGAGTCAAACAATGCTAAGTAAGAGGGAATAGAAGCAATAATTAAGCCATTCCAAACCATCCATTCTGCAAAATAATTAGGATGTCTAGTGTATTTCCACAGTCCAATATCACAAACCATATTTTGTTTGTTTTGACGTTTCATTTCTTTTAAAAATGAAAGTTTTTGGTAGTCTGCTATTGTTTCAAATACTATTGAAAGAATAAAAATTGTAAATCCGATAATCTCAAGGGTAGATAATTGTGATAAAGGTGATGCCCAAATAAGAAATATTGGAATTGCTAAATATGAAGCGTTTGCAAGTCCTTGACTTAATGCCTCCACCTGCATTGCTAAACTCATATTTGTTTTATTAGATTTTTTCCAACGTATTTTTTGATATTCATATCGTGGAAATTCTTTTTTTAATAGTCCCATGCTCCACATTTTTAGTGCACCTAGTCCCATTCTACTGCCAATTAAAACATAAGCAATTGCAATAAGAGCCTTTGTAAGCGTTAGGTTGTCGCTCAAGCAGAAAGCTATCACTCCAATCAATGCAACACCCCATGGCCACCCAATATCAACATAGGACATCCTTTTTGTTATCCAAATTGGGATACAGACTACAAACAAGAATAAAATTAATTGGGCCATCCCATTGATGATAGCTATAGACTGAAAGTTGTTAGAGTAGAATAATAATATCCAACAAAGAATAAAGGGTATGAATGGTTTAAAATAGTTCATTTACTTTTGGTCAGCTGATTTGAATCGCGTAGATTGGGAAGTAGAACGATGTTTAGTTTTTCTTCCTTTAACTCTTTCTCGCCATAGTTCAAATGAACGCCTTTTTAAGTTCGATCGCATGATTTTACGAACATCACTCTCTTTTATTCCAAATTGATACTCAATGGCTTCAAAAGGGGTTCTATCTTCCCATGCCATTTCGATAATTCTATTAATATCTTCTATCTTATAATCCAAAACCACCACCGTGGCACATTAAAATTTGCCCAGTGACATAATTGGATTCAGGAATACAGAACATATAAATTGCACCTGCTGCTTCTTGCGGTGTTCCAGGTCTTCCAAGTGGTATCATAGTCTTTGCAGATTGGAAAACAGCAGAATTAACACCTACTTTAATTTTATTTCCTTCAATATCAATTAAAGATTCTTCTTTTTCGGCATCTGCATCAGTTAAGCGTGTTTTAATTAACCCAAATCCAACTGCATTCACATTAACATTATAACGCCCCCATTCTTTAGCCATTGTTTTTGCCATGCCCACCACGCCTGCTTTTGCAGTAGCATAGTTTACTTGACCTGCGTTTCCATTCATGCCTGAAGTTGAAGAGATATTTACTACCTTACGGAAAGTTGTTACGCCTTGTTCTTTTTCTTCAAGAAATAGTCTTTTGATATGTGGCTGAGCAGCTCTCAAGATTTTAAAAGGAGCAGTTAGATGACAGTCTAGTATTGCTTGCCATTGCTTATCATTCATTTTTTGAATCACATTATCCCACGTATAGCCAGCATTATTAACAATAATATCTAAGCCACCAAATGAATCAAGAGCAGTATTTATAAATCTATCTGCAAAATCATCATCAGTGACACTTCCGTTACATGCTACTGCTTTTCCGCCCATGGCTGCAATATCTGCAACCGTTTGAATAGCAGGCTCTGCATCTAAATCATTTACAACAATATGTGCACCATCTTTTGCAAGCATTAACGCCAGTTCTCTACCAATACCACGACCAGATCCAGTAATTAAGGCAACTTTGCCTTCTAATTTTCTTTCCATATTTAAAATCCTAACGATTTACCAATGATTTCTTTCATGATCTCAGTGGTTCCACCATATATTGTTTGTACTCTAGAATTTAAGTAAGCTTTTGCAATAGGATATTCTTTGATATAGCCATATCCTCCATGCAATTGTAAACATTGATCAACTACTCTTAATTCTAGCTCGGTTAACCACCATTTTGCCATTGCAGCTTTTTCTGGAGTTAACTTTTTTTCATTTAATTCAAGCACGCATTGGTCATAAAATGTTCGACCAATTTCAGCTTCTGTTGTCATT
>Ga0209631_10006159_pt1 | contig 12425 bp, 15 predicted proteins | sample COG_08_FD_184752 | JGI IMG/M metagenome (GOLD analysis project Ga0209631, IMG submission 184752) | Pelagic Microbial community sample from North Sea - COGITO 998_met_08 (SPAdes) (version 2) | ecosystem: Environmental > Aquatic > Marine > Neritic zone/Coastal water | place: Helgoland, sampling... | reverse complement strand
TTTTCGGCACTCCCCGAGTTCGAACCCGCGTCCGTTAGCATCCGTTGCCGCGCCACTAACCGCTGTCGCAGCTCGGGGACGATCTGGTCCTTCCATCCCTGCATCGCGCGTGTCGTTCGTTTGCCGTACGTCTCACGGGTCTCGCCCCACGCTTTCTCAATCACGAAAGCTTCCTCCTCCGGTGTTAGATCGTTTAATATGCGTTGGTCGTAAACGTCCCTGTGAGAACAAAACACGACGTCATTCTAATTGCACATACGACAGTCATTCTAATTGCACTTACCGCACAGCTTCGACGCATCGCTCGGTGGACCAGAACAACGGGTGGTCGCGTACTTGGGTAGCCGTGGGCCTGGCGGTTGGGTCCGGCTGGAGCATGTCGTGCACCACGTGCCTCGCGGCTGACACCACGTGCCGAGGCAATTTCGCCGTTTCCAGCGCGTTTAGACTGAAATTGCCCTTTATGATGCGCTGGTTCTCGTAAAGACCCGCGATTGTATCCCCGCCCTTGCTCTGTTGTTCCGAGTACGGGCTGTTACTGCCGGTCAGTGTGGTGTATATCAAGTTACCTAAACTCCAGACGTCCACGGCGGTGGTCAGGGAATCGCCTTGAAGAACCTCGGGCGGCCGTCCAGTCATCTGAACATTCACACCGTACCCAGCGAATGTCGTCATGGAGTACTGCGAGTCGCTACCGCGATCCGCGTCCTTCATGCGAACCCCCAGCCCGAGGTCCGCGAGCTTGAACTCGCCGGTGGACGCCCGGAGGCAGTTATCGGGCTTGATGTCGTTATGAACAACGTTGGCCTGTAAACAAAGTAACACGCCGTCAGCTCTCTAATTGCCCATACGCCATACGAAATAGAAACTCACCGCGTGCACGTCGGCGACGGCGGCGACGATGGCGGCGGCTGCGTCGACCCTGTCCCGCGGGGGCAAATTCGCCACTCTCCCGTCGGGTGCGTTCGAGAGCCACTGTACAGAGTGGGCGGTGTACGTGGTCAGTACTAACGTTGAATTAGGTAAATAGGGGGACGTTAAAGGTAATCGGGAGATTTGTTTTTGCGTGTGTGTGTGTATTTACCTGCGAGAGCGATTCGCCGCAGCGCTCCATCGCCGTGAACACAGCGTCGTTGCCGTCCAAGTGCACGCCGTATAAGAACGTCACCTGTGAACAAAACACGCCGTCATGCTAATTGCCCATACGGTAATGAAAAGAAACTTACCCGCTTGCTGTTCTGGTTGAGGAACCTGTGCAGGCCAACCTCGCGCTCGACCAACGCGCGAACCGCGTCTTTGCGTTCGCCCGGGGGTAGCGGTATTCGTTTAATCGCCGCGGGCCTGCGCGCGCGGGTGGTGGGAATCGTGGGTCAGTGTGGGTTGAATTAGGTAAAAGGGGACGTCAACGGTAGTCAGGAGATGTGTTTGTGTGTGTTTGCGCGTACCTTCGAACCACGGTGTTCCGCCCCTCCTGTTCGTCGTACACCCCCGCGTACACGGCTGTGCCGAGTGAACCTCGGCCTAATTCATCCTTTTCGTTGTACCTATAATAAGTGTTTTAAAAAGAAACACGGCGTCAGTTGTCTAATCGCCCATACGACGCCATACGAGAATTAAGGTATAAACGTACCAGACGTGCCGGCCCGCGCCGCTCCATCCTTGCTTGGGCGCCGGTAGCAACGAATCCGACCCACTGCGCCGCTTGGCTCGAATGAACGCCGAGATTTCATCCTCCAGCGCCCGCAGTTTCTCCTCCGCGGCGACTATAGTGGAGTGCGGAGCGCCGTTGTCACGCGCGGTTTGGATGGCGGTTCGAATCCCGCTCGGGTCGATCTTTTCCGTCGCCGCGACTAGCTCCGCGGCGACTCGCATCTGCCGGCGAAGTTTGTACGCCGCGAGTAAAGCGGCGTGGCCGTCTGTGTTAAACAAAACACTTGAAGTCAGTCTAATTGCCCGTGTGGAGAAATAAAAAGAGAAACTCACCGTTCAGCATCTTGAGCAGCTCGTCGTACATCGACAGCATCTCGCCCTCGTCGACGAGTGGGAAGTCCGCGCCGGGTCCCGCGCGCACGATGTTATCATCGTCGGAGTCGAAAGTACTTTCGTCCGAGGAGTCGAAAGTATTTTCACTTTCGAGAGACCCGGTTTCACCTTTTTCAAAGCTCCCTTTCGCGTTTGATGACCTCGTCGAGCGCCCGGTGGACCGTCGCATGCGAAAGGCGTCCACCGTCGCCTTCAGGTCGATGGATACCGGCTTATGGGTCGTCGCGTGTACGACGTCGTCCGATTGATCCGCATCTGTACCGGGCGCGACGCCGCTACTTTCACCGTCAGAGCCGTCAACTTCGCCGTTAGATTCAATCAATGATCCGTCGGAAGCTATGCTCTGCGCGATCTCCTCCGCCGTCGCGACGCGCTCCGGATCCATTGAATCGAGTGAATTCGATTCCTCATCGATGGCGTCCTCGTACGCGTCGGGGGCGTAGGGCGGGAGATCGTACGCCATCACGCGCGTGAACTTCCCGTCTAATTGCCCATACACCCGCGACTCCTCCGTCACGTTTGGCTCGAACGCTTCCAGCTTGGCGATGGCCTCCTCCAGCCTTCGAAGCGATTCGAACCATTGAACGCTGGTGAAATCGTCGTCGACACCCACGTTCGCTGTGGCCTCATCGCTGAGGTCGTAGGTCCGCTCGACGTCCGCGCCCATGGCCATCGCCATCGCGTCCGCGTCGCCCTTCGCGATGCCTGTAAGTGACAAAACACTTTCCCGTCAGTATCTAATTGCCTATATCATATGAAAATGAAACTCACCCCGCTCCACGTCCTCTGAGAGGAGCTTCAGGTCGTTCAACGCGAGCTCGTAACGCACACGGAGGTCATCCTGCGATCGTTTCAAGTCGTCGCACCGATCGATCAGCGCGTGCGCTGTGAACAAAACACTCTTCGTCAGTCTAGTTGCCCGTACGGATACAAAAATAAACTCACCGCCCCGGGCGACTTTATCCGCCTCTTTGAGGTACACCTGCCGGCCTATCCCCGCGTTGCCGTCGACGAGGTAATCCCTGTTAGAGTTTTAAAAAACACGAGACGTCAATCCTCTAATTGCCCGTACGGTACGAGGATACGAGAATAGAAATAAACTCTCACCTGTAGTGCTCCACCAGCCTCTCTATCCACTCGGAGGTCATTCGATGCAGCGGAAGTAAACCGGCGTCGGTCGGGTTGTTTTCCCGTAACTGCTCCACCCGGCCGAGCACGTGCCCGAACGCGAGGTTGAGATAGGACGCCGCGACGCGCGTGGTCATCAGGTCCACGTTGTTCCGGAACTTACGAAACGCGTGAAACAGCACCGCGGTTTCGCCTGTGGTTAAAAAAGCACGACGACGTCAGTCCAATTGCCCATACCCAACGAAAATAAGCAAGATACGAAAATAAAAATGTAACTCACCGAGGTCCTCGCCCGGGGTAGTAGTCCCCGCGACGGTAGCGGTCGCCTTGTTCGAATCCGACGAGCCCGCGCCCGAACCCCGTGTTGATGATTCTTCACGTAGGTTGTACTCGTGAAGGAACTCGTTCGCCCCCGAGACGTCGTGCGCGGCGAGCGACTCCAGGCACTCCCGCTCCGATATCTCGTGTCCGAGGTATCGAGCCGTCTCCTGTTAAAGGTAATTAAACTTTCCCGTCAGTAAAATTGCACATGTATACGAGAATTAAGATGAACTCGAATAAGATGTACTCACCCGCATCAACGGCTCGGCGTCCGCCTTTATGAACTCGCGACGTCGCGCCTGCTCCGACGATGACGTCGCCCACACCGGCGCGCCCACGCCGAACACGCCGTTGAACACCCGGGCGATCGACGCCATCGGGGAGCCGTGTAGAAAGAACCCAGACGGGGAGCGCGGTTCATCGCCCATCGAATTACCCGCTTGCGTATGTTGCGTATGACGTTGTAGAGAGGCGGGGTTCACAGCGCCCCCACGGGGTAAATAGGGCCCGGCGAATCCCCCGAACCAATCGATCGCCCACTCGGGGGATCGCTTACCCTCAACCACCAGCGCGCTCGCCTGTAAACAAAACACGCCGTCAGTCTAATTGCCTGTACAAAGATTAAAAGAAACTCGCCTCTTCTAAACGCAAACCTTGGTGCGTCCAATCGTCGAGCCACGCCCTTTGGGTGGATTCACGAACTGAAGCCGCGTGAACCTGTATGGGGAGGGTGGGGGTGATTGGTCAGTAATTGGGTGGTGATTGGTATTTGGTAATTGGGTATTTGAGCACGGAAGGGAGACCGCGTATATAGGGAGACTGTTCGACACCACTCACCTTTGCGTGAGCCCGAGCGGCGTGCTCCACCGCCTCCACCAGGTCCTGCCGTTGCAACCTCCAGTGGACGTCCGCTTGGGTCAACTCTTTGTCGTGATTGATGTCGTGAAGCATGTTTGGGTCGAACCCGGAATCGAACCCGCGCGTCTCCGGCGCCCTTCGGACGTGCGTACCGGCCAACTCCAACCCCACAATCGCCAGCCTCGCGCCCGTCCTCCTTGAAAAGTCGATGGCCTGTAAACAAAAAAAACACGACGTCAGTCGAATTGCCTATACGGAAATAAAAAGATAAACTCACCTCGACCAAGTCGGCGACGATGGCGGGGTTATCCTTCATGCGCGCGTTCGATCCCCCGATGGGACTAAAAGATCCACTCGTGTTTGTGCCACTTACACTCGCGGGCGGCACCACGCACGCGATGAGCCAACGATCTCCCGGGTTGGCGTAGGGCAAAGCGGTGAAATTCAGTCTATACGGCTCGCACCTGTCAAAAGAAAACACACACGGCGTCAGTCTAATTGACCGTACACCAGAGATAAAAGAAATAAACTCACATGACGACTGGTTTTCGATCCTCACGAGTCCCGTTAAGACGGAGCTGCTCGCCCAGCCAGTTGATCCGCTGCGACGTCGCGGAGTGAAAACGGTTCTGCTCGCTCCACGCACTCTGCATCTCCTTGCTCAGGCCGGGATACCCCGCACGCCTCGTAGCCTCGACGCCGCCTGTAAACACAAATACAACACGCCGTCAGTAACATTGCCCATACGGAAATAAAAATAAACTTACCGTGAAGACCCAAGAACGATAGATATAAACTCTCGCTCCCCTGCCGTCCTTCCTGGTACAAAAGCGCGTTCACCGCGACGTGCTCCACTAACGCTTCGCCCTCTGCGGTCAACTCGATCCGCGCCGGTATCGTCCCTTTTTGTTTCACGTTGAAAAGTAAGTGGTGCGGGCCTTTGCCCGTTCGCGCGGTCCGTCTGTGTCCCCTGACGTCGTCGAACGGGGATGAGTTCTGTGCATAAAAGAAATTGACGTCAGTCTGTATCTAATTGCCCATACGTATACGATAAATGGTCCATAATTAAATAAAAATAAACGTACCAAGGGAGGCGGTTGGATGCGCTCGGCCATCACCCAGACGTCGTGCCGTTCATTGGCGCTGGCGTTGTACGACGCGGTGGACAGAACGTTGTTCTGGCTGAACCCCGAGTTGGCGAGCCATTTCCACAGCGCCGGTGCGCGGTCGAGGTTCACGTTGGAGCTGGATGAGGAGGATGAGTCGGCGACGTTGTTGTTGTTTGAGTTGTTGTTGTTGTTGTCGTTGCTCGCGGACGCCGATGTTGATGTATTCGATGCCTGTTCACCGACGCCGAAGTATTCGCGTTCGGGTGTGATCCCGGGTCGCCGCGCGTCCTGCACGATGAGCGTCGGCGTCACCGTGTGTCGCGACGCGCCGTCTTTGTCTTTCGCGTTGTCGTTCTCGGAAGATTGGTTGATGAGATTTGGTACTCGGTGGACGCGCCAGGTCGGGTCGACTCCGCGGTGCGAATCGACGAAGGATTTGGGGAGCGGGATGGCGGGGAGGCCGAGGTGCCGCGCGAGACGCTCGTCCGCGCGTTTGGCGGGGTCGGAGAGCGCGGACGACGGCGCCCCGGTCGCCCCCGGGCCGCTGCGTCGCCGGAGTTGACACAGCTGTGCGCCCCATCCATCTGAGAGTGGCGAATGAACCCACGACGGTCGGTGGCCGCCCGCTTGAAGCCGCCCGGAGGTGGAGGCAATCGCGCCGCCGTCGCGGACGAGCGCCGCGAGCTGCCGTGATCCCCTCACTGACATCACCACCAACCACGGGCGCCTCCGCCGACCCGTGATGCCCTAAGCTAATTATGATGATTTTCACACCGAGCGCTGCACTGATCACCACTGGAGAGGACCAAAATGAACTCACATCCGTCGGACCAGGGGCTTCGCGGGGGGACTCGGGGCGCATCGATGACGCGTGTTTTTTAAACGAACTCTCGTCGTCGTCTCATGTGAATTACTCGTTCTACGAAACAGATTACTGATACAAACGCGCGCGCGTCGTCGGACCGCGATCGGCGCCCGTCGCGGCGGCCGTCCTCGCCTCCTCGCCGCGGCGCTTTTTTTCATTTTTGTCTTTTGTCGCCGGGGCGGCTGGCTCCACCCGCTCGAAGCCGCCCCCGTGTTAATATCGGGCCTGACCCGATGTGGGGTATCCACCTCCGTGTGCGTATTTACCCAGCGTTCGAATCGTCGAGCGCGTTCGACGGATGCGAAACGACGAGGAGAGACTCGAGGAGAGACTTCTCATCCCCGCTCTCACCAGCGTCAGTCTCGTCACCCGTGTCGCCCGCGTTCAACGATGTTCAACGATGTTCACGCCGCGACGCCCGTGGACAGGTCGTCCTCGTCATCCTCGTCCTCGTCATCCGTCTGATCGGCGTTCTTGACCACCGTGTGCCCATAGGAGGACGGCTTGACGTAAACGTCGCCGCCCGTTTGCCCATACGGATGCATCGGGACGAGCGTCGCCGAATCAACCGCCGTGATCACGGGCTCGCGTTCGCCCCGGCCGGGGATCGAACCGGGGACCTCGCGGTTGTCCTCGTTCGTGTCCCCACCGCTGAGCTCGCGGCCCAGCATCGCGCCCAGCGCGTCGTCGCCGACGGGCACGTGCACGTCCCCGTCCACCAACTGGATGTCGCCATCCTCCTCGTCATCATTCATGCCGCCGCCGCCGCCGCCGAAGAGACCGCCGGGGCCCGGCGCTCCGAGATCCAAACCGTCGTGCCCGTTCGGATCCGCATCCAGCGCGAGCGAGTCGACGTCCATCGCGATCTCAACCCCGCCGAGGTTGGAGAACGAACCAGCCTTGCCGCCCATACCGGGTCCGCCGACCGCGCCGGCGGCGGCCCCGAGCATGGCGTCCAAATCGGTAGGGTAAGCGCCCAGGGCGTCACCGTACGGTCCCCGGTTCGAAACCCGCCCGGGCGGACCAGAACCACCGACACCGACAGGACCGAGCCCGCCGTTCAAGGGCAAGGGCCCGTTGTTCAAATCCCCAGAGCCCGGCTGCGCCATCGTCAACAGACGCTGCAACACGCGCATCTCCTCCAGCAAAACGTCGCGCTCGCGCTCCGTCATCATCGCCGTGGGATGCACCGGGACGCTCATCCCGCCGCCGTTCGCGCTCCGTGTCTCCGCCAGCTGCAGCTGCCGGCGCAGGTGCTGCGACGCCGCGATCGCGAGGGGGACCACGCGCGTCTGCAACGCGTCGAGCTTGCGAGACAACGCGCCGAGCTGGTCGTGAGGGCCGAATTCGGAGAGGAGCGCGGCGGAATCATTGCGGGGCGCCTTGGCGTGCTGCGCACGGTGCGCGTGGGAGACACCGTGGGTGCCCTTACCGACGGCGTGGGCGCCGCCTCCGCCCCGGCCAAACGTGTCTCCTCCCTGTTTGCCGCCCATACGGAAGCCCTCGGGTTTGGGCGGCGGCCACGGCAGTCCCGCCGCCTCCGCCGCGAGACGCGCCTTGATCCCTTGCCCTTTCTTGTGCGAGCGCTTGAAAGGTTTGCCGTCTTGGTTCACGGCGGACAGTTTTCTGTTGCCGTGGTGGTGGTCGGGGTCGTGGTCGGGGTCGATGCCGTGGTGGGACCCGGACCCACCCTTGCGGCGCTTCCCCGGAGGGTTCAAGTCCTCGTCGTCGTCGGGGCCCATGTAGTCGTCGAGGCCGTCGTCGTCGAACACCAACGCCAACGGGCGCTTGTTCATCCCATCGTCGTTCAACATGTTCATCCCCATATCGACGTCCATTTTGATGGGGTGCGTAGCGTTGAAACCCTGGAGGAGACCGGCGGCCGGGCCGGGTGGAGCTCTCGCCGCCGCGTTGAGGTCGAAGGAAGGTTTCACCCGTGCGGCAAACTCGCCCGAGTCCCGTCTCTCCGCCTTGGGTGCCTTGGCCGGTTTGTTTGACTCCCGCTTAGCGCCCTTGGGCTCGCGTTTGACCTCCAACTTTGAATCGTCGCGCGACGCCAACATCTCGCGAGTGCACACGCCGTCGAATCCACTCTCGACACCCTTCCGGACACCCTTCTCGTAACTCGCGCTCGCCAATGTAAGCGCCCTGGCGTACGTCGCCGACTTCTTCGAGTTTTTCAGCGTGGAGACGTATTCCCCGAACGGCACCAAGTCGTGCCTGTTGTGATCGATGGAACGTACGGTCAGTGAGGGGTTCGAAATCATGAATTGATGAATAGGGCGTTCGTAACGGGTAATAGGGGACTCACCTGTGCACCGCCGCGGCGGTGTCGTCGAAAAACTTGACGTGCCGCCAGGAATGCGGGTCCGAGCTCACGATGGGCCCAGCCTGCGCCGCCTCGGCGCTCTTGGCCCGGACGACGACACCGGGCCACCAGCCGTGTCCTTTGACTCGGCCCCACACGTGCGTGTTCGGTTGCGGCCAGTTGGGTGGCAGACGCGACAGAATTACCGCCGGTTTCCCGGGGCTCGGAAGTACGTATGACGTCAAGGGCGGCAAAAGCTCAGCCTTTAAGGGCTCGGTTGAACCCTTGGCGGCGTTTGAGACTGTTTGCCTGTACGCGACGCGCGCCTTTGAGCTCAGCGCCCCGCTCCCCGCCGCCGTCGCCGGAGCCCCCCGCGGTCCGTTCGCCTCGTCCTCCCCCGGTAAGATCCACTCGATTCTCTCCGCCGCGAGCAGAACTTCGACGCTGGGATCACTCCTATCGAGTCCGAGTCGATCGGCGTCGTCGTACTTGAACTTGACGACGTGCTTACCGTTCTTGGCGTTGAAGCTGGACACGGATCCGACGAAAAACGCACCGGCCTCGGGCCGGAAAACTCGGATCCTTCGGCCGATTGCCAAATCCCCCGGAGCCTCGGCGGCGACCTTGACGCACACCGCGGAGGGGAGAAAATCCAGAATCTTGGGCTTGGCGGCACGGCTCGATTTACGAACGCCGGTGCTCTCGTCGATGCGTGAACCGGCGCCGTCTGCCATCCCCGGACCGTTCGTCTTGGGATCGATCGACGCGGGGTGCTTGATCGGCCGAGCGCCGCACCCGTTAGCGCCGCCTTGACCACCCGCGCCGAGGTTCACCGCGCCCGCCTCGATGCCCATGCACCCCGCGATGCGCCTTCGAAGCCACTGGTTGTTGTTCGACGTCGTCGTGCGATTGAAGGCGGTGCGAAACGTTTCCTGCAGCTCGCGTTGGCCCATCGCCCTTAATTCCTTAGCGCGGCCAGCGTCGTCGAGGGAGCGGAAGCATCCGACGCACGCGGCTCTCGCGCGCTCATCCGCGACGGAGAGGGGCCCGTTAAGAGGGAGAACACTCGCCGCGGCGTGTGTCATCGTCACCGTGCCGGGTGGTTCGTTCTGCACAGCTGTGTCGGCACCCTCGGCACCCTGAACTGGGGGACCCGGTACGGGACATTCCTCGTCGGATGGATCGCCGGATGACGGCCCGAGATCCGCGCCGCCGTCGAGACCGAGGGCGCTGTTGGGTGAGTGCGGCGAGGATGCGACGCCGTACATACCTCCCGTGGGCTTCTTCACGGCGCCGTCGGTGGCGATCATGGGCGTCGGGACACCGCTCGCGGGCTCCGAAGGTGGAACAAACGCGGAATGAGTCATTCCGTTGCCGCCGTTAACAGTCGGGGGAGTCATCGATGATGCGGCTCCACCCTTGGGCCCCGCGGCGACGTCCTTGAGGAGGACGACGTCACTTCGCGCGTCCGGTGTGCGCTGGATCGGGTTAGCGGCATCGCCAGCCTCGGTGGTATCGCTGCCAGAGTCGGAAGGCGAGCGGGCGCGGTGATGCGATGTTGGCTGGAGCGATGATTCTCGCGGTTGAATCTTGCCCTGAGTCTGCGTGGACGCGAGCGCCGGGGCGTCGCGCGCGCGCGCGTCTCCCACGGCGACCGTCATCGCGCGTGGACCGTCTGCGGATGGAGATACGGTGCGTGGGAACGTGTTCGGTTAGTCGGGCGTACAGAATAGTGGATGCGAGGCGGGGAAATCGCGTGCGTGGTGGGACTCGGAAGGTCGCGAGTCTGGAGACGACGGTCCGTGGGCGTCTCAGAAGGGTCGCCGTGGGCGAGCTCGACGAGAATTCTGACGAGGTTCCGTGCCGACGGCGACGTCGCGGCGCCGCGCTCGCGTCGGAGCGCGGTCGACGCGGAACATCGTGGATCGAGACGGACACGTTCGAACGTATCCGCGTCGATGGAGGGCCCCTCGGGCTCCGCATCGGCTCGAGGAGCGCGGTTCGAACGCGGTCTCAATGCCAAATTTTACTCTTCTCGTCGAGCGCGTCGTCATTGGCGGGGTGGATCTGGGGATGAAGAGGTAAGTGGGACGCACCCGGCGACTCTTCCTGCGACCCTAGGTGCGGATCAGGATCGACAAAGACGCCTTCTCGTTCGCTTTCGAATTCCGAGCACGCGTGGCGTTGAATCCACCGCGCGTGTCTCGATACTCTGCCCGCGCGACGACGACCGGATCCGGGGTAACTCCTCAGCTCGGCGAGTAAAATGACAAACTTGCAGTGTAAAGATCGCGGAGGTCGCCCAATAAAAAGCACTTTGACAGCGCATCAATCGAATATTCTGAATTTTCCAGGCTCGATTTAGCAATGATGCTCATAGGAGATATTTCCGGTATTTAGGAGATACTATCGCGAATCCGCTGACGAGGCTTATTAACAAGGAAGCCGGATCGGGAGGTTGGATCTTTTATTTCCCAGTCTCGTCACTCGAGTCTCTCTCACGCTCGATGTCACTTTTCGCGCCCCAGTGAGACCTAGACACAGCACCGGCTGAGATGGGGAAGAAATGGCTGCCGCTGGAGTCCAACCCCGAGGTCATGGCTGACTTTGCGCACGCGTGAGTACCTTCCATTCGTGAAACACCTAGGTTGAACTCCGTTATACCCGGCGTCCTCGCGTGACCATTCATCGATGATGGGCACTGACCACAGAGATCCCTTCAATCACCACCGCCACAGCCTCGGCTTACCCAAAGAGATGGGCTTCCACGACATCTTCGGCTTCGACCCCGATCTCCTCGCCATGGTCCCGCAGCCGTGCCACGCGGTCCTGCTCCTCTTCCCCATCACCGACGCGTCGGAGAAGGCCAAAGACACGGAGGCTGCCGAGATTCAAGCCAATGGCCAGGACGTCTCGGAAAACGTGAGAGAGTTTCTTTTTATGATATTTCCGCACGGGCAATTAGACTGACGACTGACGTCGTGTTTTTTTGGGATATCCAACAGGTGTGGTACACTCGGCAGACCATCGGGAACGCGTGCGGCACGATCGGCGTGCTCCACGCGGTGGGCAACAACTTAAACGAGTACTCCATCGACCCAGACTCCTGGTTCGGTAAATTCTTCCAGGCCACACGATCCATGACCCCCGAGCAGAGGGCTTCACATCTGGAGACGGACGATTCCTTGGAAGGTGAGAGTTTATTTTTATTTTTATTTCTTCCACACAGGCAATTGTACTGACGACGGCGTGTTTTGTTTAACACTTACTTACAGCTGCGCACTCCAGCGCGGTGAGTTCAGGGACCACGGAGTGTCCCACAGTGGACGACGAGGTGAACCTGCACTTCGTGGCGTTGGTACACGTGGATGGCGGGCTGTACGAGCTGGACGGGCGTAAAAACACAGCTGTGCGTCACGGCGACACCACAGCGGAATCGCTGTTGCAGGATTCGGTGCCGGTGATCAAAAAGTTCATCGAGACGAGCGAAGGGAGCGTGAGTTTCAACGCCATCGCGCTGGCGCCAGGCGGATCGATGTTCGATTGATGAGAGTATTTACCCTATAGTCGCGGAGGATTGAATTGAAAAGAGTCACCAACTCAGTGTTAGCGTCGTCTCTCTGTTAGATCTGTCCCTCTCTGATGGATTTTTCATTCTTTCACTCTTCACGGGTACTCTGGGGCGTTCTCGGGTGGTTGCGGGAGCCGCCTGGAGCTGGGATGCTGCATGAGCATGTACAGCGCGTTGAGGCAGTCCTCGATGGTGTTACCCCGTCTCCAGTTGCTCAGCACC
>Ga0209631_10006148_pt1 | contig 12442 bp, 8 predicted proteins | sample COG_08_FD_184752 | JGI IMG/M metagenome (GOLD analysis project Ga0209631, IMG submission 184752) | Pelagic Microbial community sample from North Sea - COGITO 998_met_08 (SPAdes) (version 2) | ecosystem: Environmental > Aquatic > Marine > Neritic zone/Coastal water | place: Helgoland, sampling... | reverse complement strand
TTTAGTTGTTTTGGTGGGCAGTAAAGGACTCGAACCTTTGACCCCCTCGGTGTAAACGAGATGCTCTACCAACTGAGCTAACCGCCCAAAACCAAATTATGCACTATTTATAACAACTTATTTAAGAAAGCAAACACTTTAGAAAGGCATATGAGGGAAATAAGTGAACAAACACTATCCCTATACTATCCCTGGCTTTTGGGGGCCGCATCAAATGTTCTATCCCTATGCTATCCCTGGCTACTTTTTAATTTCTATTCAAAAATAGAAAATATCATGAAAAGTTGTTTGAAAACATATTACCTTTAAAATAATTATTTTTTTTTAAATTTTAAAGGATATTCACCAAATTGATTTTTGCCAGAATCACTTTTTGATACTGTCCAAATTAATAATGGAATTAAACCAATTACTGTAAATGAAATTAATAACCACCATCCAGATTTATTCACATCATGTAATCTTCTCACACCTACAGCAACACCAGGTAAAAGAGTTATAGCAGTTAGTATTATCCCAAATGGACCATATAATTTCTCATATTCTAACCATGGAACACCTGCTATCGTCGCATCTAAGTAATCAACAAATAGACCTATAATAAAAACAAATAAAAACCAATACCAGTATTCAGATCTACTAGCACGTCCTTCAACTACAAAGTATTTTTTAAAACATATTTTTATTGAATCAACAAAATTTATACTAATCAAATTTTCATTAGCATAAATTTTATTTTTTTCTTCTTCTAATGCTATTTTTTCATTTTCAATTTCATATTCACTTTTTTCATTTGATGAGTCATTGTTTGATTCTGGCTCTTGTATTTTGGTATTACTTTCTTCTTCAATTTTTTCAGATTTATTATCTCTTTTATTGTTTTGCCATGGTTGGACTGAAACCTCCTCTGGTTTAGATGCAGGAGATGTATCCTCTGATTTTGTCTCTGAGGGAACTTCTTCAGTTTTTTCTTCTTTTGTAATGAATGACTTTATATCATCTTGAGGTACCTGTGTTTCCTTTGGTTCTTCAATTTCTTCTTTAGCAAATACTAATTCTTCAATATTAGACGCTGTAGTCCATTTTCCTCTCAATCCAGCTTTAACTTTTGTGCTTTCTTTTACTGTCTCGCTATCTACTAAAGCTTGTAAACTTGATAAAGAATTCACGCTTATTTCAGAACCATTATTGTCTATAAATTTATAAATCATATTAATTAGGGAAACTTATTGTACCAACTCTTTCCACTACAAAACCAGCTCCTCCTCTTCTTAATACCGAAGGTTCAGTTGAGTAAGTTGATCCACTTGAGATAGCAAATACTCCTTTAAAATCTCTACTAGCTTTTTCAAAATCCAAATTCATATATGTTGCCATATTAGATTTTACAGATGAGCCAGGAAATGCAAAATATTTATCACTAAAGGTAAGACACCAAATTTCAGCTTTCTCAAATGCTCTTGTTGAACTAATCAATATAGTTTTAGTTCCATCTTGACGTTCTTTTCTACTTAAAGCTAAACCATGCCATTTTTGTTTAAATGCTGCAACTTTTGAAAAATCTTCTAAGGCTTCTTTATACTCAGAAACTAACTCATCATATTGAGATGAAATCATTTCCTCAGGTGTTTTGGAAATTTCTTGAACAGGGGCTGGTTCAGAAATTTGAGCAGATTGTTGTGATCTAGAAACTCTACTAACTGATCTAATTTGATCAGAGGTGTTTCTTAATTGTCCGTCAAAATCTTTCTTTAGATTGCTTATTCTCTCTTCTGCTTCATTTTTAGCATCACTAAGTTTTCTGCGTGAACTCAAATGATAAAATATAAATCCAGCAATAACTAATAATATTATTAATCCAATTATAATTTCTTTTATTGGAAGCTTGTTGGCATATTCATTATCTAAGGTTTGTAAGTCTTCAAAAGGATTCAATATATCGGTTTTTATTACATCAATTTCATTGTTAATTTCAAATTTTAAAATATCAATATCGCTTCTTTCTCTTTTAGCACCAAGGTCACGACCTTTTATATTTTTAAATTCTGCTAAAAATCCAATTTTCTTTTTTTTTGCAAATGGTTTGTAGCCTACAAAATGTTTTTTTAATTTGGATTTTTCAGCACGGGCTAATAAATCATCTATATTTTTATAATTATCATATTTCTTTTTAAAATTAATCTTACTTAAGGGTAAAAAATCTTTTTCAAAAGTTCTTATATATGAGTCTTTTAAGTACAAGCTCCCACTTTCAATAATTTGAATTTTTAAAGATTTAATTTCTTGCGTATGATTATCAAATGTTTGTAAAATTTTTAATTTTCCTTCAGCAGTTTCAAAAATATCTTTGTATTCTTTAATTAATAAAGCAATACTATCTCTATCTCTTTCTAAAGCTTTAATTTCATCCTGATATTCATTTTGCTTGTCTCTCACTTTTTCAAGAAATTCTTGTTTATTTTCACTTATCCATTCATCATTATCCTTCTTCGAAGCTGCAGCAGCGGCAGCGGCATCAGCGGCTTTCTTAGCTTCTTTTTTTATTCTATTTTCTTCATCGATAATAAATTTTGCCTTAGAAATAATAATAGTACCTTCCACATCTAAAATAATCTTACCTGTTTTTAAAATCTCACCGTCTATGGAATACTCTCTGTCTCCTTTACCATTTTCATCAACGTATCCATTAATTTCAGAAATTTTATTATATAAAGTTTTAATTTCTTTATTAATTTTGAATTGTTTAATGCTTTCATCGTTAATTTCTTGCAAACAATAATAACTCAATAAATTTTCAATTGTTGTTTGGGGGCCTATTATCTTCATTTTCTTTAGGACTGATATATCTAAAACTTTTGGTGCTTCAATTATTTCTTTTGAGTGATAGGACTCAATTTTAAACACATCTTTTAATTTTGGTTGTTCTATTTTCTTTGGTTTTGCTAGCTCAGCATCTAACTCTTTAAGTCTTTCCTCTACAGATTTTTCCTCACCTTTCACTATAGATTTTTCTTTTTTTGAAACCTTTATTTTTTTATTTTTTTCTACAATTTTATCAGGTTGAACTTTGATAGTGCAATATTCTGACTGAAAGTTTTTTTTTGTTAATCCTTCTTTTGCATTTTCTTGTATTAAAGATTTTCCATCTTTATGAAAAGCTAAAGCATTAGACACCATTAAGAATACAGTTAACGATGATGTTATTATTAATCGTATAATGTTTTTAAACATGGTTATTTAAATTTCAATTTACCACTAGTAACTTCGTTAATTACTTGTTTTAAACCTTGAATAAATACTGGTTCAACAATTGAAGATGTTCTTAGTATTTCAGCTAAACTGTCATCACCTTCTACTGACTGTTGACTTTGTTTTAGTTTTAAAGCCCTAGCCTGTCCATTCGTTAATTCTGAGTTAATTTTACCCTCAACGTCACCTTCAAATTTCTTAGTTAAAGTTACCGGTATTTTTGAGTAAGCTTTTAGGTATTTTAAGAACGTTTTTAGTTGTGTGATATCTTTGACGCGCCACTTAGTTTCAGGATCTAATTGAGATACTATGCCTATTTTATTTTTACCCACCATAACATCCTCACCTAATACAGTTTCATGTGATCTTTCTTTAATATTAAGATCTGTTGCTCCTTCTTGATCTACAAGTAAACCATACGAAACTTCATGCTTTGGTGCTTCTGTAAATACAATACCTATTGATGTAAATATTCCACCAGTCATTTTTTCAATCATTTTTGATAAGCCTTCTTGATCCTCGCTATCTTCAAAAACTATCTTATAAAGTGTGCTTGCTTTACCTCCTAAGCAAATTCTTAATGCTTTTGATTGATCTGCACTTGTTTTAAATTCACCGCTTTCAAGTAAGTGATTTATAACTTGAGATATGTAATATAATATGCCTGATAAAGCTAACTCAGTTAAATCAGCAAGTTCTTTACCTTTTTCTTTTCCATTAATAATATTAAATCTGTTCTTAAAGGCTTCACCAAATTGTGGGCTATTGACTAACAATTCAATTCCATTTGCAAGTTTTGTTTTATTAGTTCTAATTTTTTGTAAAGTTTCATAACTTTCTAAAAGTAAATCATCATTACCACTAATATCTTTGATCAAAGTTAAGTTGTTTGTTAAATGGTTAATCAAAACATCCTTACCTGCAAGTCTAAATGAGTTTCTCCAAAGTAAGTTTCTGTCTTGCCAAATAGATAGATCAGATGTTCCTCCACCAATATCTATAGTCACTACATTATTAACTAGTGGAACTTCTTGTCCTTTAGCAAAATATAATGCACTAGAGATACTCTCAGTTAAAAATCCTGTTTTTTCTTGTACCTTAAATTTCTCATCACCAAGCCCTACTGTTACCGCTCTTCTTGTTATTCTCTTAAATGCTCTTAAGTGATCAGCATTATAAGCTTCAGGATATGAAAAATTAAATGTTAAGTTTTCTCTCTTCACTCCATTAGCTGCAGCTTCAACAGCTGCTTGTAAAACTACTTGTGAAACAAAATATTGAACTTTAGTTCTACTTTGTTCTGCTTCATCCCATTTTAAATTAAATTTTAATGGTCTCTTATCATCTGGTAAATCTTGAATTGCATATAAAACTTGATCTACATAATAGATAAAATTACTTCTAAATGGAAAATTTTCTACAGAAGTTTCTTGATATGATCTTTCTCTTAAGATTGTCATAAACGGAACGGTAACTTCTCTACTTGGTACAAATTCTTTATGAGCTTGCATTACTTCTTCTATTTCCTCTTCATCAGTGCCTGGTTCATAAGGTAAATTAATTCTATTTTTAAATATTAATTCTTTAGGGTTTTCTTTATTTTCCTTAAAATAAACACAAGAGTTTGTTGTTCCAAAATCAATGCCAATAGACCATTGATTGCTTGTTTCTTGAACTTCGTGAGCGTCCGGAAATAAGATTAATCCAACATCTACTCTTTTACTATGCTCCGTATAAGATTTTCCACTTGATTGCGTGGCAACGTTACATAAAATTGCTTCAGGTGAAGACTTTAAAGACCTTAGCTCTGTTACAGCTGTAGTTTGTTGTATTGGAATTTCTTCACCAATAACCTGATGAGAGCTCATCATATCATCAACAAACTTTATTTTATCATTGCCAGATAAACTTTCTAATTTGTTTCTAATATCGTTTACGGCAAATATATTTTTAGGCAGAATGTTTACTTGTGCGTTACCATCATAGAAAAAGAAATATTGATCCCAGTTATCAATTTTAATATCAGGCCAAACACTAAATCCTAATGGTACACCTCTATTCTTAACTACATCTTTAGCTTTATAAATTTTCTCCAATGTGTAATTCATTGAATTACCACTTTCACTAACAAGCTCTAAATAGATAACAACTTTGTAATTATCACCATCAGGTGAAACTATACAATTAGTTGATAATGCTTTTGGATCCATAAACATTAACATTGCGCTATTAACTGGGTAAGCAAATTGATTACCCTCACTTGAGTGCTCTTTAAGTTTTCTATTATCACCAGCAAATACAACTAGTTTTTCAGTAAAAATTGTTTCAGGTGTTAGGTAAAGATATCCTTCTTTTTCACACTCTGCTTTTAAGGTTCGAGAAAGGTTTTCATCTTGTCTCAATGAATTTAGTGAATAGTTATTCCAAACTCTAATATCTGATAATGTTTTTCCTGTTGATTGTGCCACTCTAAAGTCTGCTAATATCGCACCATTAATCTGTCCTTCAAATTCTGGTCTAACTGCTAAACCACAATCAAATTTTGCATTTTGATCTGTTGAACCAATAAATATTTGCGCTAATTTATCGTAAACGGGTTGAGCTGGTAAATTTAAATTTACTTTAGTTGGTGTCCAGCCTGAAAATTCAGCAGTACCTGCTTTTGCATCACATGATGTTTTAAATTCTTGAAGCCTTCCCATGATAGCATTAAAAACTTCCATGTTAGATGGACTAAGACCTTGAATACCTGTAATCAAATTTTGAAGATAATGCGAAAGTACACGATACTGTTCATTCCTCATATCTTTTGCATTGCAAGGATCTTTTAAAAAACCATCTTCATACCAGGGTAATTTTCTTATATTTTCAATTGAAGTATAATCTCTTGCTGCTGCAACCATTGTATAAGGATTAATTACTGCAATTGCTTTTTTATTAAAATTTAAAACACCGATAGCATTCCAGTCTTGACCTTGTGCCATTGTATCTTGAGGTTTTACATCAAATAATATTTTTCCTATATGTGCATAATTTGTGTCTGGAGATCCTGCATTCGTATAAGGATTATTTTTAATATCTTGAATATTAACAATATTTGAAGATAGTTCATAAATATGTTTGTAGTAAGGTGCTAGCGCAAGAAGTGCTAATGTACCTCTCCACTCGTCTACTATTGATTTACTATTATCTAAAAGTCCATTTCTAACTATTAGAACCCTAGCCCAAACATCTGGTACAGAATTAATATCAGCAGCAGACACAACATCTTCACCACTCATTTTTAAGCCTTTAGCTAATTTTTCTAAAAAAGTAGCATCTTCAGATTTCCATTCCCCTGAACCAGCTATATTGGGAACCTGGTTTTGTTCATTTAATGGAGGTAATACTTTTCTAACCATAGTTATTGCTCACACGATCTAAAGAGAATATCCATAAAAACACCTAAGCCTTTTTGGTCTCTATTAATTTTCTTGTAACTAATATTACTCATAATATTTAAGAGTTTTAAATTTTTGCTGTCATTTATTAATGTGTTAAACTGGTTTTTCTCAGTAGCATTTAGTTTCTCTTTAATAATAACTCTTGTAGATGTATTTTTTGCTTGAACTTCTGAAAAGAAATCAGAAACAATTAAATCCATTTTTTGATCCGTGTTTGCAACTGTTGAGTATTGCATATCTGTTATCCAAGTTAGAACATCTTGACAATATTCCTTCATTGAAGTGATAACTTCTTGATTGTGTTCATGTCCAACTTCACAAGCTTTAGTGTCATTATTATAAGTATTTTTATAAACCAGTCTTTTAAACCAATTTTCGTTTTCATATTTCTTAATTTTACTCCAGCTACCTGTTAATGCTGGGCCGTACATCCAGTTATAAGAAAAGGCAAATCTGATTAACTTAGATAGGCTATCTTTTGAATTTAGATTGCTAGAAACATTAGGAATATCACTCCATAAAATATCATTGCTTTCATTTTTACCTATATGAAATATCTCTTGTGTGTCATTAATTTTATTATCTTCACTAAAAAACTTTAATGCACCTAAGGCTCCATATAGCTCAGGAAATAAAGGAGGATTATTTTGTAAATTTCCACCCATTTTAAAATTTGGTAATTTTGCAAGTGGGTCCCACCCTGTTACATAAACTTGATCAAAAATTTTATCATACTCAAATAATTTTGCGTAATATTCTAAAGCACCTTTGGTTTGATCTAAGAATTCTTCTGGTTTAGCAAACAATTCACCTTCCATATTATCCTCAGGAACTTCATAGTTAAAATAAGGAAGCATTAAAGCTCCACCTAAATGAAAGTTGGATGTTACATTTTTTTCTTTTTGAATTTGTTTAATTCTTCTTGCTATATTAGGAAAACCAGAAGCGCCAGTTCCACCAAAAATAGAGCTAATAATAAATACTCTAACCTCTTCGCCACCTCTAGCTGCATCGATTGCTTTATAAATTTGTGACCAGAAAGGATCATCTTCATTTGCAGTTGTCGCCAGCATAGCTGCTGCTCCAATATTTGGTCTTGCTCTAAATCCTTCAGATAAATTTTGTTTCATTTCATCTGGATCATATAAGCAGTCCATCAAACCTTTCACTTCAGGTTTTAATAACTCATAATGAATTACTTCTTCTAAAGTGGGATCGGCTCCTTTTAAAGGTAACCATACCGCATCATTATTTGCAGTAATGTTAGTTTTAAATAAATTGCTATCTTTTGCCAAATCATGACCAGATTCATTTCGTAAACTATTTCTTAAATTCATATATTTACTTAATAGAATTTTAGTTCTGCTAACGTTTCCATTAGCCTCATCTTGATCTACCATTCCAGCCCATAAGTTTTGAGGACCAAGACCTGCTGAGCAGCAATGTAGTAAATGCTCTAAACATTTTGCTCCCGTTCCACCAATACCTATGATAAAATTTTTCAAAATCCCCCCGGCAATTTGTTTGCTAATAACACCGAAGATCTAGCAAATCTTGCTGTGCCTAAAAGGACACCAACATAATACATCAAGAAATAAAATATTGCTGAACTACTAAGAATTGCATATCCACCTGTTCCTATTAGATCGGCTGCATTATATTGTGTTGTTTGAGTAAAAAAGAAAATAACAGCTAATAAAATCGCAACTAGAATTCCAGTAAAAACAGCCCAGTGAATGAAATAAATTTTAGCTTTACCTGGCGCATCAATGTTTAGATAATGAGACCAAGTTGACCAACCTAACGTCATTAATAGAGTAAGCAAAAGAAGTGTAATATTCATGTGAGCTACTAATATAAATAGTTCATCTGAAATTTCAGAAAAAGTGTAGCCAAGTTCTTCAATTCTCGTGGACACAATTATATATTCTGCAAAGAATTCTGTCAGAGCACCATCTGGGTCTGGACCAACTAACATTATAGAGATTAAGACAATACTGAGCCAGGCTAGAGTTCCAAGGCCAATAAGTGAGAGTATTAATGATCTAATAATATTTACCATAATTATTTTAATAAGTTAAAGTTTAATGCAATACTTGCTATTAGTGTTGGTTGAAATTCATCATTTGCTACATTATTTAAGATTTTAATTATTTTTGTTAAATTTAATGTTTTAAACTCCACAGGATTTCCCTCTTTAAATTCCTCTGCACCTGAATCTCTAATAGACCAATCTTCAAAAGTTTGTTCTGAAAGATTTCCTGGTTTTTCTGCATAAATTTCAGCAACATAAAAATATCTAAGTCCTCTAAACAATTTTGCAAATGGTCTATTCTTAAATAAACTCAAAGTTAACTCATTTTCATTTTGACTGATTGAGCTAATATCTTCTAGTTTTGCCTCACGCCAATCTCCTTCGTTAATTTTTTTACATTTAATTTTTTTACTAGACCATAATCTTTCTTTGATTATAAAATTTGAAACACCTGTGGATCCTGGCACAATTATCTCTGAATTTAATACTTTAAATTTATATTTATTTTTTTTGTTAGTATCAAACTGATAGATTGGTAGATTATCATTAGTATACTCAAATTTAAAATTTTCAGCTCTAGATATCTTTTTTATATTATTCTCAGTAATTAATTCTTTTTGATTAAGATTTTGTAAAATAGGAGTACTCGTAATTAAAGTATACTTATATTTATCTTCCGCATCATTAAAATGCTGTTCCTCTAGATTTTTTTTGACCTGATTAATTTCTTTTTGATCACCAATGATAATTATATAAAAGGGTCTTTTTTGTGCTTCTGTATAAGAAACTGTTCCACCATTCCTTGTTGGGATATCATAAATAGTTCCATTAAAAGAACTCATCACACCAATTATACCAACTGATTTTCCTTTTTTTAAAATTGATTTTAGAGGTTTTGTTAATTGACTTAAGGTACCACCAACTAGTTGCTTGCTAGATAAGAATAAATCTGTAACTATTATGTAGGTTCCTTGAGGATTAGCTTTAGCCATCTTAAATGGTAAATGAATTTTAGATTCTTGATTATTACAATCAGTTGAAGAGCCTGAACACTCATAAAAACTTGGAGTAATTACTTGTGAAATTTTATTTTCTTTGATTGGTACAATTTTTTTACCAAAACTATGATAAAAAGTTTTTTCACCAACATTTTCTGCTAATTGCTGCAAATCATCTATAACGTTTGTATATAGATTTTTTTGTCCTGGCTGATCTTTGGTATAACCTTGCATACTTAAACTTTGATCAAAGTAGACAAATGTATATTTTTTATCTTCTTCTTTATTCGAGGTGTTAATATTTAAGTTAGATTTAGCCAGATTAAATTCTGGTTGGCAATTATCTTTTGCTTCTGCAACTGAATATATAGAAATAAAGATCATTATTAATATTTTTGTTAAATTTCTATACATAGGACTATTTTTATAACTTGTAGTAAATAAATTTTTCTTCCTTGAGTCTAGAAATAAAGCTAATCTATTTAAAAAAAATACTATTATGTTTGCTTATTTTAAAGCCATTAAATGTCTAACTTTTATAATTTCACTCACTTTTTTAGTGTCTTGTGGAGATAATGGTGATGGGAAGGTTTCCAAAGGTCATAGAGACGCCATTAAACAGGAATGTAGAGATACCTCCGACGTAAAAGCTTGTGGTCTTGAGGTAAGAGCAAATTTTATAGATGACGGTAATGATTATGTTTCCCTCGGTGAGCTAGATAAAGATCAAAAAAGAAAAGTTAAAATGGAATGTGTAAGATCAAAAAAATTTGGTCTTGAAGCATATAATAATTGTTTAGAGGATTATAAAACAGCAGCCTTGGATGGAACTTTATTTACGAACTTAGTTGCTAAAAAACCAAAAAGTAACATCGAAAAACTTGAAAGTTTAACTGTAAGAATAGATATAATTGAAAAAGGTAAAGATGATAAAATTTATTTTATTGGTGGAGGGTCTGGGGTTATCATTGATAAGAAGTTAGTAGCCACAAATTGTCATGTTGCTCTTGTGGCATTAAAAAAACCTGATCGAGCTATAGTTATCAAAAAGATTGACAAAGATGATTACGCTGTTGCAAATATTTATAAAAAAGCTGAAGAGTATGACATATGTATTCTTAAAAAAGTTGAAGACTCTGAGTTCAAATTTGAAATGAATCCAGTAAAGAAACTTACAAAATTTATCAAATTAAAGAAAGGTCAATATGTTAGAAGTTTAGGAACTCCTGGAAACTTAGAAGGACACACAGCGCAGGGAGAGATTCAATACTTGGGTACAGCAGGAAAATCTGGACGTACTAAATATGGTGATTATGTAATTGCTGATGATACTAAGATAATCGAACACAGTGCTAGAATTGCCCCAGGGAGTTCTGGTGGACCGTTATTTGACAAAAATGGAAATCTTATTGGTTTAAATACTTTTGGAAGCGAATTTTGGAATTTTTCTGTTTCTGCGGATCATATAAAGGACTTATTAAATAAATAATATGAAAAATAAAATTTACTCATTACCTGATAGCTTAATTCTTTTTTTAACAATACTTATTCTAACTTTTATTTTTTGTATGAGTAATGCTTATTCACATAAAAAAAATGTAGATGGTAAGATGGTAGAACATGAGCCAATAACATGTAAACCACCAGAAAAAAGAAATTATCTTGAAAAACAATTCTGTAAAATACAATTAAGACAACACCGTTTATGTAAACTAGAAGAACATTGTGTGATTTTAGAATTAGAAAAATTGCAAAAAGAAAATGCAGAACAAGGAGAAAAATTAAAAGGTGTAGGTGATTGTGGAGATATGCCTTTTAACCATAAAGCTTCGACTAATTCAAAAATATATATAAAAGCTAATAAAAATTCAAAAGTAATAGCAAATGTTAAAAAAAACCAAGCTTTATTATTTTATGCTGTTTCAACTAAAAATAAAAAATTTTCTAGAGTTAAAATTAGAAAAGAAGGAATTTGTGCAGAGGGTTATATTGAATCTAAATTCTTAGTTAAAAATCAAGAAGAAGATGTTGTTGTAAAAGTGGGCCCTAAATTAATTGAGATAATAGACCCTAGTTGGGCTAAAGAAGGTAAGTTAATCCTTGTTGATGCTGAAGGAACAGTTTCTATCACAGGAGCTGTGCAAGACGGTAAAATAGACCAAATTATAATTAATGATGAGGAAGAGTTAATCAACAGCGACAATACTTTTACATATTTACTTTTTGTACAAAATGATGGTGCAGAAGTTAGAATAATAGGAAATAAGAATGGTAAAAAAGTTAAAGAATTAATATTTAAAATAAGAGTTGGAAATTAAACTAAGAACCATGATCGATAGAAGTTTTTAATCATTAATCAAAAATTATTGTGTAAGCTAAATAAGTAAGTTCAATGGCTAATAATATTTCAAGTCCAGACATGATTTAAGACAAACAAATTCCAAATCAGGTGTCTAGGTGATGGAATGAAATGAAGTCAATTTAAAGAAAAATAAGAATTATAGAGTAACTTTTTCTATCCCTATTCTATCCCTGGCTTGATTATAGGTCACCCATTGAGTAAGCTATTATTGTTGTAGATGAAAGATTATTTGAGTTTTTGTTTTTCTGGATTAGCTAGGTGTAAACGAGATGCTCTACCAACTGAGCTAACCGCCCAAAACAAGCGCTACTAATACATCAACGAATAGATAAAGTAAATTGGTAATTATTGAATA
>Ga0209631_10006145_pt1 | contig 12445 bp, 14 predicted proteins | sample COG_08_FD_184752 | JGI IMG/M metagenome (GOLD analysis project Ga0209631, IMG submission 184752) | Pelagic Microbial community sample from North Sea - COGITO 998_met_08 (SPAdes) (version 2) | ecosystem: Environmental > Aquatic > Marine > Neritic zone/Coastal water | place: Helgoland, sampling... | reverse complement strand
ACCCTTAACAATTTCAGCTCCTAAATCTGACATTGCTTGGCCTGGAGCGCACTTTCTTCTTTCCTTAATTCCCGTTCTTGAAACAATCCATTCATCATTCGTGTCTACCAATTTTTCTAAATCTGCATTGGTAAGCTTCCCTTCTGGAACTGCTCCATGAACTGCTGTTATTGCTGCCGTAATTTTACTCATTCAAATGCTTCTTTTATTTTAGATGCAAGTCTTGCTTCCGTAACATCTTTTGCCAAAATTAACATATTCTTAATAGCTTTTGGACTTGAAATACCGTGACCTATCAACACGTTGCCGTTAACACCCAAAATAGGGGTGCCTCCGTAAATCTCGTAATTAAAACGACTAAAGTACTCATCTAAAGAGCCTTTCTTCGCCATTATCCCATACACTGCTTCTGCTTGTTTTAGTACCACATTTCCTGTAAAACCATCGCAAACAACAACATCCACAGTATCAGAAAACAAATCTCTACCCTCAATATTCCCCACGAAATTAAAATCTTTCGATCCTTTCATTACCTGATAAGCCGCCTGAGAAAGCAAATTTCCTTTACCCTCTTCTTCTCCAATATTTAATAACCCAACTTTTGGGTTTTTAATACCAAAAACGTTTTCCGCATATAATGAGCCTAAGATTCCAAATTGGTATAAAACATCTGGCTTGCAATCAGCATTTATTCCTACATCTAAAATTACGCCTACACCGCCATTATCTTTTGGTAAAACCGATGTAATACTTGGGCGTATAATCCCTGGAATTGGTCGAATAGTGTACATTGATCCAACAAGCATCGCTCCTGAATTACCTGCACTTGCAAATGCCTGAATTTCATTTTTTTGCAATAAGTCAAAACCTTTTGCAATGCTAGAATCTTGTTTTTTTCTGTAAGCTTTTGCGGGATGTTCTTCCATCTCTATGACTTCAGAAGCATGTATTAAATCAAAAAGAGAAGCGTCTATAGCTTCTCTTTTAAGTATCTCCTCAACTTTCAATTTATCCCCTATTAAAACTAGGCGAATATCATCCGAAAATTCTTTTTGCGCCTCAATTGCTCCGAGAACAGTAGCCTCGGGAGCAAAATCACCACCCATAATATCTAAACCGATTTTCATCGACGAAATGTAATAAGAATTTTTTAAAAATCCCTATTTAATTATAGCGCCAATTCTTTTTCCATTACTACTTTGCCTTTGTAGTAAAGTTTTCCTTCAGACCAATAAGCTCTGTGATATAAGTGTGCTTCACCAGTTGTAGGACAAGTAGCAATTTGCTGTGCTTCAGCCTTATAGTGAGTTCTTCTCTTCTTTCTTCTCTGGTTAGAGATTTTTCGTTTAGGATGTGCCATTATATATGGTTTTTAATTCTTATTAATTCTTGTTTTTTAATTCTTTCAATGCTGCCCAACGAGGATCAACATTTTCATTTTCTTCGCTTTCCGTTTCTAATTCCGGTTTCTCTGTTAATAAATACTGACTAACGATATCCTTTATTTTATCATTACACTCACCATCTTGATGTATCATTTTAGCGGGAACACAAAGATGAATAAATTCATATATAAAACGGGCAACGTTAATCTCATAATCAGACAAGGGGATTGCAGTAACTTCATCATCTGAATCTGTAAAGACTTTATCTGAAAACTTACAGATTTGTCGAAAATCATTGCTAATGTTTAAAGCTAAAGGATCCATACAAACATCACATTCTACGTTTAGTATTCCCTTTATTGAAAACATAAGCACTAACATCGTACTCGATTTTTCCAATTGCAATTCAACATCTATATCCCCATCCTCAAAAACAGAGTCTGCGTTTATAAAATCTGTAAAGAACTCTTTTCCAATTTTATAGTTATAAACATGAATTCCCTCCTTAAGACCTACAAATGATATATCATATTTCTTAAGATTTTCCTCCATGATTCCAAAAAATGGACGGCAAAGGTAAAAAAATATGTTTAGATATAAAAACTTATCCAGCCTCCGTAAATAGAATAACCTCACACTTATTCTTTTCAAAGTTCTATTTTATTTATTTTAGACTCTTATGGGGTTGGAAGAACTAGGATATTTAGGTCTATTTATTGCTGGGTTTTTGGCCGCAACAATTTTACCTTTTTCTTCAGAAAGCCTTTTAGCTGTTGCTATTCTACATGGACTTGACCCAATTATTTGTTTGATAATTATCACCGTTGGAAATTGGCTTGGAAGTATTACAACCTACGGAATTGGTTATTTAGGGAATGTTGATTGGATTGAAAAATATTTCAAAATAAGTCGAGAAAAGATAGAAAAAACAAAAAATTACCTCGCAAAATATGGAGTATTACTCGCTTTATTTACATGGGTGCCTATTATCGGAGATGCATTTGCCTTATCGTTGGGCTATTTTAAAGTGAACTTTACTGCAACAGCCATATTTATGTTAATTGGTAAGTTTTTTAGGTATTTATTACTAACCTTTCTCTTGAATTAAAAGCGCATGTAGTCTTCGGGATTTAAAGCTGTCCCTTTGTGCCAAAGCTCAAAATGTAAATGAGGACCGGTTGAGAGTCTTCCAGAATTACCAATGATAGCAACAGGCTCACCTGCCTCTACAAATTCACCAACCTTCTTCAAGACAAACGCATTATGTTTGTAGACCGAAATTAAGTTGTAATTATGTTGTAAGTATATAACATGTCCTTCTTCTGGTGTCCAAGTATTAAAAACAACGGTTCCGTCTAAAGTTGCCATAACAGCTTCATCTTTTGGAGCAACCACGTCCACACCAAAATGACCCTCCTTTAAATCAAAGGAGCCTGATACAGAGCCATTAATAGGAGTAAAGAAAAAAACACCTTTCATATCATCATTCTGACTAAGGCTTCCCTCTTTATTATGTAGCTCATACTTTTCTCTTAAATCAATTTTAACCCGTAATAAGCTATCTTTTTCCGAGGTTGAAAAATCCATCACTGCGTAATTTGTTGAATCTCGATTATAAGCTAAATCTTGCGAAGTAGGATCCGGAGGCGCTTCATCATTAAGAATAGATATTAAATTTTGATAATAGAGATCTTCAATATTAGATTGGTGCTTTACCTTTTCCAAGTATTGGATGTTTTCCAAATCTATTTTCTTTAAAGCCAACTCACTACTATAACTGGGCATTCCAGGTATCCATTGTTTTAATGGTGTGTAAGCAATTATTAAATAAGTAGATACAGTAATTAGTATTGTAAAAAAAGAGAGAAGCACGGCAGCATTTAGAGGAGAAAGCGTAAAATGTCTTTTCTCTTCAAAACTCTCTGCATTTACAACAACAATGCGAACCTTCTTGCTAAAACGCTGAAATAGTGATAAATCTTGTTCCTTTTCTTTTTTAGACTTAGCCATTGATTATTACAAATATTACTAAAATCATTTAGGTATCCGCTATTCCGAACAAAAATTAACACTTTTAAATAAAATAAAACCTTGGAAAACAAAATAAATTAAAAGGAATGTAGTTATTATTGCACGTTTCAAATTCCTTAGTGCAGGTTATCAATTCATATAAAGCTTTAACATCCCTATTTTTAATTGGAGCTATTGTACTTATTAGCTGCAGCACTGAAAAAGATGCGTGGCTAAATAAAAGTTACCACAATACTACTGCTAAATATAACGGATTCTTTAATGCAGGTGAAATAATTAAGGAAGCCATGACTAATTATTCTGAGGCTAGGACGGAAAATTACAACGAAATTATTCCCATTTATGAGTATGCGGATGAAATTGGATCAAAATCTCTTTATGCCCCAATGGATACAGCAGCGGCTAAGTGTGAAACTGTAGTAGGAAGACATTCAATGCCCTCTATAAAAAAGGGGCAATTCAGAAAAACAGAGTGGTGTAAATGGATTGACGATAACTGGATGGTAATTGGTCAATCTAAATTTTACAAAAGAGACTTTGAAAAAGCCTTAAAGAGGTTTATTTACATCGAAAAGCAATATTCTAAAGAACCAATAAAATATACCAGTATGCTTTGGCAGGCAAAAACATATATTGAACTTGAAGAATATGAAGAAGCTGAAGACATTTTAAAGAAGCTAGTTGAAGGAGAAAAGGAGCTAACACAATTACTTGAAGAGCAAAAAGAGGACGAAAAAAAACAGAAAGCAAAATCAAAATCTCGCTCCAAATCTAAAAAAGGGAGCAAAATCACTAAAGAAGATAAAAACCCACCTCCCTTTCCGAAAAATTTTAATCATAAAATAGCTCCTATATATGCAGATTTATTTTTAAGACAAAAAAAATACGTGAAAGCGGTTGAGAGATTAGAAGAAGCCATTGAATTAGAAACAAAACGACAATTTAAGACCCGTCTTATTTTTATCCTTGCACAAGTTCAACAAGAATTAGGAAGTCCGCAAGCATCTAGCCTATATGAACAAGTTGTAAAGTTAAATCCAAAATATGAAATGGCTTTTCAAGCTAAGATTAAACAGGCGCTAGCGTATAGTGGAGGAAGTAATAAATCAATAAAAGCACAGCTGTTAAAGATGGTGAAAGACGATAAAAATGTAGCGTATTTGGATCAAATATATTTTGCATTGGCTGACATGACATTAAGAGAAGGAGATCGTCCTAAAGGCATTGAATATTTGGAACTTTCTGTGCTTGCTAGTAGCTCAAACAATGATCAAAAAAGCAAATCTTTTCTTCGGTTAGCTAAATTATATTATGCTGATAAAAACTACATAAAAGCTCAGCGATACTACGACAGCACCATGACCGTTTTACCAAAAGAACATGAGGAATTTTCATTGATTGAGCTTCAAAACATCAGTTTAACTGAGTTGGTAAACCAACTAGAAATAGTAAATAACAGCGACAGTATTAGCAAATTATGTGCGCTTTCTGAAAAAGATTTGATTGCAAAAATTGAAGACTTAATTCAGCGCAAGATAGATGATGAAGCCAGAATTGAGGAAGAAAACAATTCCATGGCACCAATTCCATTTGGAGGAAATACAACTGGTGGTTCTGGTGGAAAATTTTGGGTATGGGACAACAACCTAAGAGGAAAGGGGTTTAATGATTTTAAAACAGTTTGGGGAAACAGAAAACTAGAAGACAGCTGGAGAAGATTAAATAAAAATAGTCTTTCGGTCGGTGAGGAAAATACGGATAGAGAAGATGGTGCTGTGAAAGATGAATACACTATCGAGTTTTACACGAAAGACCTTCCTTGTGGAGATGATGAAAAGCTATTAGCATCTGAGAACGAAATGATGGACGCTCTCTACGAAATTGGAACAATCTACCGAGTAAAATTAGACGATCCGACTGCGGCAAAAGAGACTTTCACTAATTTAGTTGGCCGTTTTTTACCTAAACAAAAAGCAGTTTCTGGACTTTATCAGTTATATCTATTGGAAATTGGAGAACAAAAGATAAAATATAAAAATACCATTCTTAATGACTTTCCAGACAGTGAATATGCGAAGTTAATTCTTAATCCTAATTACAAACAGGCAGAGCAATTAGCCAGGGAAAAAGATAAGGCTGGTTATACTGCTACTTACGAACAATACACTCTGAAACAATTTACTTCGGTAATAAATAATTGCAATGCGATAATTACGACAGATTCGACCAATACGTTCATTTGTAATTATTACTATTTAAAAGCACAATCGATTAGTCAAAAAAACTCTGGTCTAGACACGCTAGGCAATCTAGAAGGGGCATTGAGCGACGTGGTAGAACACTGCGAAGGACATGAAGTATATCCTGTAGCAAAGGCTGCATTGGATAAAATAAGAAAAACAAATTCTATTGAAGATGCTAAAGAAGGAAAAGGAACTTATATTTTCGACCCAAACTTAAAGCACTTTTTTGTAATTATTATTCCCAATGAATCCGGAAAAACAAAAGATGCTAAAATGAAATTATCTAATTTTAATTCTACGTCATTCTCAAAAAGCAAACTAAAAACAACGAGCACTTTTCTAAATGCAGATACACAGCTTGTTTTAGTAAAAGAGTTTAAAAATAAAAAAGCTGCTCATGATTATTACTTAGCCTTTAAAGTAAATAAGAAACAAGTGAAGTCTCTGAATACTACATATCAGTATTTTTCGATCACCAACAAAAACTTCGCGTCATTAATGATTGAAAAATCACTAGAAGACTATCAAGCCTTTTTCAAAAAAAATTACAGCAAATAATTTGCTATTACTAGCACTTTATTATGCTTAAAAACAAAATTGAATCAGCGCAAAAAGAAACATCTATTATCAATGCTGGTAATTACGTTGACCAACAAGCTATCTTGCACATACAATATACTGCATCTTTGGATACAGACTCTTTTGAACAGCAAATAATAGCATTAATTTCAAATTCACTATCTTTGCATTTAAGACTAAATAAGTATGTTTAAAGGAAATAAAGAAACAAAAGTAGCAGGAAACGTTAATTCACCAGATAAACTAAATCGAATAGTAGAAGGAACTTCTATTGAAGGCGAAATAATCTCGGAAGGAAACATTCGAATTGACGGTAAGGTAAAAGGAATGGTCTCTACCAAAGGAAGGCTAGTAATTGGGCCTAAGGGTAAAATTGAAGGAAACATAATTTGTTTTAATGCAGATATTGAAGGAGTTCTGCTAGGAACAATTAAGGTAAGTGAATTACTAACATTAAAAAGCACTGCCAAATTACAAGGAGATATCATAACATCCAAATTATCAATTGAGCCAGGAGCGGTATTTGGAGGCACCTGTAATATGGGTGGTATTGTAAAAGATCTCCCAAAATCTTCAGAAGATATTACTTCAGAAGCTGTTAGAGAAGAGAAAACTGCCTAAGTTACTTGTTATTAAGCTTAAGTTACCAATAAACAATAAAGTAAGGGGAGTTTTTGTAATAATTGCAGGTATTTTCGGCGGACACATTTGTGACAAGCAATTTCAAAATAACTTTCCAATCTGCACGATCGTATTGCCTATAATGGCTATAATGATAGCATACGCTATAAACAACCAGTTAAACGATGAAGGAGAAGAAGAAAGCTAATCTATTCGTCAGGTTTTCATCTGCCGGAATTCAAATGGCCATATTAATTATTGTTGGAGCTCTTGGCGGGCAATATTTAGATGAAAAGAGTAGAAATGAAAAACCTATTTACACTATTATTTTTTCATTATTTGCTGTAGCAATTGGTCTTTATCTTATCATTAAGGAAGTTTTGAATATTACTAAAGAAGACTAATTTTGCACTATGAAAAAATTGATTCCCCTGTTTTCATTTGCACTAATCCTTTTTGGACTGCATTTAGCTCTTATATTTTTCTTTCTTAAAGACCAAAGCTTAAGTTTTATCTTGGGCACACATGCTTTTTTATTCTTCTTTTTATTCGTGGGAAACTTGGCTATGCGTAAAGTGAAATCAATAGACCCTAAAAAAGTTGGAATGACGTTTCTAACGATTACCGTTTTTAAAATGCTTTCATCAATTGTCTTTATTTTTGTGATAAAACAAAACTCTAGTTTAGACAAGAACGAGATAATACTCAACTTCTTTGGAGTATTCTTCCTCTATCTTATATATGAAGTTTTTATGGCAATTAAAGAGTTAAAATAACTCTCCGTAATAGCTTTTATATATTCTGACATAAATAGCTGTTAAATACAGAAATAGAACTTACTTTTGCCAAGTGAATAAGATTTACTAATATTACAATATAGATTTAGAATATTTAATTAAAAAGAATAACCATGAGTTTAAAATCAATTTTGGTTCCAACGGACTTTACTAAAGAAGCTCACACAGCAATTAACCATGCTGTAGAACTAGCAAACACAATCAACGGGGAAGTTATATTACTTCATGTAGTGGAAAATAAAGAAGAGGTAGAACCTGCGAAAGCTAAATTAGCCGAAGAACAACTCCTTGCGAATGAAATGGAGGGTAGTGTTTCTGTAAAAACAATGATCCGTATTGGAAATATATTTAACGATATAGGTGATGCTGCGGCTGAAATAAATGCTTCTATGATTATCATGGGAACGCATGGGGCTAGTGGATGGCAAAAAGTTGCTGGAAGTCACGCACTAAAGGTTGTTACAAATTCTTCTGTACCTTTTGTTATTGTACAAAATGACCTGATGCATGTAGGTGGTTATGACAAGATAATGATTCCATTAGATTTGCATAATGAAACAAAACAGAAATTAGAAATCGTTGCTGATATGGCTAAGTATTTTGGCTCCGAAGTACACATATTTACGCCTAAAGAAACGGATGAGTTTTTGCTACATAAACTGAATGGAAATATTGCTTGGGCCAAAAAATACCTTGCTAAAAAAGGAATTAAAAGCGCAACTCATGTTTCTGAAAAAGGAAACTTTGTTAAAAATATGGTTTCTGCAGCACAAGACTTAGAGATTGATTTAATTTCTATAATGAACCTGCAAAAGAACTCATTAATGGGAATGTTTGGAAGTAGTTATGAGCAATCAATCATCACTAATGAAGCACAAATTCCTGTTTTATGTGTTAATCCTAGAGTAGTTTCTAGTTCTGGAGGATCTGTATTCTCAAGATAGAAAGAACAATATTAATACAAAAGCCCGTGATTTAAAATCACGGGCTTTTTTTTACCTTTACTTTGCTACTACTGGTGCTATTCCAATGAAAAACATATTTCTCTTCATTTTTATTATTCCATCCATCCATGTGTTTTCACAACAGATGCTTCCACAAGAACCTAAAATTATTACTGCAGGTTGTCAAGTAGTTGAGAAAGCATTTGTAAATAAAGGAGGTAAGCTATCAGACTTTAAAGAACTATATCTTAGGTGTTCCATTCAGGATTATTACATCAAATTTTGTGAGAGCAAAGCGTCTTTGAAAAAGATGAAGAAATACATTGACAAAGGCTTAACTGTTACCTATGAATTAAAAGAAGGGGAATGGGATATCTGCAAAGGTGATGCAGAAATGCAAAGTCGTATAGGGACATATGCGGTTGTTCTAAAGATTAAAAAAAGTAAGAGTAAAGGACCGAAAGTAAAAGGGGAGTTCGATGGCTTTAATCAATTGTAGCGATACACTTCAACTCAATGGCTATAGGCGACGGTAAGGCGTTTATTTCTATAGTAGTCCTACAAGGTTGATTGTCTTTAAAGTACTCCGCATATACTCTGTTATACGTTTTAAAGTCTCTTTTCATGTCTACAAGAAAAGTAGTTACGTCAATCAAATTTTCCCATCTAGAACCGGACTCTTCTAGTATTAGTTTTACATTCTCAAACACAGACCTACATTGCGCTTCAAAATCGAAAGTCTCATAATTTCCATTTTTATCAAACATTAACCCTGGAATATTTGCCTCTTCACTACCAGAACCTGCAGCTCTCGGACCTACTCCAGACAAAAACAACAAATTACCTACCTTTCTAGCATGTGGATACAATCCCATTGGTTTCGGTGCTTTTTGTGAATTTATTCTGTCGTTTTCCATGTTTTACTTTTTGATAATTACAACTTCAATTCGGCGGTTAATATCTCTCCCCCATCTATATTTATTGGATGCTATTGGATTACCTGAACCGCATCCTGAATAATAAAGTCTATCGGCATCAATCCCTTTTTCAATCAGATAATCGTGCAGTGCTTTTGCCCTGTTTGTAGAGAGCACAATGTTTTTATCTTCTATCCCAGACTTATCAGTATATCCAAAAACTTCTATAGATAATTCCGGATTTCCTTTAAGTATATCGACTAAAGTATCCGCTTGAAATATAGAAGTTGCTGTTAGTTCAGTCATGTTGGGCTCAAATAATATATGTTTCAAAATAAGAGCTTCCCCGATTTCTTTTTTCTCAAAGTCAATTAATGATGAATTAGTATGCCTTTCAAACGAATCTTCCACCAGAACTGGTGTTTCATCTACAAGGTTATCCATTGATTCTGCTTTTTTAGAAAGAATCTTTACTTCTATTCTTCTATTTGATGCTCTACCATCTTTTGTTCTGTTAGAATAGGCTGGCTTGGAAGACCCATAACCAACATGAGAGATTCTATCTACTGATATCCCTTTGGCTATAAGGTGGTCATATACAAATTTAGCCCTACTTTTTGAAAGCTTTTTATTCGTTTGCTCATTTCCAGAGCGGTCAGTATGCCCACTTATTTGAATTTTTAAATCAGGGCTCTTTTGCATTGCAGCAACTAAATTTATCAAATCTTCATTAGTATTTGCGGAAGGAAAAGTTGTTTTTCCTGGATCAAATATAACATGCGTAAGAATCAATATTGTATTTAGAGGGATTGCTTCTGGAACGATAACAAGATGTTCAATGCTAATATGAAGCATAGAACTATCGATAAACTCAGGCATAGGGGCACAGATTTTGTTGCCCAGGGAATCTTCAAGTAAGAATTCCGAATAAGGTTCGAAATCCATTATTTTTTGTCGAATCGAATTATATCGAGGACTTGTATTTGCGCCATCTGTTCCTAAATCCCAATAAGCTGTAGCGTCTAAATCAGAAAACCCACAAAACTGTTTTAAAATTACTGCAGAGATAAAACCGGAAGCATGCCAACCGTTCCAACAATGCAAATATACAGGCCCTATATTTGGATCTACAGCACTTTTATAAATTAACCCGAGCATTTCCTTAATGTGCTCTTTATCGTAGTAATCATACTGAGAATACTCCATTTCATTTTGAGCCTCGTTAACACAATCACACGTTTCATATTCCGGGGCACTGTCCCAATTTTGCTTATACAAATAAATAGAATGAGAAAAGCCTTCTTTACATAGGTTGGCAATTCCATCATCAGGTAGAGGGTTGTGATTGTTGCGCTTATCTGTTTTGTGGTAATAGTTATTTGCTCCACCTCTATATGCGACGCCGTGAAGAACGGTCCTCATATTTCGCGTACCATATAAACTATCAAAACCATTACCAAAATTATCAATCACTTTGTACATTAAATCGGGTTCTTTATATCGACCCACGTAATAATCACTTTCTAATAAAAAGGTTGGGTTATACAATTCCTCTTCCAAGGTAATTTCAGGACAAATTTCAGGAAAGTCGATTTTTGCTAGTTCTTCATAGGTGTATAAAGAATCATAAAAGGTAGAATCTGGATTATATACGTTTTGACCCGCATACAGGTTAGAAAAACTAATCAGCCAAAAAAATATAATAATTAATCGTATCATTTTATACAAAAATACCAGGATAGTAGATGTCCACTGACCTTGTCCTTTTAAGTTATTAACACAAATATTTGAATGGTGAGTCCGTTTATAACGGAGAAATGTATAATATATTATTTACAGCTTAATACAAACGTTTGTTTGTTCGGTAAAAAAGTTCAACGCATTAAAGCCACCTTCACGACCAACACCAGAGTTTTTTACTCCTCCAAAAGGTGTTCTTAGATCTCGAACCAACCAACAATTGACCCAAACAATTCCTGAAGCAAGACAAGCGCCTAACCTTGTGGCTTTGCCAACATCTTGTGTCCATACAGTTGCTGCTAGACCATATTCGGTGCTGTTTGCCATAACTACAACTTCTTCTTCTGTATCAAAAGGCATAATTGTAACTACAGGCCCAAAAATTTCTTCTTGATTTGTACGACAATCAAATGCTAATCCTTCAATAATAGTTGGCTCCATAAAATATCCTTCAGAAAGTTCTCCTTCTAGTTGGACTTTATTTCCGCCAGCTAGGACAGTTCCACCTTCTTCTTGGGCTAAATCAACATAAGACAAAACCTTTTCCAAGTGAGCTTTAGATACAATTGCACCAAGATTGGTGTCTGCATCGCTAGGGTTCCCTACTTTTAATTTCTTTGTTTTCGCTGCAAAGGCGTCTCTAAATTTTTCATAAATAGGTCTTTCCACAAAAATCCGAGAGCCACATAAACAAATCTGTCCTTGATTAGCAAAAGAAGAAAGCATTGTTGTTTTCAATGCTTTATCGAAATCGCAATCTGCAAAAATGATGTTTGGATTTTTACCTCCTAACTCCAAACTCAATTTTTTAAACATGGGTGCAGCAACTTTAGCAATAGCTTTTCCTGTAGCTGTACCTCCAGTAAAAGAGATAGCTTTAATACCAGGGCGCGTGGTTATTGGGGAGCCTACGCTTGGTCCCATTCCATGAATAATGTTTAGTACTCCTTTCGGTAATCCTGCTTCAATACATAACTTAGAAAACAAATAAGCTGTCATAGGAGTTACTTCAGAAGGTTTTGCAATTACGCAATTTCCTGAAGCCAATGCTGGAGCAATTTTCCAAGTAAATAAATATAATGGTAAGTTCCATGGTGAAATACACCCAACCACTCCGATTGGTTTACGCAACGTATAGTTAATTGCTTCACCGTCCATATCGTGGCTTTCGGATGCATAGTGTAAAAT
>Ga0209631_10006141_pt1 | contig 12450 bp, 14 predicted proteins | sample COG_08_FD_184752 | JGI IMG/M metagenome (GOLD analysis project Ga0209631, IMG submission 184752) | Pelagic Microbial community sample from North Sea - COGITO 998_met_08 (SPAdes) (version 2) | ecosystem: Environmental > Aquatic > Marine > Neritic zone/Coastal water | place: Helgoland, sampling... | reverse complement strand
AATTTGCAATTGTTGAAAACGTTCAGAGACACGATTTAAACCCTCTAGAGGAGGCCCAGGGTTATAAAAGATTGATAGATGAATTTTCTTATGACCAAGAAAAAGTATCAAAATTTATAGGCAAAAGCAGAAGTTATATTACAAATTCTTTAAGAATTTTAACTCTACCAGTTGAGGTTATAAAATTAATAGAGACACAAAAATTGACTACTGGTCATGCAAAAATTTTAGTTGGTTTAGAAAATGCCTCTTTTGTTGCAAACAAGATTATTGAAAAAAAATTATCTGTAAGACAAGCAGAAAATTTCGTTAAAATTTTTAAAAATAAAAAACAAAGACCAGACCAGTCAAAAGATGCAAACATCAAAGATCTTGAATTATCCGTATCAGATAAAGTTGGTTTAAATGTTGTTATTCAAAATAAAAAAAATAATAAGGGAAAAATAACATTTGAATACAAAGATTTGGATCAATTAAACAAGATAGTTGATATAATTAAATCTAACTATTAGTTTCAGAAGAAGACTGAGTTAAAATAAAATCAGTAATTAAATTAATTGAATTATTAATATTTTTCTTAATTTGTAATTCAGTCTCACTTAGTGTGTAAATAAGTTTTTTAATATTTTTTGGCGTCCATTTATAAATTTGTTGTTTGGTTATTTCTTTTTCTTTCCAGAAAATTGGAGGTTTTGCTGATGAAATAGTCAAATCTATATTTTTATTGGTTTCGAATGTTGATGATAAGGCTAGTAACTTTTTTGCTTTAATTATAAAAGACCTAATAAGCATGATGCAGTCATCATTACTAAAATTATTTTCATTTAAGATACTAATTATTTTTTTTTTGTTCTTAGCCAGGCAATTATCAACAAGTTCAGATATACTATGATTTTCATTTAAATTAATTAATTTAGATATATTTTCCAAAGTAATTTGTTTCCCATTTTTGCTAAAATATTCTATTTTATACAATTCGTTAAATAAATGTTCTCTATCCCCATTACACTTATTTATTATTAAATTTATATTTGATTGAGAAATAGGTATTTTTTTTTCTTTCAGAAAATTATAACTTAAATCTATGAGTGTTCGTTCGTTATCTGGATAAAAAGCCACACTAATAAATTTTTTATTTTTTTCAAAATATGTCCTTAATTTAGATTTTTTTTCTAGAATATTCGCGTTTAATATTATTGTTATATCTTCAATATTTTTTTCGGATAATTCTTCTACTATTTTTAACATTTTATCTGTTGATCTTTTAATTATAATAGTTTTTTTTTCATCAAAAAAAGATTTAGATAAAATATCTTCTATAAAAATATTTTGGTTATCTAGAAAATCTTTTTCTTCAAGGTTGATTATTTTGTTTTTTGAATCAATTAAATTATTTATTGTATTATTTTTTAATCCTTCATTCATTCCATAAAAAAGAATAAAAGGAGTATTATCTAAATCTATTTTTTTTACATCAATGTGTTTTACAATCATTTTAAAGTTGATAGCTCCGTAATTAACTTATTCGCTATTGATCCTGCAAAATTTTGTTTTATATTTTTTTCATATTCGCTTTCTTCAAATTTATCATCAAAATTTTGCATTATAAATTTATCCTTAATGATTAAATTTTTTAAAAATATATTTGTTTTAAAAATTTTAAATTTAGTTTCTACTACCAATTCAAACTGAGTTGCATTTCCTGCTTTATCTTTAGAATAAATATTTTTTTCATATTTTGTTTTGGTTGATATATTGTAATTTGTATCTTGTTTTCTCCCTGTATATCTTTTCAAATTAATTTCTAAAAATTTATTTATTATATTTTCACCTTCAAAATTTAATTCAACAATATTAAAATTAGTATTTTGCTTATAATAAATAGGCGAATAGCCACAACTAGATAAAGTAATTATTAAAAAGATTATGATTATATATTTATTTTGCATTTAAGTTATTATATTAATTAATTTATTTGGTATAAATATTTTTTTTTTTATAATCTTACCATCAATATAACTTTTTAATTTTTTATCTTTTTTTATAGATGTTAATAAATTATCTTCTGATGTGTTTTTATCCATTTCTAAAAGGCCTCTAGTTTTTCCGTTTACTTGAATTACAAATTTATTTTTTTGTTCAATTAAAATTTCTTTATTAATTTCAGGCCATAAATAATTTTTATTTTCATTTAGTAATTCCAAGCATTCGTTTGAAAAATGAGGGATTACTGGATTCATTACAATTAAAATTTTTGTGTAATTTTCTATTAATGTTTTTTTATCAATCTTATTTTTAATTATTTTATTTAGTAATGTGTAGGTTTCATGAAAGTTAGCAATAATTTTATTATAACTAAAATTCTCAATATTGTTTGTAACATTTAGTATTAATTGATTAGTTATTTTTTCTAGCTCATTATTTGGATTTTTGGGGTGATCTAACTTCATTTCATCAGTAATTTTTTGATTAAGAATCCATATCTTTTGGATAAATTTAAAAGAAGATTTCATTCCTTCATCAGACCATTGAACATCCTTTTCAGGTGGACTATCGGATAAAATAAACAACCTAACAGAGTCTGCTCCATAGTTTTCGATTATTGTCTCTGGGTCAATTGTATTTTTTTTTGATTTTGACATGGACTCAGAAGCACCAATTTTAACCATTTCTGAATTTTTATTTTTTAAAAATTTTTTCCCATTTATAGTGATTAGTTCGTCAGGACTTATCCAATTATTATTTTGGTCTTTATATGTTTCGTGACAAACCATCCCTTGAGTAAACAAACCTTTAAATGGTTCCTTAATATTAAAATTTTTGTTTTTATAAGCCAGAGCATGCATAAAAAATCTTGAATATAAAAGATGTAATATGGCATGTTCAACTCCACCTATATACTGATCTACAGGCATCCAATAATTTGCATCCTTTTCATCAAAACCATAATCAATTTTATTTGGTGAACAAAATCTTAGAAAATACCATGATGAGTCGACAAATGTGTCTAAAGTATCTGTTTCTCTTGTATATTTTTTTCCATTTATTGAAACTGTTTTCCACTCTTCCATTTTATCAAGAGGGTTACCAGAAGGGCTTAGTTTATCGATTTTAGGTAATTTTACTGGCAACATATCCTTTGGAATTTTAATTGGGTTACCTTTTTCATCATATGCAATTGGGATTGGACACCCCCAATATCTTTGTCTAGAAATTCCCCAATCTTTTAATCTATAATTAGTTTTTTTCTTTCCAATATTGTTTTTTTCTAAATACTGAATAGTTCTAGAAATAGACTCATCTGGAACTTTTAAATTATCTAAAAATCCAGAATTAAAGAGAAAACCTTCATCTGTATATGCTTTATCTTCTATATTAAAATTTTCATTTTTATTTGGTCTTACAACAGGAGTAACTTTTAAATTATATTTTTTTGCAAATTCCAAATCTCTTTGGTCATGAGCTGGACAACCAAACACAGCACCCAATCCATAATCCATGAGAACAAAATTTGCAAAATAAACTGGAACTTCTATAGATTTATCAAGAGGGTTGATAGCAACTAAATCTGTTTCAAATCCAAGTTTTTCAGCATTTGCAATTGACTCTTCAGTTGTGCCAGTCTTAGAACATTTGTTTTTAAAATCTATAAATTTAGGGTCATTCATATAGAATTTAGAAATTGGATGATCAACTGATATTGCTAAAAAAGACATACCAAATAGAGTATCTGGTCTTGTAGTATAACATTGTATTTCATCAATTTTTTTCAAATTTTTTGATTTTATTTGAAATTTTATTTCACACCCAAATGACTCACCTATCCAATTTTTTTGCATTATTTTTACTTTATTTGGCCACTCATTAAGTGTCTCTAAGCTATCCAAAAGCTCTTTAGAAAATTTAGTTATATTAAAAAACCATTGATTAAGTTTTTTTCTTTCAACCGGAGCACCTGAACGCCAACCTTTTCCATCTATAACTTGTTCATTTGCCAGAACAGTTTCATCTACAGGATCCCAATTAACATAATTTTCTTTTCTATATACTAAACCTTTGTCATATAACTCTAAAAAAAATTCTTGTTGATGTTTAAAATAATCAGGAGAACATGTTGAAATTTCTTTATCCCAATCAATTGATAAGCCAAGCTTTTTAAGTTGTGATTTCATTGTAGCAATATTTTTTTCAGTCCATGTTTTTGGATCTAAATTATTTTGTCTTGCTGCATTTTCTGCTGGCATACCAAAAGAGTCCCATCCCATTGGATGAAGAACATTATAATTTTGTAAAGTTTTAAATCTAGCAAGTACATCGCCTATCGTGTAATTGCGTACGTGCCCCATATGGATTTTTCCTGATGGGTAAGGAAACATTTCAAGGCAGTAAAATTTTTTTTTATCTTTTTTTATTTCATTGGAAAATGTTTTGTTTTTCTCCCAAAATTTTTGCCATTTTTCTTCTATTGTTTTAAAATTATATCTTTCCACAAAAAATAATTTAGTAATTTATTTTAATTTTTGAACGCTGTATGGTTTACGTTTCTTGTCCTTATTTTGTGACTCGTAAATTTTTGCAGTTTTTAGAATTTTTTTTCTTAATTCTTTTTTTAAATCTCCATTACTTTCAGATATTTTGCAATTAGAGACATCTATACAATTTTTTTTAAAAATTTTAATTTTTAATGCGTCGCTTCTAATTTCATTAGTTAAAAATCTTATAGAAATTTTGATAAAATCATTTGAATTTTGATCATTTGAATACCAGTCTGTAATAATAATTCCTCCACTATAATTCACCGAAGCTAAAGGAATGAAATCTATTGTGTCTAAAGAAGCTCTCCATAATTCATTAGAACTTGCAAATTCATAGGTTGTGCCACTTTTTTCGACTTTATCCATCAATCTAAACCCCCTGCCTTCCTCAATGTTTTTTTGAACTCTTTTATCTGGCTCAGGAGGAAATTTTCTCGCATCAACGGAGTTAAATTCTGCGCAAGAAGAGATAAAGATGGGTAATAACGTGATAAATATGATGTTTTTCACTAAATTTTTTAAAATCATAATAATATTTAAGATTAAATGTTAAATATCTACCATATATTCGAAAAATATATAAAAATATAGGAATATTAAGAGAAATTGACTGTTGTAATTATACAACACTAAAGGTTTTTTTTTTTATAATTACAGTTAAAATAAAAAAAAATATCATAAATAAATTATATAGAACCTGTTTATTATTAATAATAACAAATAAATCAAAGGAGTAATTAATATGAACAATTTAAAAAAAGTAGGGTTAACTGCATTAGCAGGTGCTCTAGTTTCTTTCTCTGCTAACGCAGTAGAAATGTCAGTATCTGGTGGAGCTTCTATCGGATTTACTGGTGAAGAAAAAGTAAACACTGGTAACGGATGGTCTATGAGTGATGGTTTAACTTTCACTGGGTCTGGAGAAATGGATAATGGTTGGAATGTAACTGTTACACAAATCATCGACTCATCTGATGGTGTTGCTAACACAATCATGGATACTAGAACTATGTCTATTGATATGGGTGATTCTGGTACTTTAACTTTCTCTGGTACAGGTGGAAGTTCAGTACTTAACGCTATTGATGATGTAACTCCAACTGCTTATGAAGAGTCGTGGGATATTGTATCAAGCGCTAGTGCTATCCCTGCTGGTGTAGGTGGTGACGATATGTTCCATTATTCTAACTCATCTTTAATGGATGGTGTTAAAATTTCTGCTGCATACGTACCATCTAACTTAGGTACAGTTGTAGAAAGTTCTATGGACTATGGTGTTGAATACACTGGTATTGATGGTTTAACTATCGGTGCTGCTACAGGTGAAAACAATGCTGCGGCTGCATCATTAGACATCACTAACATGTATGTTAAATATGCAATGGATGCTTTCACAGTTGGTTACCAAACCTCTGAGTCAGATTCAGAAACAGCAGATGCTGATAAAGACTTCACAGCTATGGGTATTTCATACGCTGTATCAGAAGCAACATCAGTATCAGTAAACACATCTACAATCGATTATGAAAACTCTTCATTGTCAGATCAAGACTCTACAGGTATTTCGGTATCTCACGTAATGGGTTCTATGACAATTAAAGCTGCTCATAATACAGTAGATAATATTGCTGGTTCAGCAAGCGCTGACAGATCTGCGTACGATCTAAGTTTAGCATTTGCATTCTAATTTAATTAGATACAAATAATTTAAAAAGGCCCCTTTTTAGGGGCCTTTTTTTTATTCGAAATAAGATATCCCAGCAAATTCTTGATTATCTAAAATCTTAAGCATTTTTAAATTTTTTCTTGAAATACCACCAAGTGCAACAACATCTTTTTTTGTTAACCTCGAAAGCAGCTTAAATCTAAAGAGACCTAGAAAATTCTTATTTTTTTTAAAAAGAGATGATAAAATAATTTTACTAACTTTTTGCATTTCTTTAGTTTTAATTTCTTTAAGGTTGTGCGCAGAGCCTATAATTTTAAACTTATTATTATGGGAGTAACTTAAATGACCAAAGCTTTTATTAAAAGAAGGAATATAAACGCCATCTAAATTTAAATTAATAGCTAATTTAACATCATTTGATAAAAAAAATTTAAGATTTTTTTTAATACAATATTTTTTTAATTTAATGATTGTTCTTAAGTGATTTTTTAAATCATAATTTCTGTATATTATAATGGTATTTTTGTCTTGTTTATCTATATGATTTGTATCAAATTTACTTATAAAGTAATATTTACTTATTTTTATTTTATGCATGATACAATTAAAAAATATAAAGATATATTTGATTCAATTCAATTGCAATTAGAAGCCACACCTAAAAAAAAATTACCTAAAATCATAGCTGTTTCTAAAACTTTTGGGATAGAAAAAATAAGTCCTTTAATTGAATTTGGACATTTAGACTTTGGTGAAAATAAAGTTCAGGAAGCAATTAATAAATGGAGCGATATTAAAATTGAAAAACCACAAATTAAACTGCACTTAATTGGAAAACTTCAAACGAACAAAGTTAAATTTGTTATAAAACTGTTTGATTATATTCATTCTTTAGATAGTGAAAAACTCGCAAAAAAGATTTCGGAAGAAGAAACAAAACAAAATAAAAAATTAAAATTATTTATTCAAGTAAATATTGGAAATGAAGACCAGAAATCAGGAATAAATAAAGAAAGTGTTCATAAATTTTATAATTATTGTAAAGACTTAAAATTAGATATTATTGGACTAATGTGCATACCACCATCCTCTGAAAGTCCAGATAAATACTTCAAGGAATTGAGTCAATTAAATAATCAATTAAATTTATCAGAATTAAGTATGGGAATGTCATCAGATTATTTAAAAGCTGTTGAAAATTCTTCTTCCTATTTGAGAATTGGTTCAAGTATCTTTGGATCTAGAAGCTAAGAAATTTTTATTTTTGTGCTCTTATTAATTATTTTAAGCATTATTAAAAAATCTTTTTCTTGTAAGGCAATACATCCAGCTGTTGGCTTGTAGTCCTTAGTAAGATGTATAAAGATACAACTTCCTCTACCGGAAATTCTTTTTTTAAAATTATATTTTATTGGAATTAATAAATCATATTTATAATCTTTTCGATAAAGTTTTTCGTGAAGAATTTTATTATTTATAACTATTAGTTTGTTATAATTTTTAGTGTTGTTAATATCATTGCTCCATCCCATTTTTGGATTGATTGGAATACATTTTAGATTTGTTTTTGAAATTTTTATTCTATCTTTTCTATAGTATAAGTGTTCTAAACTAAAAATACCTTTTGGAGTTTTTTTATCTCCTTCTATTTTGTTTATACTTGAGCCACTTTTTCCAATACAACATTTAAAATAAAAATCATCTACTTTTAGAATATGTTTATTTTTTAAAAAAATTATCATATCTTTAATATATATGAATAAACAAAATTTAATAATCTACAAATTTAATTTATTTTATAAAATTTTAAAAGAATTAGAAGAAAATATTAATTTTAATATATTTGAGGTCTCAAACGAAACAAATTTAAAAAATAAAATAAGTAACTTTAAAAATTATCTAATAATTACCACAACTTCATTAGAGAATATAAATAATCAATTTATATTGAATAATTTTCCAATAAATTTTTTCAAATTAATTGAAAAAATTAATATTTATTTTTTAAAAAAAAGTTTTAATGAAAAATCGGAATTTATCGTTGGTAAATATAAAATAGATTTAAATTCAAGAGTTATGTCTCAAAATGATAAAGTTTTAAAATTAACTGAAAAAGAAACAAATATTATAATGTACTTATCAAAATCAACAAATGCTGTTAAGATTGATGCCCTGCAGTCTGATGTTTGGGGATATAACCCAAAACTTGAAACTCATACAGTTGAAACACATATCTATAGATTAAGGAAAAAAATAATTAAAATTTTTAATGATGATAAATTTATAATTAGTAAAAAAAATGGCTATCAAATTACCTAAAAAAAATATTGTAGCTAAAAATCTTTTTTCCAAAAAATATAAGCAAAAAATTATTAAGCCAAAAAAAGGTAAAGGAAGCTTTAAAAGAAAAAAAAATTAGGTTTAGATTCTTGCACCAATTTGTTGTATTATTTTAGATGACATTTCGGTACCTTTTTCTAAACATTCTTTAGTTGATAATTTATTAACATACCCGTGCAGAAATCCAGCAGCAAAAAGATCGCCGGCTCCAGTAAGGTCTACAATTTTAAGATTTTTAAGTATACCAACTTCAATCACTTTTTCACCCTGAATTGCGACTGCTCCTTTTTTACCTCTAGTAACAACCACGAGTTTATTAATTTGTTTTGAAAACTTTATAATTTCATCAAAATCTTTTGCTTCTATTAATGATGTCATTTCTTGTTCGTTTGCAAAAGTTATATCTAGCTTATTTTTTATCAATTCTAAGAAATGAGGCTTGTGCCTATCTACACAAAATTGATCGGATAGTGACATGGCTACTTTATTTGCATTGTCTATAGCTTTATCAAATGCTTTCTTTGGTTCTCCTTCGTCCCACAAGTAACCCTCTAAAAAAATAATTTCACTTTTTTTAATTGCTTCGGAACTAACATCACTTTCATTAATTTTTCCTGCGGTTCCTAGGAATGTGCACATTGTTCTTTCAGAGTCTGGGGTAACCAATATTAAACAAGTGCCTGTTGGTAATTCCTCTCTTTTTTTAGAATAAAAAAATTCTACATTTTCTTTTTTTAAACCTTTTTCATATCTACTACCAAACTCATCATCTGAAACTTTTCCTATAAAACCAGCTTTATTGCCAAGTTGAGAAATACCAACAATTGAATTTGCTACAGATCCTCCAGAGACAGTTTTTTCAATTTTAAGATTTATCAATAATTTTTTAAATTCATTTTCATCAAAAAATAATTTCATAGTACTCTTTGTGAGATTATTTTTTTTAATAAAGGTGTCATCGACTTTACAAATGACATCTACTATTGCGTTTCCTATTCCTAAAATTTTCATATTAAGCTTTTTTCGTAATAACAGGTTTTTTTCTATTTGGGTAGCAAGTAGTACATATTTTACAAGTTAATCCAAAGCAACCTTTTGCTTTACAAAATTCTCTACCATAAAAAATTATTTGTAAATGAAGTTTAGACCAGGTTTTTTTTGGAAACATATTTTTTAGATCCTTTTCCGTTTGAACTACATTTTTTCCATTCGTTAAACCCCATCTTTGTGCAAGTCTATGAATATGTGTATCTACAGCAAAGGCAGGATATCCAAATCCCTGAGATATCACCACACTAGCAGTTTTATGACCTACACCAGGTAGTCTTTCAAGCTCTTCAAAAGTTTTAGGCACTTTTCCATTGTGTTTTTCTAAAATTTGTTTTGACATAAAATAAATACTTTTTGCCTTTATTCTAAAAATTCCAATTTTTTTAATTAATCTTTCAATTTTTTTTCTTCCTAATTTTACGAAATGCTCAGGTTTGTAATATTTTGGATAAATATTCTTTGTTACATTATTTACATTTACATCTGTACATTGTGCTGAAAGCAGCACAGAAATTAAAAGAGTAAAAGTGTTTTTGCTTTTGAGAGGGATTGGTGTTTTAGGATAAATTTTATTTAGAGTTTTAATTATAATTTTTGCTTTTTCTTTCATTACTAAAAGTTAAGTAAATCTCTCATAGAATATAGTCCTGGTTTTTTTTTTATTAACCATTTGGAGGCAGTCAAAGCTCCATCAGAGTATAAAGTTCTGTCAAATGCCTCGTGGTTTAATGTAATTATTTCCTTACCACTTGAGAATTTTACTTCATGTTCTCCAATAATCTCACCCTTTCTTATAGAATTAAAATTAATCTTTTTTCCATAAGGAAAAAATTTTTTATTCAAAAATTTTTTACCTATTAAATTATACAGGTTTTTATTTTTTCCATCGGCAATTCCCTTTCCAAGCATTAAGGCTGTTCCAGATGGGTGGTCTTTTTTGTGTTTGTGGTGAACTTCAAATATTTTACTTAAATATTGGTCATCTAATGATTTTGAGGCAATCTCAGTTAAATACATTAATAAATTTATACCCAAACTCATATTTCCAGCTTTTAAAATTGATATTTTTTTTGAGTATTTTTTAATTTGATTCTCCTGGCTTCTGCTGAAACCAGTAGTCCCAATAACCACTTTTTTTTTTAATTTTGAAGCTATTTTGAGTATTTCTAGAGTGCAATTTGGGATAGTAAAATCAATAATTATATCAGCTTTTTTAAAAGCTGTATCAGAATTTAATTCAGGCTTAATACCATTAAATTTTTTATTTATTATTTTATTTTCTGTAAGTGTAACTAATTTAAAATTGTTATTTTTATTCGAAGATTTGATAAGTTGTTGACCCATCCTTCCCATACAGCCTGAAATAGCTAAGTTAATTTTTTTCATATTTTATAATTTGAAAACTATACTTTACTTTTATATAAAAGTTTTACAATAATTTATGATTTGAAATAATATAATCACCAACAGTTTCTTTCTTAATATCAATTGTATTTAAAGACTTGATTATTTCATCAACATTTTTGGTTTTTAAATTTAAATCATAGATGTTTAGTACATTGTTTTTAATAAATAAATCAAATTCATTAGAAAAATTTTTTGAATTAGACAATAACATTTTTGAAATTTCAATAAAAATTATGACCTTTGATTTTTTTAAAGTATCCACAAGTCCTTTTAGAGCCAAAAAATCAAAACCTTCAAGATCAAGTTTAATAATTATATTTTTGTTGAGATAGATTTTTTTATTTTTAAAAATATCATCTAATTTATAAATTTTTATTTTTTTATTTTTTTTATTTTTAGTAAATCTGAAAGAACCATCATTTTTAAGATCATTAACATCTTCATTAAAATACATTTCTGTATTTTTATCTCCAATCCCAATATTAAAATAATTAATGTTATATATTTTATTAAGATTTATATTTTGTTCTAGGTTAAAGATGGCTTTTCTAGATGCATCAAATGCATAAATGTTTTGATTTTTAAATTCTTTTGCAATTGGAATTGAATAAGCTCCAAAATTACAACCACAATCTATAAAAGATCCATTATATTTTTTTACAAAGTAAATTACTTTTTCTACATTTTTACTATCCCAAGCTTTTAAATTTTTGAGCATCCATCTACTTAAACTTTTTTTATTAAATGAAGCATAAAACTCATAATCTTTAAATCGAAGTATGAATTTTGATTTTGTTAAAAATTTAAATATTGAAAAATATAAATAATAAATTTTTTTACTTTCTCTATTTATATATTTATTAATAATATTTTGAAAAACATCATCTAACATTTTCTCAGTTTAGTTTTTCCAGAAATTTTTTGCTTTTTGAAAGAATTTTTTAATACTTGGATTTGATTTATCATTTTCAATTTCTCTAAATTGTTCTAGTAATTCTTTTTGTTTTTTATTTAAGTATATGGGAACCTCAGTTTTTACTTGAACATACAAGTCACCAAAGTCACCTCTTCTCATAAATGGCATCCCTTTACCTTTTAATCTGAATTGTTTGCCATTTTGAGTGCCATCAGGAATTTTTATTTTGGCCTTACCCCCATCTATAGTTGGAATTTCAATGGTTGTTCCTAATGCGGCATCTGCAAGAGAAAGAGGAAATTCAAAAAATAAATTTTCATCAGATCTTTTAAATAAGTCATGAGAATGAATATTTATAAACAAATATAGATCACCTGTTGTTCCTCCTCTGCTACCAGCTTCACCTTTTCCAGCTAATCTAATTCTTGTTCCATCATCAACACCCTTAGGGATTGTGACTGATATTTTTTTAGATGCTTGTTTTTTTCCTTGCCCATTACAGTCATTACATGGATTTGTAATTTCTTCACCGT
>Ga0209631_10006138_pt1 | contig 12454 bp, 5 predicted proteins | sample COG_08_FD_184752 | JGI IMG/M metagenome (GOLD analysis project Ga0209631, IMG submission 184752) | Pelagic Microbial community sample from North Sea - COGITO 998_met_08 (SPAdes) (version 2) | ecosystem: Environmental > Aquatic > Marine > Neritic zone/Coastal water | place: Helgoland, sampling... | reverse complement strand
GCGTCGCGTGCCATCGCGCGTTCGAGTAAGACGCGCGCGGTGTTCAACGCGTCCGGGGTGTCCACCAGTAGGATCCTGCCACGTGGCGCGAGGAGTACGTCGAGAGGAACGGCCGCGCCGCCGTGTATCTCTTCGTCGGACACTTTACGCTCATCCGAAGCTGACGTGTCACCCTCCGATTGGAAACCGATCGACTCGAAGTCGAGCGTGAAGTCCGCGTTGAAGTTCGCGTCGTCCCCGGCCGACTCGAACGCCAGCGCGGCGGCACGTTTCGCAGCCTTGTGGTTGCCAACCTCAGCGTGCGCACACGCCAACGGACGCCGAAGCTCTTTGTTGTCCCTCGCCAGCTGCGCCGCCGCACCCGCCGCGCCGCTCTCCACGCACGCGCGCATGAGCACATCCGCGGCGGTGTTCGATAGGCCGGTGCCCTCGCCGGACCAGCAGAGGAGCTCGACGACCGCGCCGGATCTCGCCGCCGGCGTGTCTTTCTCGTCCTCGTCATCATCCGCGTGAGTGATGATTTCGTCGCAGTCGTCTTCACTCGGCGCCGAGGCTTTGTCCCGGTGTCGTTGGACGGCGTTCGCGAGTGACTCCGCGAGTTTCGTCGCGTCACCCGCGTCGATGACGGAGTGACGAACGTCGGGGGTGTGCAGACGGAGGATGCTGGCGAATCGGACGGCGACACGTGGACACACCCCGGTCCTCCGCCACTCCACCCCGGAGCGTTTGTTGTCGAGTCCCCCGTCCTTGCCGAGGCAGAGGTCGAAGACCCGCCGCGCGTGCGGCGCGAACTCGGCGCCGACGCACCCGTTCCGACGCGCCGCGGGACCGAGTGCGTCGAGCAGCGCGTGCGCCATCCCCCGTCGCTCCGACATGGTGTACGGCGAGACGACGCCGCCGTGAGTCATCGAGACCCCTTCGTCTTCGTCGGAGATGCTTTTGCCCTTTACCCCGTCTGATGCACTCGGATCCACTCGGACGGTCGCGACGACTCGCTCTCCGGACGACGCGCCGACGTCGACGACGTTCAACGACGACATGCACATCTCCCCGCCGACGACCGCGGCGGCCACGAGCGCCCTCGCGGCGGCGGCGTCCCGCCTCGCGCGACGCCTTCCGTCCTGTTTTTTGTCACCGGCACCGTCGTCGCCGCTCTCGTCGCCTTCGTCCTCCCTCGAGTGCCCGCCCACCGCGGCGAGCGCGCGAACCAAGTGCGGCCTCACGGGCCTCACCACACCCTTCTCCTCCCGTATCACTCCCATCAGCTCCGCTAACAACGCATCCGGCGCGTGGTCCGTACCGAGGTGGTGACTCACCGCCGCAGTCAAACGTTCTCCGGCGTCTGCTCGTTTAGCGCCCTCCTCGCCGCGCATACGCCTCGCCCTCGCCTCCGCGCTCAGCTTACCGAACCGCGCCGACGCCTTGTCACGGACGCGCACGTCGTCGCCCATCTCGTCGATGTCCAATCGTTCGGGGTACATGACCTCGAACACGCCGTCGGGTTCCACGGACGGTTTGATAGCGTCCGGGTGGTTATCGGTGTCCAGCGCGTTGATGGATCCGTTGATGGGTCCGTTAACGGCAATTACGTTGGTGTCCGCGCCCAGGTCGCCGTAGTCGCGCGTCGATTCAAAACCCGTCCCGACCGCGGCCAACACCGCGCGGCCGCGTTCGTAACGCCTTCGGAACGGGTCAGAGCGAAGCACGGTGGTCCAAGGGTCCCAACGCTTCGGCAGCACGAACCCCCGGCTTCGCTCCCGCCAGGTGACGTTAGTGCTATCGTCGTCATCTACGTGGCGGATCATCTCGCAAACCAAAACCCCACGGCCGGAAGCCGCGATGACCGCGTTGACCACCGCGATCGCTACGCGCGTGGTGTGCACCTCGACGTCCCTGATACCGAGCTCGGGGACGCCTCGGATCGCGTACTCGCACACTGAGCCTTCGAGAATGGGAGGAAAGTCGTCGGATTCAATCTCGGCACGATGCCGTCGCGTCGCGATCCCGGGGCCGAGCCAGTGGCACTTGCGCGTCAGCACCGCCCACATCACGTCGTCCGGGGGAGTCATCGAGGAGTCACGACCGCCGGGCGGCGTGTGCGGCGGGTGGGGTAAGGACGGCACGTCCCGAAGCTCGTCCGCGTCGGTCGTCCACCACCCTCGAAGGTGATTGGCCGACGCGCTGCCACGTGGATCCACGTCACACCACGTCCGCCCGGGCACCCGCGCATCCCCGCGCAGCGGGTACAGTAAGTACCCGCGCAGCAGCTGCGACGAGACCTGCGGGGGCGGCGCGTCGGACGCGGCGGACAGATCGAAACCCAAAACATCGCCCGATCCGTCCCGCGGTTCCTCCTCCTCGAGCCGACCGGTGGACCACAGCGTGAGCCACTCGCTCACGCGCGGGTGCCTCGCCAGCGCTAGCTTCCGTTTGGCTTCGTGCACACGTACGCGCATGTTCTCGTGGAGAAACGGTCCGACGTAGCAGCTGTCGCCGCACGGAGCGGGAGCCGCGGCGGCGATGGATTTGTCATCCGCCGACGAGTCCATCGTTTGTGTCCCCGACCCGCACGACTCCGCCGCGTGCCACCTGCGCGCCGGTGAGACGACCGCGCCGGCGTCGATGAAGTACTTGACGTTGTACTCCCAGTGCGCCACCTCGTGTTGAACGCCGTCGAGGTCTGAATCGTCTAATGGACGTTTAACGGAAAGGTCTTCTCTCCCGTTTCTTTTGCGAAGCATGACGAGCTTGAGCTGCCCGACCATGCGCCCCGTGCCGTGCGCGCCCGCTACTTGCCGCTGCGTCGTCACCGCCAACGCGCCGATGCTCGGGCAGAACCGGACGGCGTACTCCACGAGCGCGCCGAAGTAGAATCCGAGCTTGTTCGTGCCCCGCTGGGCACCCACCCACCGCACGAGGTGCCCGGGGTCGTGGTCGAGCGATACGAGCCACGGATGCGCGTCTTCGAGCAACGCCGCGGCGTCCTCGTCGGTGAACACGGCGACATCGTGCGACGCTTCGTCGTCGGATACGAGGTGCGGGGATGTCAGCGACCACGCGAGATCCCTGACCACCTGAGAGTCGGGCGGAGTAGGGACGGGGTGAGCGTGGGTGGGATAGGATGACGTGGGAGGTGCCGACGAGGCGAGGGTCGTCGCCTTCGGTTGGTGCGAGCGATGGATGCGGCGTGAGAACTAACCTTGCGCCGGTATCGGTACAGGTGATCCGACACGTGCGACGACATGCTTCCCCGAAGATCGCCGCGGGTCGCCGACGCCGACCCGTCACCGCCGCGCGTGCAGCCGCGGAGTGGGCATCGATACAAGTAAAGCGCGCTCAGCGTCAAAAGCGCATGTGTCGTCCCGATCACACCATCGCTCACCGCACACGCGACATGGGTGGCAAGAAGAAAGGCCCGACGACCACGGACGAACTCGGCAACACCGTCTCCGTCGCCGAGCTCGAGGAGCGTAAAGCCGCCGAGGAAGCGAGGGCCGCCGCTAAAGCCAGGCGCGAGGCGAAGGCCGCTGCCGCCGCCGCCGAGAAGTCCGGTGATGGAGGAGCGGGCGACGACGAGGGCGACGCCGGTGACGCGTCATCCGCGCCCGTGTTCCTGTCGCTGGAGGATCAGCTCCGCGCGCTGATGATCAAGCAGAACGACGGCGCCAAGCTCACGGGGAAGGAGCGCAAGATGCTCGCCAAGGCTGAGAAGGACGGCCGCCTCCCACCGCTCGAGGCTCCCGACGAGAACGATGCCAAGAAGCGGAAGGGCCCATCGGCGCTGTCCGCGCCCGAGTCGTGGGCCAGAGCCCTGGAGGCCGTCAGCGTCCACGTCCGCGGCGGCGGCGATGGCGACGACGACACCAACGCCACCGACGCCGTCGTCGACGTCAGCGGCATGGACGTCTCCGTCCGAGGCGTCCGGCTCTTCGAAGATGCCTCCATCAAGATCGCGCGAGGTAAAAAAGTCGCGCTGCTCGGAGCCAACGGCAGCGGCAAGTCCACGCTCGTCAAGCTCATCGCCTCTGGGCGCATCAAGGCGCGCGTCAACGACGTGGCGTGCGTCGCGCAGGAGCTCGAAGGCGGCGCGCGATCCGCCTTTGACGCGCTCGTCTCATGCGACCACGTGACCGAGGCGCTTCTCTCCGAAGAATCCAAATTGATCGACGCGATGGAGGCGGCGGAGACGAACGGGTCGGGCCAGTGGGACGACGCCACGTGGCACGACGCCGCCAAGCGATTGGGCGAGCTCGGCGAGGAGCTCGAGCGGCGGGACGCGTACGCGGCGGAGGCCAAGGCGAGGCGCATCCTCGCCGGTTTGGGCTTCAGCGACGTCGATTCCGTCCGACCGTTGGCGGAACTTTCCGGAGGTTGGCGGATGCGAGCGGCGTTGGCGCAGGCGCTGTTCATCCAACCAGGGCTGCTTCTGCTGGACGAGCCCACGAACCACCTGGACCTGCCGGCTACGCTGTGGCTGGCGTCTTACCTGTCCTCCCCGGCGTGCGCGAAGATGTCGGCGCTCATCGTGAGTCACAGCGCGGATTTCGTATCCGGCGTCGGCTGCGACGTTTTGCACTTGGACCACTTCACCAACCAGATCGTGCCGCACAAGGGTGACGTGTGGAACTTCCTGAACGGCGCGGATGCCCGACACAAGGCGTCGCTGAAGGCTTACGATGCGCAGCAGAAGCTATTGAAGGAGATCAAGGGTGGGAAGAACCCGGTTTCGGGGGAGAAGGCGATTCAAAAGTTGCTCAAGACGCCGGGGCAGACCAAGCTGCTGGAGCGGCCGAAGGAGTACGCGGTGTCGTTCACGTTCCCGGCGTCCGCCGACGACCGACCGACGATCGCGGTGCTCGACGCGGGGTACACCATCCCCGGCCGATCGACTCCAATTTACGAAAACTTGCGATTCTCGGTGCACTCCAAGTCGCGCGTCGCTCTCGTCGGGCCCAACGGATGCGGCAAATCCACCTTGCTCGGGCTTCTCACCGACCGGCTTCAACCGCACGAAGGTGAGGTCCAGGTCGATCGGAAGCTGGTCATCGGGCGGTACGACCAGCACTTCGACGAGCTCCTGCCGCTCGACGATGTCAATTCGAGACTGTCCGCGTGTTCGCATCTGGCGGAGAAGTTTGGTATCAAGGACCAGGACGCTCGTAAGCTCTTAGGCCAAGCCGGTTTAGAGAGCGGCGCGCACTTAACCCCGCTGCGATCGCTGTCCGGCGGGCAGAAATCGAGAGTCGTGTTCGCGTTGCTCGCGGCTACGCAGGCTAACGTGCTGGTTTTAGACGAGCCCACGAACCACCTCGACATCGAGAGCGTGGAGGCGCTCATCGAGGGGTTGAACTCTTTCGAGGGCGGGATCGTGGTGTCGACGCACGACGCGCGGGTGGTGGAGGGACTCGACGAGTGCGAGGTTTGGGTGTGCGGCGAGGGCGAGGGTGGGATCCGGATACTGAGAGACGGTAACGGCGGATTTTCAAAGTATCGCGATGAAATAGCCGCCGAGGTGGAGGCGCGAGCGACGCGGGCGGGCGACGTGGCGCGCGAACGGCGGCGCGTCGCCAAGGGCCGCGGCGATACGCACTAGCTAGCGGGTGTGCACGAACGCGCGTGTATTGTATCACTCGATGAATATCGTATTAACAATCCAACTAGGTATCTGATCGTAGGTATGCAACTAGGTATGCACGCCGCTGCGCTGCTCGCGTTAATGTAATAGGTAGAACGACGACTCGGCCGACGTTTACATGTCGTCCTCGTCGCCGCGCTCCATGGCGGCGAGGTTCTCCCGTTCCGCGCGCTCATCCTCCGTGCGCATCGCCTCCGCCTCCGCGCACATGCGCTCGATGTCCTCGGGGGAGAGACGCCCGCGGTCGTGCTGAAGCTTGACGTCAGCCTGCGCTCCGGTGACCTGGTCCCTGGCGATGACCGTCAGGAGTCCGTTGGTGTTAACCTCGAAGATGACGTCAATCTTGGGCTCGCCCGCCTTGGCGCGCTCGATACCCTCGATCTGGAACTCACCGAGGAGGTGGTTACCGTCGGTGTTGCTGCGCTCGCCCTCGAAGATGCGGACGTCAATCTCCTGCTGGTAATCCTGCACGGTGGAGAACTCCTGCTTCTTCTTGCACGGCACCGGGGTGTTGCGCGGGACAACCTTGGCGAACGCCTTGCCCTCGCACTCGATGCCGAGGGACAGCGGGATGACGTCCACGAGGAGGAGGTTGGACGTCGCGGAGTCCCTGGCGCCGGACAAAATCGCACCCTGCACGGCGGCGCCGAAAGCGACAGCCTCGTCGGGGTGAACGCTCTTGCAAAGCGCCTTGCCGTCGAAATAGTCCGACAGGATCGTCTGCACGCGCGGGACACGGGTGGAGCCTCCGACGAGCACGATCTCGTCAACCTGGGCCTTGGTCATCTTGGCATCCTCCATGCACCGCTTGACGGATTCCAGGCATCGCTGGAAGAGGGGCTCGCAAACCTTCTCGAACCTCGCGCGGGTGTACGGCATGTTGATCTCGTGCTCGCCGACGTAGCACTCGACGTCGGCGCCCGTGGAGGAGGAGAGCATGCGCTTGGTGCGCTCGCACGCGGTGCGGAGCTTGCGCTGCGCGCGGTCGTCGCCGGTGAAGATATCCGCGCCAGACTTCTTCTTGTACTGCGACGAGACGTCCTCGGCGAGGGCGGTGTCGAAATCCTCGCCTCCCAAGTGGGTATCACCCGCGGTGGCCAGCACGGTGAACACGCCGTCCTCAATCTTGAGGAGGGACACGTCGAAGGTACCGCCTCCGAGGTCAAAGACGAGGATGTTCTGCGTGGACTTGACGTCGGCGCCGGCGTCGGCGGCGTTTTTCTGGTCGAGGCCGTACGCGAGCGCCGCGGCGGTGGGCTCGTTGATGATGCGGAGGACGTCGAGGCCCGCGATGGCGCCCGCGTCCTTGGTCTGCCTGCGCTGGGCGTCGTTGAAGTAGGCCGGGACGGTGATGACCGCCTTCTTGATCGGGCGGCCGAGCGCGACCTCGGCGGTTTTCTTCATCTTCTCGAGAACCATCGCGGAAATCTGCTCGGGGGTGAAATCCTTCGGCTCGTCGTCAACCTCAACCTCGATGATGGGCTTGCCGCTGGACTTGTCCTCCTTGACCTTGAAAGGCATGATCTTGACCTCCTCGGCGCACTCGGCGAACTGGCGTCCGATGATGCGCTTGACGTTGAAGAGAGTGCGCTTGGTATTCTGCGCCGCCTGCCTCTTGGCGGAGTCGCCGACGAGGCGTCCGTCGTCGGTGAATGCGACCCATGACGGGGTGGTGCGGTCACCCTCGGAGTTGGCGAGGACCTGCGCTTCGCCGTCCTTCCAGACGGAGACGCATGAGTACGTGGTTCCGAGGTCGATGCCGATGACGGGTTCCACGAGGGACATGTCTTTCACGCCTCCGTTGAGGATCGCGCGTTCCTTAGCCTTGCGAACCTCGGCGATGCCGTCGTCGCACTGGACGTTGTTGGGGTCGCACGCGAGGCCGGCGGAGTAGGCCTTCTGGGCGCCGTCGAGGTCGCCCTTCTTGAAGAGGGCGACGCCGAGGCGGGAGTGGCCTTTGCCCCACTCGGGTTTGATCTCGATGCACTTCTCGGCATCTTCGATCGCGGCGTTGAGTTTGCCCACCGACGCGTAGCACGCGGAGCGGTTGGAGTAGAAGACTGCGGTTTAGGTGGCGATGGGTCGTCGGTCAGTGTCGCGTGGGTCGAATTAGGTAATTGCGGGGTCACACGCGGGTCACGGGGAGGACGCGGGTGGGCATTCGGTGAAGGGCACGGACCGTGATCGGTCGGGTCGTTCTCGATGGCGGCTGTGAAGTGCTTCGCGGCGGCGTCGTAGTTGCCCGCGGTGAAGTCCTTGTTGCCGGCGTCCTTGGCCTCGAGCGCAGCCTTGCGCTGCGCGGGAGAGACCTGTGTTTGGTTCGGGAGGAACGCGATGGGTCAGTCGGGGAACTCGTCGGGTGCAATCGCGCGCGCGGCGCCGATCGTCCGGCGGCACATGTTGGATAGAAACAGCGGCGGCGAAGCGGCGGGAATCTTCTCTGACACGAAACGCACGGCGGGACAACGCCGGTCCGTGTTCGCGCCTACGTTGGGAACTGAGGGGAAAGCGGCACTCACGTTGGCGTTGGTCTTCTTCTTGTTGTTCTTCTTCGCGGGCATGGTGAGAGTTTGTCGGTGTGTGTCTTCGGCGCTGCGTGAGGCACGAAGTGGCGACGATGGAGGCCACTGCCGCCAAAAAAAGAGCACCTTTCTGTTCTGCAGAGCCCCGCAGAGCCTCAGATTCTTTGTACCCTGAAGTTTTTTAGAGATGCTAGGCAAATAGTCAGGATTCATCAACAGACCCAAATTCGCAAATCGCGCACGAGAAGAACAGCAGCGCCAAACGTCATCACAACTTTCACAGACGCGGGCGCTGGGTGTGGTGGTATGGACGCAGCCGCCAAGAAAACGATCAGGCGCGCGAACGCGCCGCAGTGGAAGGTCGCCATCGGCGTCGGCATCGGCCTGGCCTTAGCCGCAGCCCCGCTCGCGTTCAAGGAGGTACGGGCGCGGGAGCAGAGCGTGGCGCAGATGAGGGACTCGCAGTACGACAAGCAGGGCGGCAAGGACGACGCCCGCGACGCGCGGCTCAAGCGGTCCAAGAAGTGAACGGTTCGTCGGATCCACGACGAGACGTGGTCGTGATGATAGCGTCGTTCAGGTTTGAATGACAACCTGGGCGCGCGATGCGCCCGTGTAACAGTGTCTAAGCAATACGCACGTCGTCCGTGACGATCTCACCCACCCACCCCGAAGTCAACCGAGATCCCTCCCATCTCTCTCTCCGCAACCGCCGCGCCCTCCTCGGGCGCCCCCGATGCATCGATCGTTCGCCACCTCTTACGGCGACTCACGCGCGGCTCACCAGCTGGTGCAGCACCTCCTTCACGTACCTCAGCCTCCTCAGCAGCTCCGGGTCCTGCGGCAACGCTCCCAACGAGTGGCATCCCCGAACCCCGCCCTTGGACGTGAACACGCACGCCGACGCCTCGGACGACAACAACACCTCGCTGCCATCCTGGAAACAAACCTGGATGGTGCGGTTGGAAAGCCTGAAGAGAACCGCGTGCTTGGTGCGGAGCCAGTTCTTGACGTGCGGCAGGTGCGCGCCGTCCGATGCGGAGGAGGAGGAGGTAGCAGCCGGGACCCCCGAGGACGTCGAAGCAGCCGCCAACGCCGCCTCCGCCCTGGCAACCGCCGTCGCCCGCGCCGCGCGAGGGTGGCGGTTCTCGCACCCGGGCGCGTCACCCAACCCGCCCTTGCTCCTCTCCACCGCGCTCCTCCCGTCCGTGGACAGGTACCCGCGGAAGTGCCGCATCAGCTTCACCTTCTTCTCGAGTCCCTCGGGGCACGAAGCCGACGCGGCGAAGCACGCCGGCGCGGGCGCCACTCTCCGCTCGCGAGCATCCGCACCCTCCCTCCGCCTCGCGCGCTCGCGGTACTCCAGAAAGTCGCCCGGTGGCCCGTCGTGGCACGCGGACACACCGACGCACTCGCCGTCCAGCGCGGACTGCGTCATCTTCGTCGCGTCGTTGAAGACCACGCCGAAGGTCCCGTCGGAGAGGACGTAGCCCATGCCGTACTTTGACGTGTAGTCGACCCAACGCGTGACCCACAGCGGCGGGAACTTGTCCAGCGACGCGGAGGATGATCCGGGAGCGGCGGCGGCGTCGCTCGGGTTCGACCCGCGCGTCGCGTCCGCGGGAGAGTCTCCGGAGTCCATGCCCAGCGTCGCAAACTCCGCGGGATCGATCGCCTTCGCCGCGCCGTTTTTAACGCACCGACCCGCCTCGGCGGCGGCGAGTGAATCCTCCTCCTCCTCATCCCCTCCCCCCTTGAGCTCCTCCGTGGACCCGAACGTCGCCGCCACCTCCGTCAGGCGCATGGCGGACATGCGCGTCTCGAGCCCGCTCGATGAAGTCGCGCCCGTCTCGGCGGCTCGTCTCGGCGGGCGCGACGACGCGTTCTCTTCATCCGCCGCCGGCGTCCTCGCGAGACTCCGGGATCCGACCACGTCGCTGTCCAGCACATCGAACGGCGCGGGCGTCGCGGGCGGAGGCGTCTTGACGACGTTGGCCGGCGCCGTGTTGGTCTTGGCCTTGACGTCCGCCGCGCGTGGATCCGCGACGGTCAACGGCGAGAGCGGCGCCCGCGACCTCGTCGCCGGCGGCTTCGACCTCGGCTCCCTCGGCTTGGCGCTCGAGGAGGACGCGGACGGCCTCGTCGCCCTCGCCATCTTCTCCAGGTCCACGACGGGCGCCGGCATCGTCCACGGCGTCGCGCCGTGCCACCCCGCGTTCATCAGCGGGTGCGTCGCGATCTCCCCAATCTTCGGCCTGTCCCCGGGTTTGGGCGATAGGCATCGTCGGATCAGATCTTTCGCGCCTTCGTTCACGACGCCCTCGGGGAACTCGTACGCGTTGGCCCTGATGCGCTTGTACGTGGCGTGCACGTCGGCGGTCTGGAACGGCGGGGTACCCACGAGCAGGGTGTACACGATGACGCCGATGGACCAGACGTCCACCTCGAATGAGTGCCCGCCGCCTTTGCTCCCGGCGAGTACCTCGGGCGCGATGTAATTGGGCGTCCCGCAGATCGTCGTCTTGCGCTCGGCGTCGCTCTCGACGCGGCACGCGAGGCCAAAGTCGCCGATCTTGAGCCTGCCGCCGGTGGACGCGCTGTCGTCGAGCGCGGGGTCCGAGCCCGGGCCCTCGACGCCCTTGTCCGTGGATGCGCCGCCGCCATCCTTGGCGTCCTTGGCGAAGTCCGCTTTGGTTCCGCTGGACCCCCCCGTGGCTTCGTCGAGTCCCGCGGGGGTGAGGAAGAGGTTACCGAGCTTGAGATCCCTGTGAATGACGCCGTGCGCGTGTAGGTGCGCGACGGCGGTGACGATCTCGCGTGTATATGCGGCGCACTCGGGCTCGGTGAGCCTGCCGCGCTGCTTGACGACGTCGGCTAGCGTTCGGTTGCTGCAGAGCTCCATGAGGATGTACACGTTCGCGGCGTCTTCGAAGCATCGGACGAAGCGTACGACGTGCGCGTTGTCGACGCCGCGGTGGATGCGAATCTCGGTGAGGATCTTAGCCCTGGCGCGTTCCTTCTCGAGCGTGCTCTTGGCGACCACCTTGGCGGCGAAGTTCTCGCCCGTCGCCGGGTCCTGCATTCCGTACACGACCGCGAATCCGCCTTTGCCGAGCGGCCTGCCGCGAACGTACGTGCGCGTCTTGGCGTCGCCGGTGCGCGAGCACTTGTAGCGTTCGGTGACGATGCGCGGGCACTTGACCTCCTTCGGACGATCGCTGCATCGGATATCGGGGGAATGGGGCGCGGGATCGGTCAGCGGCGCGTCCCGGGCGCGCGGGGCCGGGAGGGGTCCTACTGTCGGGAGGGGTCCGAAAGGCTCGATGGGGGTGCGTTTCAGTCGCGCGCGACGTTCGCATCGCGCGTCTCATCGCGCGTGGTACGCACCGTTTCTTCTCCGCGGGCTTGGCCTGCTTCTCATTCACCTGCTTGACCGCGGGCGCGACGTTCTCCCTGTCCATCACCGGCGGATGCGCCGCGGCGGGCGCGGCGGTGGTCGCCATCACTCGCCAGCTGGAAAGCGGGCCGACCCGTCACCACCACCGATGGGACGAAACTGATTCGCGACACGCCCTGGGGGTGGTATCGGCGGGATGCGTATCGACGCGGAGTGCGTGTCCACGGCCGCGATGGAAGATCGAGCCTCCGAGTTCCTTCGCCGAAACGCGGGCCCGGTCGTCGTCGACTGCGCCGAGGCACTCTGCGCGGTCGCCCGTGTTTCCCCTCGAGAACGTTTTTCACCTTTTTCCCGGAACCGATTTTTCGGGACCTGAAAAAATCAGAACCGGAGCGCCGGGATCCTATGGGATTGTGGCCGTTTGGATTTGGGAGTTCCGGGTTGAGTTTCATCTATTCATGGGCCCGAATGTGACTGAATACAGGTACTCGTGTCAGCGCAATTAGCACTTCGTGAAAACATGTTGAACGGGGCTGTGTGACCGACCGAAGCCCCAGATCACGTGTCACAGCTCACGGCGCTCCGGCTCGACGGACGCATCGCCCCTCGACGCGCCTCGTATTCCCCGCGCACGACCTCGGCCGCGATCCCCTCGCGGGCGCCGCCGAACATCCCGAGGCGCGCGCGTGCGAAACCCACCCCGCGAACGCGGTGATCGACGTCGAGTTATTTCACCCCTCGCAAAATCAGTGACGAGCTGGCCCTCGGCTGGTCTGAAGTGTCGCCGGGTCCCCACGACAACTTCCGACGGCAGTCATGAGCGCCTCTCCGCGAACCAGCCGCGTGTGGCGGGCGTCATTCGCACGTTCCAGCCGCCGCGACCGCCGACGAGACGACGTG
>Ga0209631_10006135_pt1 | contig 12458 bp, 10 predicted proteins | sample COG_08_FD_184752 | JGI IMG/M metagenome (GOLD analysis project Ga0209631, IMG submission 184752) | Pelagic Microbial community sample from North Sea - COGITO 998_met_08 (SPAdes) (version 2) | ecosystem: Environmental > Aquatic > Marine > Neritic zone/Coastal water | place: Helgoland, sampling... | reverse complement strand
AAGCGGGTTTAAACCATATAATAAATTGCGTCAAAAAGGAGATGTTAATTATTTTCTTGAAATAGAGAATTATGGTGTTGTAGAATGTTTTCATCAAGTAATCTTACATTCTATGTTGGATGAGTATGCTAATAAGTAACATTAATACCCCTTCCAGTGCCTCAGGGCTTTTCAATATAATAAATTAAATGCAAAAAGAGATTAATAAAGTTCTTATCACAGGTGTTTGTGGATTCATTGGTTCTAACTTATTAGATTATTTATTTGAAAAAACGAGTTGGTTAATAGATGGTGTAGATAACCTAAGTACTGGTAATAAAAAGAATATCCAGCATCACTTAAACGATAGTCGGGTTGCTTTTTTTGAAAAGGAATGTAAGGATTTAACTTCATTAAAAGAATATGACGCTGTATTTCATTTAGCGGCTTTACCGCGTATTCAGCCTAGTTTTGAAAGAGTAAACGAACATCTAGAAGCTAACTTGAATCAAGCAATTCATTTAGTTGAATTAATGATTCAAGATAAATATTACCCAAGGTTAGTATTTAGTGGCTCAAGCGCTATTTACGGAACACCTGAACAGATACCAACTCCTGAAACAGAAAAAGTAGATTGTTTGAGTCCGTATGCGTTTCAGAAATACGAATTTGAAAAATATTTAGAACTGATTTCAACACGGTTTCCTTTGGATTATATTTCTTTGAGGTATTTCAATCCATATGGAAATAGAAGCTTTAATCCAGATAATCCAGATAATGCATACAGTAGTGTGGTTGGGATATTTTTAAATCGTAAAAAAGCAGGAAAACAATTATTGGTAACTGGAGATGGTTCACAAAAAAGAGACTTTATTCACGTAGCTGATTTAGCAAAAGCAAATTACTTATCTGCAATCCATCCTGAAAAAATTAATACAGCCTTTAATGTTGGTTTGGGAGCTACTTTAAGTGTTTTGGATTTAGCTAAATTGATAGATGGAGATAATTTTGAGTTTATCGAAAAAAGAGATGGAGAATCTGATATTACATTTGCCGATACAGCAAAGATTAGGGAGGTATTAGGCTGGAAGCCTTCTATGAATATTAAAGAATACCTGGAGAGTGAGTTAATAAGTTGAAATCACCATCTAAACCTTAATTTAATAAGTAAATTACTTCATACTTTTTTCCTGCGTCAAAAAAAGTATGCAAAAAAGGACGCTTACTATGCGGCTGCTTTTGATTCTCAATCACCATCAGCACAAAGCTTAAGTGCGTCCAAATTATCTCTTCGAGCTATTTGGTCTTACTAAATCTTTTACTTTATGCTTCAACTTAGCGAAGCGATCTCATAAGCGCTAGCGCATAATCGATCAAAAAAGCCCGAATACATTGGTCGGTTTTTTAATCTCGAATAAAACAAAGAGGATTATGATAGTAGCATAAACCAAACCCGGCCTTCAGAGGAAAGCTGTTGAAGTCAAAATGAATGAATAGAAAGACTGGATAGCTTTGAGGAACGAGAAGATCATTCAGCCGCACTTATCATTTATGAAGAGTGAGATAGTTTTTCGCTGGCAGCCTTGACTTTTTTACTTCGTTTTTTGCGTCAAGGCAAAAAATGATGAGCCCGTCCGGCTTGAGGGCAATTACTGATTAAGAGATTATTTAGAAGCTTTTGGAAAAATACCCAAAAAAAGCCTAAATTTCGCTAACGAAACTAATTATGATAAAAGGATTTGTTTGTGGAGTTTTTGATATGTACCATGCTGGTCATGTGTTAATGTTAAAAGAATGCAAAGAAAACTGTGATTACCTTATTGTAGCATTGAATAAAGCAGAGAATATTGATTACTCTATAAATCCAAATAAAACAGCACCCCTATATTCGATTCAAGAAAGAGTTATGATAATGGAGTCTTGTTCTTTCGTTGATGATGTCTTGATATATAATTCTGAAGATGAGCTGCATAGTTTAATGGAGAAGTTAGACTTAGACGTTAGATTTTTGGGAGATGATTATAAAGGGAAACCCATAACAGGTTCAGAATTAAATATTCCTATTTATTATGCGGATAGGAGCCATGGGTTAAGTACTTCAAAGTATAAGAAAGCATTATTTGACTTAATGAAGTGATGATGAATCAGAGGTTACTGGAGAAATGGAACGTAGATGAATCGTGGACTTTATTTTTAGATAGAGACGGCGTTATCAATCAGGAAACTTTTGAAAATTATATAACAAGTCCAGCTAAATTCATCTTTTTGGAAGATGTTTTAGTGGCTTTGAAAAGTTTGTCATCAACATTTAATAGAGTTATTATTGTCACAAATCAACAAGGAGTTGGGAAAGGTTTAATGTCTGAAAATGATTTAAATACTGTGAATAGCTTTATGATTGAAGAAGTTGAAAAAGTAGGAGCCAGAATCGATGCGGTATATTGTGCTACAGAACTTCGAGGAACTGTTAATGGATTGCGGAAACCTGCTAGAGGTTTGGCTGATTTGGCGAAATCGGATTATCCCGAACTTAATTATGAAAAATCGATTATGGTTGGGAATTCTGAATCGGATATAGTTTTTGGAAAAAATTTAGGAATGAAGACTGTTTTTATTGGAGAAAGCCAAGCGCACGATGCTTTGTTAACGTATCCAAGTTTGTTTAAGTTTGCGGAAGCTTTATAATGTTAGAAGACTTACTGCCATATATTGAAAAAGGAGAAGCTACTTATGCTCTTAAGGGGTATAGAGGTTTGAATGTTGCTGGGAAATTAAAGTTTACTAAGATATTAGTTGACAATCATAATCAATTAAATTCTTTTCATAAAAAAGCGATCCAACTAAAAGAATGCTATGTAGGGCCATTTATTGGTGAGTTTGGTAATTTTTTATTACACATGTTGCCCTTTATAAGCTACTTGCATAAACAAGATGTGAAAATTCATTACTGCGGAATGGCAAACCAGACACCTTTTTTAATTGATGAGTCAGGGAGCAGTTTGTTGTTTGAGTTTGTTGAGTTAAGAGATTTTTTTCATGAGGTTAGACCAAGTGGTAACAGCATCGAGTTTTTGCCAGAAGATGTTGATATACAAGTAAAGGGGTTTCAAAAGAGAGGAAATGAAGGACTTGCTCCTTATTTAGATATTTTTTCAAATTCGAATTTATATTGGTACTCTTATCGTAATTGGCAATTAAAAGGAAAACAGCATGTTTATAATCTGTCGAATCACTATGGGCCAGGAGGAAAAAAAAATAAAGCAGTAATTTTCCCTCGAAAGATGAGTTCTGAGTTTACGCCAAATAATGGAGGTAACTGGGATTATAATGCGATTAGTGAAATTTTAAAAAAGTATTTTGAAGAAGTTGTGTTCATTGGGCATCCTTCGATGTCTGCTGGTTTGGATAATGTTTCTTCTGATAGGGTAACATTGGCATTGTCCGCAGATAATAAGAATGTTTTGCAACATTGTTCAACTGCTAAGTTGGTTATTACACAGCACTCTGGAGCGATGCATGTGTCTGGATATACACAAACGCCCGTTTTGTTAATATTTAACGGGAAACCTCCTATTAAAGGATTGGATGATAGTATTAGATATAGAAAGAATTTTGAATTTAGGGAAACTGATATTTCTTTTGGGTATGAAGAAATTGAGGGGTACTGTGAAAAGCTAAATGGTGAATAGTTTTTTATTTATCATACCGGCAATTCCTAAGAAGTTTTCTGACATTCATAGAGTTGGATTACAAGATTTATGCATTTCTCACTTAATCTCACAGACATATTCTAAATGGGAGGTTCTTTGGATATCTGAAAATGCTCCAAATACAAGTGACAAAAGATTTATTCATATTGATTACGAGGGTCCGAAAGAAGAAAAACTACAAGTAGCGACCAAGTATATTATCGATAATAATATTTCTGCTGATTATATTATTCGATTAGATGATGATGATTTATTTAATACAAAAATATTGAATGAAATAAAGGGGGCCACATTTGATGTAACGGTTGATAAACATCAATCATTTTGGATGTATGGAACAAATTATTTTGCTTCGAGAGTTTGGTATTGGTTCCCAAATACTTGTATTCATAAAAAAGAACATGCTCTGGCAATATATGGTGTTTTGGCAAATGGGGATGTAAAACAACTAAATTCTAAAGTTAGGTTGATTGAGAATGATCATTCGAAAATTCATCGATATTATATTGGAAAGCAAATACGATTTTCGTTAAAGAATAATCCAATATATTTAAGGACGATTACAAGTAATTCTGTTACTTACAATAATAGTAATGACAAAGAGAGCTACTATTCCAAATTTGGGAACTGGAAACAAAAATCATTTGATCAATTTAATATTCCGCATTCATTAAAAAAGCCTCCTTTTAACCAGTCGATTAATCAAAAGTTGAATAATTCGAAAAACGATTTTATTGCAAATGTTAAATATCAAAAAATTGTTTTTGAGTAGTATTCTAAATTATGCACTTTTACTAATCAAATGAAAAGTGATATTTTTGAATCTAATAAAGGAAATGGATGTGAATAAATGAAAAAATATTTATTAAATATTCTGAGAAAATTAATGGCCTTTTTAAAAGCCATTAAACGTCTGTTTTCTAAAAAGAATTTATTACGCTTTTTGGTTTTTATTCTTTTGTTGTTGTGCCTATTGTATCAAGTGGATTCAGTCTATGTTCTTTTTAGAAATAAGGTTAATACTCGAATTATAAATTATACAGGAGTTGATTTACTTTCTGGGGTAGATGAAATAGCTAATGCCTTAGATATTGTGGGAGGGATTAAGGCAATACAAAAACCCGTTGAAGAAAGTGATTATATTGATCTCTATTTTTCAGACTCTTCTAAGAGAAATTTAGATAAATATCTAACGATCAGTCCGGTAAAAAAGAAGTGGGTTAAAGCTGAAATAGATATAGATGATAAAAAATACCAGTGTAAAATAAAATATCATGGAACCGATGATGCTCATTATATCAATGGGAAATATTCCTACACAATAAAATTAAAGAATATAACAGGGTATTATCAAAATGCTAAGCGTTATAAATTAATTAAAGGAGAAGAAGCGGAACCAACCATTTTTGCTGCTAATCATTTGGCACATGAAATGGGTCTTATAGCGCCCGTTGGTAGCATGAAAATGTTAAGGATAAACGGAGCTGAAGTTGGACATTATTATTTTACAGAAGATGTTAAGAAAGGATACCTAGAACGAAAATTTGGAATATCAAATTATGCCGTTTTAGCCAATGTGAGTGACTGGACTAGAAAAGAAAGAGCTGTTCTGGGGACTCCGCATATTAGCGATTTAGATTTGTATAAAGAACATGTCGAATCAGACGACGCATTATTACACAGCAAAGGAATTGAAGTCTATGGAACCCTATGTGAGCTGATTACTGAACATAATGTTGATGAGTTAGTAAAATATTTTGATGCTGAGTATATGGGGAAGTTTATGGCATTAGCGTCTTTATTTAATGATGTCCATTTTATTACGGGAGATAATTTGAAATTGATATATGATTTTAATAGAGGGAAATTTTATCCTGTATATAGAGCTGAACACGCATGGAGACCATTAAATAATGAGGTGGTTATTTCCGAAGGAAGAACAATCAATAAATACCCTGATTATAATAAAATATTGTTTGAGTCATTTCCATTGTACAGAGCATCAATGAATACAAATCTATTTAAATTATTATTAAGTAATAACAAAGTAAGAGAAGCAAGAGATAAAGTGTTATTTAAATTGGTTTCTAATAAGAATAATATAATCCATAGTGTTTCAAAAACCCATTCTGAAAATGAGCGTGTGATGTTAAATGCTGATGTATGTCGAAAACCCTATAGAATAAAGAAAAATGATCAAATTAATTTTGTTTCATCTATGCTACGAATGTCATCTCAGTATCTGCATTATAATCATGTCTATGGTAGTTATGATAGTTTGGGTAATAAACTGACTGTAGTGAATGATGGATTTTGCAATGTTAAAATTGTAAGGAAATCTGATTTAATTGATGTAGGAGTCGCTCCTGGAATTGGAATGAGTAGTAATCTAGATTTTCAATATGGAAGAAGTAATTTTGCTATCGTTGATACAATTTTTAATGCCAAGAACTATTACTTTATTAATACGGTGACGAAAGATACTATTTCAAAAAAACACATTCATTTTAATTTTATAGATAAATCAGGTGTAATTAAGGCGAAAAATACACTTGAAATGCTAAATACAAACAATATAGATTTTGTTCTAGATTCAAATACATTAATGATAAAGACCGGAAACTACTCTGTGTGTTCTGATATTATATTTTCAGACAATTATAGTGTAGTTATTGAAAAAGGAGTAGAGTTTTCAATTAGCTCGGGTAAAACAGTTTTGTTTCATTCTAACCTATCCGTGAATGGAACGGAAGAATCTCCGGTAATTGTTCGAAAAAAAGATACGACTGCTTATGGAACATTTGCAATCGTTGGTGGGCACTGTACTCCCATAGTGGAGATAGATTATTTACAAGTTTCAGGTGGTGGAGAAGCCTATTTGCAAGGTTTACTGTTTACAGGGCAATTTGCGATTTATAATGCTAATGTATCGATAAATAATTCTTCATTTGTTCATAGCTCTGGAGATGATGGCTTGAACCTAAAATACTGTAAAGCGAAACTAAATAACTGTTCATTTGAGTACAATAAAGCAGATCAGGTAGACTTGGATTTTTGCTGGGCAAAAGTTGAGAGTTGTAGTTTTTCTCCATCACAATTAGATCCCAACGGAGATGGGTTAGATGTTAGCGGGAGTCACGCAAGTGTCAGCCATTGTAAATTCCAAGGGTTTGTTGATAAGGGAGTTAGTGTAGGGGAGAATTCTACAATTTGCTTGTTGTCAAATAGTTTTTACAATAACAGAAGTGCTATTACAATTAAGGATCAATCAGAGGCTTATGCTTGGGAAAACAAATTTTCAAATAACGAGTTTGACTATTCATTATTTATAAAGAAAATGATTTTTAATAAACCTGTATTATTCATGGAGAAAGCTTCAAGAGAGTACATAATTGATAATATTACTGGTGAGGTGAAAGAATTGGAAAAGAATGACTTAGGCCTAATCTATGAGGCTTTTTTAGAATCTTACGAAAAATATAATTCTGAAGGAGCCTTAACGAAGCTGGCACAATAACGTATAATTTTAGCTGACGCATATTTTGAAAGATAGAATCCTGATAATATCTTATGTATACCCTCCATCAACAGGTATTGGGGGGAGAAGGTGGAGTAAGTTTGCTAAGTATCTCAATAAATCAGGGAGCGATATCTATTTACTAACACTTAAACCTGATAGGGAAGCTGTTAATCGTCTAAATGAATATGACTCTATAAAAAGTGTATCTCACTTAAAAAATGTTTACCCCAAAGTTTTAGGAACCCAGCCAAATAGTGTTTTCGAGAAAGTAAAATATAAAATAGCTCTGCTATTTGTTCAAGTTTTTTCAAAGGGGAACTATTACGATAGAAGTGTGTTCTTCAAAAACCAATTTCTTAATGAGGCGACAAATCTGATTGAGAAGCATAATATAGAAAAGGTAATTATTACTGGAGCTCCTTTTAGAATGTTATATTACGGAGTGTTATTGAAAAAGAAACATAATATTAGGTTGTTATCGGATATTCGAGATCCTTGGACTTGGGGAGCGGGATACGGAATGAAATTATTATCTAAAAGAAGAAAAGAAAAGGAGTTGTTTTATGAAAAACAAGTTTTAATTGATTCAGATGTTGTGACCGTTCCGGTTGCTCCAATGTTGGGTCATTTACAAAATGTATATTCCAAACAAGCAAGTAAAATTAAGTTGCTTTCTCATGCTTATGATTTGGATGATTTTGAGATTGGCAATGCGACCCGAAAACTCGGTGATAGTTATAGATTGGTGTATGGAGGGACTACATACAGGAACCTGGAGGAAGAATATGATGCTCTTTATGAATTGTGTAAGTCAAGTGACAACGTAGATTTTAATATTCAAATCCATACCAATAAATTTCAGTATTTGAATAATGACAAGAAAGGTGAGATAAAGAGTAAGTTAGAAATTAGTCCTTATATTACTCCAAGTGAAATAAATACAAAAATTAAAAATGCTGATGCTTATTTATTGATTTTCCCGGATGAGGTAAAAGATTTCATAACAACTAAATTTTACGAGATTATCTATTGCCAAACACCCATAATTTTTGTTGGTGCAAAAGGAGTTGTAAGTGAATTTATTGTTGAAAACGGCTTGGGTGTCCATATTTCACCTTGTAACCTTAAGGAGGAGTTAAATGAAATACTTTCGGGACATAAAAGTATTTCATTTAATAAGAATTTCTCTGTAGAGGATTATAGTTTTGAAAAAGTGACTGATATTCTAGTTTCACTCTTGGAAAAATAGTAATTATCGTTTTTATATGTTTGTAGGGGGTTCTATTAAGGTTAAAATACCTGAAAAATGGTTATCATTGTATGATTGTTAAATTTATAGATACAGTCGATTAAAAGCGAAATGCTTAAAAACTTATTTAAAATAGGAATATATTTTATGTTAACTGCTTGTGGATATATGATTCACAAAACAGGAATTATAAATAGAGTATACCAAAAATATTTAAATTCAATTGAGTCTGAAGAGTATAAGGAACATGTTGAGTTATCAAATAATTTGAACCCTAAGTCGATTGAGCTTATTATTCCAGACAGTAATTTAAACACCTTAAATGATCAACGAAGATTGGCTCTGGAATTAGGGCCTTATTATCAAAATGACCCAAGATTCACAGGTTATGTAAAAGGTAAATTGGTACATGGGAACGATACCATGAAAATTAAATTAAGGTTAAAGGGTTTATTTCCCGATCATTATGCAGATTCTTTAAAGTGTTCGTATAAAATTAAAATCAAAGGAAGCAAAACCTTTAATGGGATGAAGAAATTTGCAATTCAACATCCTAAAACAAGAGAGTATCTAAATGAATGGTATTTGCATCGACTATTCGATTATGTAGATATAACTTATTTAAGATATAAATTTATTAATGTAACTATCAATGGAAGTAACTCAGGGATTTATGTATTGGAAGAAAATATGCATAAAAACTTAGTCGAAAATAACCAAATGAATGAAGATCTTCTTTATGTTAGCGTATAAGGTAAAATGACTATTAAGTAATTCTAAATGAAAAAAATATACATCCTCATAGGAACTCGTCCCAATTTTATCAAAGTGACTCGATTCAAAGAATTAGGGGAGGCAAAAGGAATGGAGATTAAAATTATCCATACGGGTCAGCATTTTGATGCGAACATGGCGGATGTGTTTTTTACACAATTTGGATTACAACCGGATTATTTTTTAAATGTGGGGGGACAAACTCCGAATTCACAAATAGCTAATATTATTTTAAAATTAGAAGAGCTTTTCAACGAAAAGGGAAAACCCGATTTGTTTATCGTCCCAGGAGATGTTAATTCAACAATGGCAGGAGGAATTGCAGCTAATAAATTAGGAGTCACATTGGCACATTTAGAAAGTGGATTGCGATCGTATGATAAAAAAATGCCAGAAGAGCACAATCGAATTATTACGGATAACCTTTCTGATATTTGTTTTGTAACAGAACCATCAGGAGTTGAGAATTTAAAAAATGAAAATATAGCAGCTAAGGTTGAATATGTTGGTAATACAATGATCGACACGCTAGTGCATTTTGAGCCACAAATTGAAGCAAGTGATGTGTTGGAAAGATACGGAGTGGAGAAAGGAAATTATCACTTACTGACTTTTCATCGACCATCCAATGTAGATAGTATAGAAGAATTACAAGTATTGATTGACATCATTAAAACGGTAGCTAAATTTGGTAAAATGGTTTTGCCTTTACATCCGCGTACTCGAAATAAATTGAACGATTTTGGGTTACTTGCAGAATTGGAAAATATGAATGATTTGATCCTTACAGGACCAATTGGTTATTTTGAATTTCAAAAACTAATAAAATATGCTAAGGTTGTTCTAACAGATAGTGGAGGAATACAAGAGGAAACTACTTTTAGACAAGTACCTTGTCTGACTTTACGAGAAAATACAGAAAGACCCGTCACGATTACAGAGGGCACTAATACTTTGGTTCCTATAAATGCTGTTGCAGTGCAAAAGCATTTGAAATTAATAGAAAGTGGTAATTATAAAAAAGGATCTGTTCCTTATCTATGGGATGGAAAAGCCACAGAACGAATTTTAGATATAGTTAGTGTTTAATGTATTACATTACTTTTAACGATACTCCCTCTGGTATTTATCAAAGTCAAGTAATTGATGTAGTTACATACCTTTCTCACTTAGGGGATGTAGAAGTTAAATTGATTGCTTTTTTACCCTATTCGAATTTTAAAGAGAACAAAAAGAAAATAAAAATGCAATTGCCCAGTGCAGTAGTTTTTCCAATTTTTTTGGGTATTACTCGATGGCGAATGCTTAAACCGCTTTTGAAAATAATTACAAAAAAAGGAGAAGTCACAATCTGTAGAGGACCAATCGCGACTGAATTAGCTTTGGGAAGTTTTCGGAAAGTTGTTTACGATGGTCGTGCAGCTGTTAAGGCGGAGGTAGAGGAATTTAATGTAACAGGGAATAAACAATTAGGAGTAGATTTTATTAAAGCGGAAAAAAATGCTGTACTTCAATCCGATTATCGAATTGCTGTTTCAAATAAGTTAGTTGATTACTGGGAAAAGGAGTTTGGTTACCAAGTAGATAAGCATATCGTTATTCCATGTACACTTGCATCTAAAAGCTCAGGTGAATTATTGATGAATAAAAATGATGACTCAATTAAACTGGTCTTCTCGGGAGGAACAGGGGCATGGCAGTCAATTGACTTTGTTGCAAACCTTTGTAGAAAAGCAATGAAAGAGAATGCAACTATTAACGTTCTTTTTTTGACGAAAGAAAATAGAGTACTTGCTGATTTTATAAAAGAATTTCCTGATCGGTGTGAAAGAAAATGGTTGAAGCATGAAGAGGTTTTTAATGAGCTGTCAGAATGCGATTATGGAATCTTGATAAGAGAGCAGAATGTTACGAATCAAGTTGCTTCACCCGTAAAATTTGCAGAGTACTTAAATGCTGGATTGAAGGTTTTGATATCCGGAAATTTGGGAGATTTCTCTGAGTTTGTCAAAGAGAATGCTTGTGGAATTGTGATTGAAGATGAGATACCAGAGTTGATATCTGTGTCCCCCTCTGAAAAGAAAAGATTAAATGAAATAGCAAATCAGTATTTTTATAAGAATTCTGAAAAAATAAAATCATCTTATTTCAAAATGTTAAAAAGCCTAAGCGAATTAGATAAATGAAAATACTTCTTTTGACAGACGGAATAGCACCTTATGCAATGGGCGGAATGCAAAAGCACTCTGCAAACCTAGCTAAGTATTTAACCTTAGCAGGTGTTAAAGTAACATTGGTTCATTGTGTTGCACGGGAAAAAGAAATTCCCTCAGATTATGAGGTAAATGAAAGTTTATTTTCAAGTCAACAAAAGCTGAATAAAATAATTGGATTAAAATTCCCATCTATGGGAAAAGCCCCAGGACATTATTTGAAGGAATCTTACCGCTATTCAGAAATGGTTTTTGAGAAAGTTAAAGATGAATTGAATAGTTACGATTTTATTTATGGAAAGGGATTTTCAGCTTGGAAATTATTGCAAAAAAAGTCAAAAGGAATGAAGATGGCTCCTATTGGAGTGAAATTTCATGGATATGAAATGTTTCAAAAACCTCCTTCCTTTCGAGCCAAAATTGAACAGCTTTTTTTACGTAAACCCGTTAAATGGAATACTTTAAATTCGGATTTTGTGTTTTCTTATGGCGCAAAAATTACAGAGCTTATTAGAGGGTTAGGAGTAGGAGATGATAAGATTATTAGTATTCCTTCAGGGATTGATAATACTTGGATTCGTCAATCCAAATTAAAGGTAAACAGTCCTATTCGATTTGTTTTTTTAGGGCGCTATGAACGAAGAAAAGGAATAGAGGAGTTAAATGATATATTAAATTATATTATTGAAAACAATGAATTTGAGTTTCATTTTATTGGTCCTATTCCACAGGATAAACAAATTGAAAGTAAGAAGATAGTTTATCATGGAGTTGTGCAAGATAAAGAGAAGTTGACTGGGTTGTTAGATGATGCAGATGTATTGGTCTGCCCAAGCCATTCCGAAGGTATGCCGAATGTTATTCTGGAGGGAATGTCAAGAGGAATGGCGGTAATTGCAACTGATGTTGGCGCGGTCCGGCTTTTAGTTAGTGACAAAGTTGGAATTTTACTGAAACAGATTGATAAAGAAGAGTTTAAACAAGCTATTTTAAGTTTATCCAACGTTGAACCT
>Ga0209631_10006134_pt1 | contig 12461 bp, 13 predicted proteins | sample COG_08_FD_184752 | JGI IMG/M metagenome (GOLD analysis project Ga0209631, IMG submission 184752) | Pelagic Microbial community sample from North Sea - COGITO 998_met_08 (SPAdes) (version 2) | ecosystem: Environmental > Aquatic > Marine > Neritic zone/Coastal water | place: Helgoland, sampling... | reverse complement strand
GCGACCCATAGGATGTAGCTTTTTATATTCAGGAGATCTCATTTCCTGCGCTCCAAGGTCAAACTTTTGAATTTTGTACGTTAGACCTAATTCCTCAAATAACCAGGCCACTCTTACAGCTCTACTATTTCTTGCGTAGTATAATTTCATATCTCATTACTCCATTCTCCCGGAGGAGGCATTTTATTTGAGTTTAAAATCACTTTGACTAACTAGATACACTTGTTTTAAATTGTCAATAAATGCTCGGATATTTGAAGTATTTTTTAAATATTTATAAGTTGTTTGTATGCTCTAAAAGTAGGAAATTTTAAGGTGTCTATAGAAAATTGGATAATAACAGAAAAACATAATAGTGGGGTTATGAGTTTAACTATGAACTGCGCACCAGTTAATGCCCTAACTTCCAGTAATTTAATGTATTTATATAATTTACTTGGTGATTTAGAAAAAGATCGTTCAGTTCATGCGTTGGTAGTTAATAGCTCATTTAAAGTTTTTTCTGCTGGTATTAATTTAAAAGATGCGAAAGATTTCACGCCAGATCAACAAACTCTGATGGTAAAAGGACTAAACTTCGCATTTTCCAAACTTTTTGAATTTCCCAAACCAGTTATAGTTGCTGCTGAGGGCGCTGCAATTGCTGGTGGATTTTTCTTTATTTTGACAAGTGATTACCGTGTTGGTGGAGCAAAAAGTATGTATGGATTAGCAGAAGCGAGAGTTGGAGTTGACTTCCCTAAGCCTCTCCTTGAAATTGCGAGATCTGTATTGAGTGCGGCAGATTTGCGACGATTGATGCAAAGTGGAAATCCAATTAATTCAGAACAAGCACTGACCTCTGGTATCATCGATGAAATTGTCGATACGGGTGAGGCCTTTAATAGAGCCTTAATAGTTGCAGAAGATTATTCAAATATACCAAAAAAGACTTATAGTCGGATTAAGAGACAAGTACGGGGTGTTTCAATCGATAAAATAAATGAGTTGATGAAAAATAATTCAGGTGTCCCGGTGGATGGTTGGTACGGGGATGAAACTAGGGCAGCTATGGATGCTATGTTGAAATAAGTAAACTTTTGATCAGGCTGGTCTGTCTGACATTGGGCTTTCATCCATTAGACCTATCAACTCTTGATTCATAGAAAGTGCTAATTCAGCTTTTATCGCACTATGATTTGGGTCGCTCCATAGATTATTAGTTTCGCTTGGATCGTTGGCCAAATCATACAGCTCTCCCCAGTTTTGATCTAAATAGATGTTAAACTTGTAGGATTTAGTAACAATAGATCGAACTCTAGCAGGAGTTTTAAAGCCCAATCTGGCACCGCCATCATTGTATTCGATCAGCAAACGCTCTCTGTCAAATTCCTTTCCTTCAATAATTGGCAGTAGTGATTTGCCCTTCATCCCATTATACGGAGCAATGCCAGCGCGTTCTAAAATTGTAGATGAGATGTCTACTGTCGAAGCTAATTTGTCAGATACCTGTTCTCTTTTTTGGTGAGGATCCGACCAAATGAAAGGAACATTAGTTACAGAATTGAAGGGTAGAGCACCTTTTAGTATCATATTAAAGTCGCCCAAATAATCGCCATGATCAGAATTAAAGCAGACTATAGTATTTTCAGCTTGGTTATTACTTTTTAAAACATTCATGATTTCACCAATTGCATCGTCGACCATTGAAATCATGCCACCGGTTAATGCCATAGCTTGTTTGATTTTCTCATCATCTAACATCATTGCCGTTTGAGGGCTAAACTGACCAGTGTCATTTTTCCAATTTTCATATAACCATTTCATTGGTGGAGTGGGGTTTTCATGTGCTGCGTATGGTAAGTTAACTTCAAAATCTTCCGGTGAATACATGTCCCAATATTTCCCCGGAGGGTTAAAAGGATGGTGTGGATCAGGGAATGAAACAAAAAGAAAAAATGGATCTTCGTCTTTGCTGTGGTTTTTCAAATAATCAATAGATTGGTTTTTTATATAAGAAGTTGGGTAAAACTCTTCAGCAATAGGAGTACGATAGGCTTGCGGGCACGAATAATTATGGGGTATTTCATTTTTATTATTTTGTAGCGCTTCCCAGTTTGGGACATTTTTGCGGAACCACTGTCTATAATGCCCTCCGCAGCGATCGCCATGTGCTGTAACCATATCAACGTGTTTATAGCCATAATAAGGAGTTATAAATTCATATCGTCCATCGTCTAAATATCGGCCTGGTTGCTCTTGCTCAAAATTCCCAATTTCAGGTTTCCAAGCTTCTTTTATTGGACCAGTTTCTTCAGGGTTTTTATAAAATGGCTCTTGATCAGTAAACGGTTGAATATGACTTTTACCAATCGTGGCGGTTTGGTACCCCGATGATGCCAAAACATCGACAAATGTATTGGCTCTGATTGGCAAAGTGCAGCCATTGTACCTAAGGCCGTGTTGGCTTGGATATCTTCCTGTTAACAAAGAGGCTCTATTAGGCATACATACCGGAGATGCTACATGAAAATTGTTAAACTGTGTTCCCGAAGAGGCTATTTCATCAATATTTGGTGTTTTAATTATTGGATGACCGTAACATCCCAACCAGTCAGCTCGATGTTGGTCTGTAATAAAAATAATAAAATTTGGTCTTTTTTGCATTAGTGCTCCATTTAAAAAATTATTTCTGAGCTTCTATAACCATGTTTGTAGCATTTTTATAAACTACTTTTGCGTCTTTGAAACCAGCTTCTAACAAAATATCCATAAGTTTTTTTGGGCCAGCCTGAGCGCCTAATGCGAGGCCAATTTCTTGAGATTTTGAAGTGGGAACGCAGCCCATGGTTGAGAAAGAATAATACATTTGACCAATCGTGTTTAGATTTTCAGATGGATTATCAGATGCGGTTGGTTCAATTAATATTATGTAGCCATCTTTTGAGAGGTGGTTGTAAGCATATTTAGCAGCACCAAGAGGATCCCCCATATCATGTAAACAATCAAAAAAAGCTAATAATTCAAATTCACCTGTATAACTTTTAGCATCACTTACCTTGTAGGAAATAACTTGGTCTAGACCAGCATCTACAGCATATTTTTTTGCTGATTTTATTGATGGCTCATGAATGTCAAAACCCGAAATTTTTGCATCAGGAAATGCTTCTGCAATCATCATGGTTGATAGTCCAAAACCGCAGCCAATATCAGCAAAACGACCACCATTCTCCAATATTTCGACAGCTTTTGAGAGTTTAGGAAGCCACTTTTGTATTAGATTTGAGGAGTATGAAGGTCGAAAAAACCGAGCAGTACCTTGAAATATGCATGGATGAGACTCACCGTAGGGTACACCAGCACCTGTTTTAAAAGCTTTTTTTACTTTCTCGATATTATGAACGTTACCAGAAAGAACATCATATGCACCTATCATTAAAGCAGGGCTATCTTCGTTAGAAAATACCGCTTTTTGCTCTGGACTTAAGTGAAATTTAGTCAAGGTTTTATTATGAGAGCAAAACCCCGCTGCACTCATGGCATATAGCCACTCTTGACAATATCTTTGATCAATATCTGCTGCTTTGCTAAATTGTTTGATTGTAGTTGGTTTACATTCCCCCAATATTTTAAACAATCCTAGCTCATCCCCAATTCGCATTAATGGAATAATTGCGCCAGCTGCAACATTTTGCATAATTTTCCATTGAAGCTTCTTTAAAGACTCTACGTCTATTTTCTGTTCAAACATTTTGACCTCTTATATTCTTTGACACCAATTGTCTTAATCAATATTAAGATGAAAGATTAAAAAGCAATATTAAAATCTGTAAAAAAATATTTTAATTTATAAAGGAGCTTTTATGGCCCAACAAATTGTAAAAAGTGCGAAATCATTAATTTCAGAGGCAAATCAATTTGTTTCTACAATGTCGGTAGAGGAAGCAAAAAAAGTTTTGAATCATGAAGACTATGTCTTTGTTGATTTGCGCGACATTCGAGAGTTAAAAAGAGAAGGCAAGATACCAAATGCTTTTTCATGCCCGCGTGGAATGCTTGAATTTTGGATTGATCCAGAAAGCCCTTATCATAAAGAGATATTTAATCAGGATAAAACCTATGTTTTTTATTGTGCGAGTGCCTGGCGCTCTGCACTAAGCACTAAAACAGCGATGGATATGGGTTTAAAACCTGTTGCTCATATTGAAGGGGGCTTCTCTGCTTGGAAAAAAGCTGATGGCATTATAGAAAATTTAGACTGACTTATCTTTACATATTAGTTGATTTAAATTTCTCCATTAAGTAAGGACCTGATCGAGTTGCTGGATATTTTGGCTTTTCTTCATCTGATAAGCAGCATGGAAGACACTTAATTTCTGCATCCCAGTTTGGTTGATGGAAGTAAGCTAATGATTGCCGTTTATCAGCGGTCCCTTTATTTACAACTCGGTGGAGTGTTGAGACCCAGCGATCATTTGTCCATGTGGCCATCAGATCACCTATATTAATAATAAAAGTATTTGGAATAGCTGGTACCAGCTGCCATTCCCCATTGGGCATTAGGATTTCTAAACCAACCGAATTTTCCTCTGGCAATAATATGGTCAAACTCCCGTAATCGCTATGCGCACCAGCTCTTAATTGATTTTTTTTTGGTAATTCTTTTTGAGCTGGATAGTTTAATGCCCTTAGAGCGGAAATCGGTTGATTTATATATGGTTCAAAGTATGATTCCTTTAAATCCAAGGCAGACGCAAATACTTGCATTATTTTAGAAGCCAAAACTTCCATTTCCTGATAATATGCTGTCCAAGAACTTTTAAAATCAGTGGGAAAACTGGGCCAAATTGTTTTGGCATAGCAAAAAGCCAACGCGTCAGGATCTAAAATATTATCTGGTTTAAAAAGTGGACCACCGTTGAAGCTTTCCTTTAGATCAGGTGGTGTATCTATTCCTTTTGATGCAGCTAAAGCCTCCTTACCTGGGCCTAGATACCCGTAAGGATAGCCATCATAAGGCGCTTTTGCCTCATTTTTTTCACTATTAGAAAGTAAGAAAAAAGTTTCTGCAGCTTTCCAAACATCTTGAATTATGGATTTTTTCACACCGTGGTTTTTTATTGCTAAGAAACCGCTATTGCGACATATGTTATCTACGTCTTTGCTTATTTCTTTTTTTTTCGATCTAGTGGATTTAAAGTACATTTCGAGATCAAATATTGGAAAATCTGCCAAGAATATCTCCTTACTTACCAAAAAAATAATATTACTAACTTATATCTAAAATTATGTTTACCATGTAGCATAAAATTGTTTAATTTAAGAAGTTGATTATGATTAAATTTTAGATATGGGTGGATTATGTCAGATTGGTCAAGCTTTCTTGCTAACGAACAAGATAGGTTTTTGTCAGAATTAATGGAATTCGTTAAAATTCCATCGGTTTCAGCTTCTTCAGAATTTGAGAGTGATGTAGTCGATGCAGCCAACTGGGTGGCGCGGCGAATTACTCAGGCTGGAGGTGAGAATGTAGAAGTAATGCAAACTGGGGGTCACCCATGTGTATATGCAGATTGGATGCATGCGGGTGATAATAAACCAACTATTTTAATTTATGGTCATTTTGATGTTCAACCGGCTGAACCCTATGAGCTTTGGGACACGCCTCCTTTTGATCCGAATGTCCGCGATGATAAGATTTTTGGAAGGGGCGCGTCGGATGATAAAGGAGGAATGTTGATTCCAATTATCTCATTTGAAGCATTTAAAAAAACATCTGGAAAATTGCCAATTAACATAAAGTTTTTATTTGAAGGGCAGGAAGAAATAGGCTCGCCTCAACTGCCTGAGTTTGTTGCAGCACATCGTAACAAATTGTCTTGTGATATGATCTTTTCTTCAGATGGTTTGCAGTGGACCGCAGATGAGCCAAACCTTGTTACAGGTTTAAAAGGATTAGTGGGTGCAGAGATAAAAGTTATAGGGCCAATAACTGATCAACATTCAGGGCTTCATGGCGGTGCTATAGCAAACCCTTTGATGGCCTTAAGTCAGTTGGTAAGCTCAATGAAGGACAGTAATGGTAACATAACCATTAACGGATTTTACGATGATGTTGAGGATTTAACTGAGGAGGATCGAGATGATATTGCTCGAGTTCCTTATGATGAGGCAGCTTACAAAGAGGAATTGAAAGTTGACGAGTTGCATGGTGAGGAAGGTTATTCCACTAGAGAACGACTTTGGGCTAGGCCAACTTTAGATGTAAATGGCATTTTTGGTGGTTATCAAGGAATGGGAAGTAAGACAGTACATCCATCAGAGGCTAGTGTGAAAATTACCTGTCGCTTAGTTTCTGATCAAAACCCTGAAATAATTTATGATCTTATTTGCAAACACGTTGAAGAAAATTTGCCAGTAGGAGTTAAATCAGAGGTTAAACGATTAGCTGGCAGTGCTGACCCTTTCGTCATGCCTCGAAGTCACAATGCTAATCAAGTAGCAAGAGAAGTGCTACAGGAGGTCTATGAAATGGATCCTTATGTTACCCGTCTAGGTGGCTCGATACCAATTATGACTATATTCCTAAAAGAATTAGGCGTTTATGGAACAATGTTTGGTTTTTCTGTTGGTGATGAAAATTTACATGCTCCAAATGAGTTTTTTCGCCTGAAGAATTTTAGGAGAGGCCAGGAAGCATATTGTAAATTATTTGAACGCTTAAGTGAGAAGTCTTTTAATTAAAGGGTTAGGTTTTTAGGCTTGGCCATTTATTTTTCTTTTTCATTATTTTTTTTAATAAAACGCAGTCATCTGTCATTATGCCATCAACATTAAGCTCTAGTAGTTTTTGCATTGTTACGGGATCATTGATTGTCCAAAAGTGAATTTTAATTCCTAATTTGCGTGCGTATTTTAGCACTTTTTCTGTCATAAGAGAGATACCAAACTGCTTAATTGGTAATTGAATGCACTGTGACGTAAAGCTTTGGTTTCTTTGAATTTGAGCACCCAAATAAAATTTAATAACGTCCCTTGTGCCCATGCTATGGCAGGTTTCTACTCCCAGTTCACCTATGATAGCATTTATGCGTTTATGGTTAAAACTTCCAATGCAAACTCGTGAATGGCACCCCATTTTTTTTATAACAGAAGCAATTGGCATAGTTGATTCCCAGGTTTTTGCGTCTAGGTTAAATAAGCCTTCTGGAAACTCTTCAAAAACGTTTGAAAGTCGTGGTATTATGGATGATTTGTTTAATTTCAAACTATCAATATCAATATCGTTCAAATCACTTATTTTTAAATTTTCTCCTGTTAATCGCTCTAATGTGGCGTCATGAAAGATATAGGCTGTTCCGTCTTTTGAACTGTGAATGTCTGTTTCTATTATTCGATAACCAAGATCTAAAGCTTTTCTAAATGACTCAAAGCTATTTTCGGTAGCTAGAAGGCTAGCCCCCCTATGAGCGATTGGAGCAATATTTGTACTGTTTATATATTCTAAAAAACTTTGAGAAGAAATTGACATGAGGCTATACTCTCAATCGAATTAATCTTTATAGAACCCAACAGTATCCCCACTCGTGGTAACTCCAAGACCATTTAACAGTCTATTTACATAATTGAAGTATCCAATAATCTGGTTTAGCTCAAGAATTTGCCCGTCATCTACGCCATTATCACGCAGATTAATTACATCAGACTCTATCATTTCGCCTGGTTGTAAGGTTAATTTTTGACAATATTGGAGCATTGCCAACTCTGCTCCAGAAAAATAAGACTCAGGGTTTTTTGAATTGAGCGCAATTTCTATTTTATTTGATTTGATGGAGTCCTGCATTAAGTGTGCGGCATTTTTCCAATGATTAGCGTAGGAGTAAGGGCAATCATTTAATATTGAAACGTAGCTACTTATAGTTTCTTGAAACCACATTGGAATGGTGTTCGTTTCATCATGCAATGCCGCTCGGTATAAGGTGACGTGCCCCTTCATGGTATTTGGCCGTAGAGAATGTACTCGCATGACATTATCAACTGTACCATGTGGAGTTCGAGCCAAATTGAGTACTTCTGATAGTTCTTTATCGGCATCTTCATCAGATATCATTTTTATCCAAGCAGACATAATTAGATCCTTAATCCTTGTTTAAATTAGCAATCAGCTAGCGAATTCATCAAAAGCTTCAAGCGCTTTTGCGCTATAGGTAATTGATGGTCCCCCGCCCATGTAAGAACACATAGCTAATGCCTCTGTAAACTCTTCCCGGGTCGCTTTTAATCTCACCAGTGATTTTGTATGAAATCCGATGCAACTCTCACACTTTGTTGAGATGGCTATCCCTAATGCTATAAATTCTTTTGTTTTTTCATCTAGCGCGCCATTCTTTTTTGCTTCCTTGCCCATAGTTTCAAAGCCCTTAAAAGTCTCAGGGATTTCTTTTGAAAGATTACTAAAGGATTTCATCGTATTATTTAAAAAGTTTTGCCAATGCATCTCTTTTCCTTTCAGTGATAATTACCTTTGATAGTTATTTTCTTTGATCTGCTCCAAGCTTTCGTTCTAACCAACGTATTCCCGAGCTAATAATCAGAACTAATATTAGATATTCAAATATTAGAAGTGTATAAATCTCTAATGGCCTATATTCACTAACATTAACTTCATTTGCTCGTCTTGTAAGCTCCTGCATGCCAATAACTGAAGCAAATGCTGACATTTTGACAATATAAATAAACTGATTAGCAAGAGGTGGTAAAATTCTTCTCAATGCTTGTGGTAAGATCACGTATCGCATAGTTTGAAAGTAATTTAATCCTATCGTTTTTGCGGCTTCTGTTTGCCCCTTTTCAATTGATTGAATCCCGCCTCGGTATATTTCTGCAGTAAATGCACTGTCTGAGATGGCTAAAGTTAATATAGCTCCCCAGAATGGATCAATTGGAATGTTAATGCCCATTGATTTTAAGATGACTGGTAAACCATAAAAGACCCAAAAAAGCATGGGTAACAAAGGGATTGCTCTAATAAATTCGACATAAATTCTGCTAGGCATTCGTATCCATCTGTTTTCAGATAATCCTGGAAGAACTACAATTAACCCAATAATAATTGATAATATCGCTGCTATAATCGAAAGTTGTATTGTAGCTGAGAATCCACTCAATAAAAATGTAATATTATTCCATCCAGCTTTTGTTGTGGGGTCAATTACATACCAACCCCAGGTGCCAGGAGGTGAAGAACAGCTCGCTAATAAGGTTATTAAAAGAATTGCGATGACAGTTTTTTTTTGCACAGTTGAACCTTTTTAATGCTGTAAAATTTGATCTAGAAATAGCTTGCAACGATCTGTTTTTGGGTTTTTGAAGAAATCTTCTGGCGCGCCAGTTTCAACAATCATTCCTTCGTCCATAAATATCATCCGATCTGCAGCCTTTTTTGCAAAACCCATTTCGTGTGTAACCACAATCATTGTGATCCCTTCATTTGCAAGATCAATGATCACGTCTAAAACCTCAGCTATCATTTCTGGATCTAAAGCAGACGTAGGCTCATCAAAGAGCATTATATTTGGCTCCATACACAAAGCACGCGCAATAGCTACACGTTGTTGTTGTCCACCTGATAGTTGACTTGGATACTTGTCAACTTGTTCTGGAATTTTTACTCTTTTTAATAATGTTGTTGCGCGCTCTTCAGCATCCTTCCGAGATAAACCGAGAGCCTTCATTGGCCCTAGAATTAAATTTTCCTTCACCGTCAGGTGTGGAAATAGATTAAATTGTTGGAATACCATACCCACTTCGGTGAGGGTTTTATTATCTTTTTTCGATTTTGAACTTACTTCATCGCCTGAGACTTTTATAACTCCACTTTGATGGCTCTCCAAACTATTAATGCATCTAACCAATGTTGACTTACCAGAACCTGAGGGACCACATATAACAATTTTTTCACCAACTGATACTTCTAAATTTATATCTTTTAACACCTGAAAATCATCAAACCATTTGTCTACACTTTTGAATTCAACGGCTAGAGCTTTTTTTGACATTTTGTTTCCAAATGATGGAGGATTATCTTTCAGAATAAACCTGTATGATTGAACTCTAACACAAAGAGCCTGATCAAAAAATATTAGCGAGTTAATTAAGAATTGCAATTATTTATTTTTCAGTTTTAAGTTTGTTAATCTAAAAATGAAAATCTTTCATTTAACTTTTAATGATGATAGGTGCTACTGTAGTATTTTAAAAATATTTAGATGAGCTTGGCGTAGTTAGGTCTTAAAAAAAAGATTGCGTTAGGTTGTTAATTAAAAAATTAAAAGAAATAGATCTTTAATTGGGAGTAAATACGATGAAATCAATAAAAATATATATCGCAGCTATATTGACATTATTTATGGTAAATAGCTCAGTTGCAGCTGAGTCAGTTCTTAATCAAATTTTAAGTTCTGGAGTATTAAAAGCTGGTACGACTGGTGATTTTTACCCTTTTAGTAAAAGGGACACTGCAACGAATAGTTACGAAGGATATGATATAGATATCCTAAATGAATTAGCAAAAGACTTAGATGTTGAGATAGAGTTTGTCGCTACTGACTGGAAAACTTTAGTTAATGGAATAGTTTCTGAAAAGTATTACATAACAGGATCTGCCAGTATCAAAGCAAGTAGAATGAAAGCTTCAGGGTTTTCTGACCCTTATACAGCTGTTGTGACTAAAGCTTACACAACTGATGATAAGATTGATCGATTTAACGGCTGGGATTCTATCAATCAAGCTGATGTGCATGTAGCAACAACATTAGGAACTTCTTTTGAAACCCAAGTTGAGAATTGGTTCGCAGATGCTAAGATTACTAAAGTTGAAGCACCAGCTAGAGGTTATCAAGAAGTATTGGTTGGTAGAGCTGATGTTTTTGTAACATCTAACATTGAAGGTGGAAGCCTGCTTTCTAAATATCCAAATTTACGTGAGATTCCGGTTGAGGCTCCAAGAGCACCGGTGCCATTGGCTATGCTTTTACCTCAAGCAGATCAAGTATGGATCAATTATGTAAATAGTTGGATTAAAATTAAAGAGGCGAGAGGCTTCTTTAAGGCGACAGCTGATAAATACGGTCTTTAAAAACCATTCATTTAGAGTGTGAAAAGAAAAAGCCCCTTTGGGGCTTTTTTTATTTTATTTATTTTAGAAGATAAAAACTAATAATTTAAATATTTATCAAGGATAATGCATGAAATTACTCACCTCAACCTGGTTTGAAGTTCAGGATTATTTAAAATCTTCCGATGGGATAATTGTGCCAACTGGCTCGGTTGAGCAACACGGACCAATTGGGTTAATTGGTACTGATGCTCTTTGTGTAGAAGAAATTGCTGGAGAAGTTGGAAGGAATATAAATGCCTTGATTGCTCCGACTTTGGCATATGCCCCAGCTGAGTTTAATATGGAATTTCCAGGTACAATTTCTATTTCTTCAGAGCTATTCCAAGAACTTTGCGGGCAAGTTTTGAGCTCACTCGCTCGGCAAGGATTTAGGCATATTTATTTACTGAATGGTCACGGTGCAAACCTAGAGCCATTAAGAAATTTAAAAAATTCTATCACAGATGTTGAAATAAGAATTAGAAGCTGGTGGGATTTTAAAAGTGTCAATGAGTTACGTGATAAATATTTTGGTGATTGGGAAGGTATGCATGCTACCCCATCTGAAATTTCAATAACGCGGGTTAATCATCGAGAAATTCAATCTTCGCTTGCAAAAATGCCACCCAAAAAATTAAGCAAAAAATACATAATAGACCATTCGGGTGACAAGCATGGAGATGCTAAAGAACATCGGAAGAATTTCCCTGATGGAAGAGTTGGTTCACATTCTGCGTTAGCAAAAGAAGAGTTTGGGATTGAATTAATGAATCAAGCAGTATCGCAAATAGGAAAGGATTATACGGATTTCTTAAAGATTTAAACGTGCTGCGCGCCGTTCACCTGTATTTCAGCACCAGATATGTAAGAGCTTTGTCCAGAGCATAGAAAGTAAATTGCTGACGCTACTTCTGATGGTTGGCCTAAGCGCTGTAATGGAAGCGCATCTACGATCTGGTCTGTACCTGGACTCAAAATGGAAGTTTCAACTTCACCTGGCGCAATTGCATTAACTCGAACACCTAATGGGCCAAGGTCATAAGCCATTTCTCTAGTCAACGCTGCTAATGCTGCTTTGGAAGTTGCGTAAGGAGCCCCGGCAAATGGATGCACTCTTGAGCCAGCTATTGAAGTTACATTTACAACTGAGCCTTTTGCTGCAGCTAGTTCATCGCGCAGGCCGTTTACCAAAACTACTGATGCAAAGAAATTAACATGAAAAACATGGCCCCAAGTTTTTAAATCTGTATCAATACTATTTAATCGTTCACTTTTGCTACCTTTTGGAGAAATACCCGCATTGTTTACGAGGGCATCTAAACGA
>Ga0209631_10006130_pt1 | contig 12462 bp, 7 predicted proteins | sample COG_08_FD_184752 | JGI IMG/M metagenome (GOLD analysis project Ga0209631, IMG submission 184752) | Pelagic Microbial community sample from North Sea - COGITO 998_met_08 (SPAdes) (version 2) | ecosystem: Environmental > Aquatic > Marine > Neritic zone/Coastal water | place: Helgoland, sampling... | reverse complement strand
CCATGAACCACTCGTTCGGCGGGACGGTCCTGACGTCGCCCGCGGATCGATCGGGATCCATCAAAAGTCCGTTTTCGTGCTTTCGTTCGCGGAGCTCCTCGGTTCCCTTCTTGACCAGAAACGCCACGCGGTCCATGCGGCCGGACTCGCGCGCGTGAACCTTGGCGCCGATCGCGAGTGACTTTTTGGAGATTTTCGGTTTGAACGTCTCCTCCGGGTCCTTGTCCGGGATCTCCTTCTTCTCGTTGTACAAGCGGGTGTAGAGCGCGGACGCTTCCTTTTCCGACAGCTTCGGCGCGACTTTCTTGGGCATCTCCGGCGAGTCGTCCTTGTTCTTGCCGCCCCACCCGAAGGAGAAGGACAGGAACGCCGGGATCGAGCCAGCCTTCTTGGCGGAGCCGAGCCGTGAGGTCCTCGACGGGGATTTGCGCCCCGACGACTTGAACGAAGAGGTGGGTTGATTGGTCATAGACGCGTGCGGCCGCCCGCCGCTTCCCGGGGACCTGCTTCGGCTGCTCCCCGGCGCGGAGGACTCCGCGGTGGTCGTGGCGCCGCTGGCTCCGGCCTTCTCGGCCTTGAGCACGGCGGTGAGACGGCGCTGGGACGGTGACTTGGCTCGCCGCGAGCCAACAGGGGATGATTCGGTGATTTGGCCGTCAGAGTCGACGGTTCGATCGACGAGTGAGGCGTCGCTGGTTTCCGGGCCGAACTCGGCGTGCTGCTGCTCGAGGTGCATGCTGTGCTCGCGCAGACGTTCGCGCCTGTCGTGGGTTTCGGGGTGGGGTGGATCGATGGGTCAGCGGTCGCGTCGTGGATCGGGGTTGACGGAATTGATTGAATTCCGCCCGCCCGGTTGTTGGATTTCATCGGCGCGCGGTCGGGTCGTGGCGCGGGGATTTGGGGTTCGGGCGTCGCGGTTGAGTACGCACATGAGCTTGGTCAGTAGCGGGTGCGGCTTCATGTCCCTCTTATCTTGACCGGGCCTGTTCACGAGGGGGTTTTAGGTGGGGACGGGGAGGTCAGCGGTTGATCGTCGCCGTGAATATCACCGCGGGTTGAAGAATCGCCCGAGAATTTGTCCCGCACGTGGGCTGAATGGGCCCGTCGGAGTGGACGCGCGGCTCACCTGTCCTTGATCGCCATGGTCGACGCGCGTGTGGATACGCGCGGGTGACCGTGGATGCGACGTCGGGGTCGACGCGCGGCCTGTAGTGCCCGGGAACGTGGGTCCTCTCATCTAGTCTTGACAAGACCGGAGCCAAATCAGGCTGAAGTGAAACTCCCTCGCATCGGCGCGCGGCGCTGTGGTACTCGTACATTTGTCGATGAGATTAAACCGTCGATTTCTTGAGTCATTTATACGGGCCGGAGCGAAAGGATAGAGAAGATATAGACGTCGACGTGGCCAAGGTGCTCACTCTCGATACTCACCCGACATGGCATCATCCGTCCCGGTCGCGTCGTTGGCCCCAGGCCGCGTCGCGCCCCGAGGCCGATCGCGCAATCCAGGCCGGCCCGCGCGCCCGATCCCCCGCGGCAACGCGCGATGCGCCGCGGTGCCGACGGCCGAGGCGGTGGACCTCGCCATCTCGCTCGCGGCCGACGCCTCGAACGTCGATACCTTCGCGGCGTCCTCGATGGCCGACGCCCTGTCCGATACCGGCATCCCCGAATGGCAGATCTACTACGGCTTCATCGCGGGGCTGTCCCCGTTCGTCATCGCCGCGTACGAGTTCGGCAAGCGCATCTTGATCCAACGACAGTGCGAACTCTGCGGCGGAAGCGGGCTGATCCAGAAGGGCCGGTACAGCCGCAAGTGCACCAGCTGCGGCGGATTCCTCCCGTGGCAATCGTGGGAGCTGTTCTTCACGTCAGAGGCTGGGAACGGCAGCAGGGTAAACGCACCGAAGGGGCAGACCAGTGTCTTCTACGACGTCGACGCGGCTAAAAAAGATTCCGTCGAGCAGGCGGAACGAGCTCGCCAACGGGAAGCCGCCGCGGGCGCCGCGAAGGCCGCGGTCAAGCCGTCCACGCTCGCGTCGATCGATTTCGACGATGACATGTTCGTGGGCGCGGACACGGGCGCGCCCGAGTCCGTGATGCAGACCTGCGACGAGGACGATCAGGCCGCCATGGAGAACGTGCTGTTCGGCTTTGGCGCAGCGGAGGCTGAGGAGGACGCCGACGAGGCGGAGGATGAGGAGGCATCCGAGCCCGCCGACGCTCCCACCCGCCCGTCAACGCTCGCGTCCATGGACCTTGACGACGGGTCGTGGATGAACGCCGACCTCTCGGTGGGTAAGCCGCCCGCCCCCGAGCCCGTCATGCAAACGTGCGACGAGGACGACCAGGAGGCAATGGAGTCGGCGCTCTCCGCCTTCAGCGGCGGCGCGAAGGACGAGGAGGAGGAGGTTCGCAGGCCGTCCACGCTCGCGTCGATGGACTTCGACGACGACATGTTCGTGGGCGCGGACACGGCCGGCCCGGATCCCGTCATGCAGACCTGCGACGAGGACGACCAGGCGGCGATGGAATCGGTTCTTTTCCGCTTCAACGCGAGGAACGAGATCGAATCCGTCGAGGAGAAGCGCGCGCCGTCTACGCTGGCGTCGATGGACTTCGACGACGACATGTTCGCGGACGCCGCCGGCGAGGACATCCCGGAGCCCGTGATGCAAACCTGCGACGAGGATGACCAGGCCGCCATGGAGTCGGTGCTCTCGACTTTCGGATCGAAGAAAGATAACTCGGATGACGACGATGACAACGGCTCCCTCGGCGGCGGCAGGCGCGACCTTCTCGCCGGCTGCGTCGCGCTCTTCTCCGGCCTCGCCCTCGGCGCGCCGGCCGCGGACGCCGCGGACATCGTGGACACCGGCGGGTACATGTCCTTCGAGGAGCTCGAGGCTAGGGCGAGGGCGGCGTACCGGGGTAAGCGTCTCGACGAGGCGAAGGATTTATTAACCCGGATCATCGGCATGGAGCCCGAGGACGGAACCTGGCGCGAACGCAGGGCGCAGGTGCTCGTGGACCTGAAGCAGTTCGAGGCGGCGATCGAGGACTTCAACGCGGCGGAGAATCTGTACGATTCGGATTACAAGTCGCTCGGGTTGTTGAGCAACCGGGCGCTCGCGCACGAGGGACTTTCGGATTGGAACGGCGCGCTCAAGGACTACACCGAGTGCATCACGCTCTCGAGGGAGATCGGGGGCGTCCCGCCGTACGTTCTGAACTCGCGGGGTAACGCGTTGTCCAGCCTCGGGCGATACGACGAGGCCCTGGTGGACTACGACGAGGCGGCGAAGACGTTCCAGGTGATGCACAACTTATCGGGCGCCATCTACGCTAGGTCAAACGCGGCGTTGACCCTCGCCGAGCTCGGGCGCGAGGACGACGCGATCCGTGAGATGGAGGCGGTCGCGCGGCGCGCGGCGGGGAGCATCGACATGCGCGCGGCGCTCGCGGCGATGCACTGGAGCCGGGGCGAGCAGGACGCCGCGGAGCGGGATTGGAATTGGGCCTGCGAGAAGATCAACTCCGGGGTGCTCGCCGAGGGCGGACCCGCGCTGGACGGGTGCGCGCTGTACCGCGACAGTGACTGGCTCGGGCGGATTCGGAGGTGGCCGCCCTCGATGGTGACCAAGATGGACGACTTCATCCGGCTCCGTAAACCGACGAGCGCGTGAGTGACTTGTACTAGACTGATTCTTTGTGAAAGATCCGACGATTGACATTAAAAAAGCGATGCGTTAGATCATACCGGCGGCCTTCGCAGCCTCCGCCTGATTCTTCTTCATGCGCTTCTTGGCGTTTTTCTTGGCGTTCTTACCCTGCCCCGCGGCCGGGGTGTTGTTCGACGCGGCCGCCATCTTCTCCTCAACCTGAGCGACAGCGGCGGCGGCGGGGTGGTGCGCGTGGCCGGCATCAGTGTCCTCCTCAGTGTCAACCTTGCGCTTCCGCCCCGGTTTGTTGTCCATGTTGTGCTTACCCCAAGCCTTGGGGGCGAAAGAAGCCTTGCGCTCCTCCACGGCGGCCGCCGCGGCGGCGTCCGCGTCCTCGCCGTCGCTGTCGCTGTCGCTGTCGTCGTCGCCGCCCTTCTTCTTTTTCTTCCCTTTGTTCTTTTTGCGTTCCTTCGCGCGTTTCGCGTCCTCGGCTATGAACTCGCGAGCCATTCGCTGCGCCCTAGCCTTCACCTTGACGTCGGTCTGCATGTCGGAGTCGTGCCTGTACGGCGCGAGTTTCTTCAGCGGCATGATCTGCGTCAGTTGCCTGTCGGTCATCGCCAGCATCTCCTTCGTGCTGAGTCCGTACATCGACGGCGCCACCTGCTTGTACTTGAACCTGCACGGCATGTCGTCGATGAAATCCTCCGCGTCTAGCTTGTAGTACTCCTCCATCTTGGCCATGAGCTCCTTCTTCCACCGCTTCGCCGCGCGTTTGCTGAACTTGTTCCCCGCGTTGGGCGCCTCCTCATCGCCTTCCTCGTCAGATCCGTCCGATCCGTCCGATTTGTCAGATCCGTCGAAGGCATCCTCGGGTTCGTCTTCGTCGTACTCGTCGTCGATGTCGTCGCCGCCGTCGTCCGCGGTCGCCGTGAGCGCCTCCCTGAGCTTCTCGAGCTTCTCGTTGCCCACCGCGGCGTTACCCGCGCCGTCGACGCCGCCTTTCCCGACCAACGCGGCGACTTCCTCGTCGAGGTCGCCGAAGACGGGTTTTTCGAGCTCCTCCTCGTCCTCCTCTTCCCCGGCCGCCTCGTAGTACTCCTCGTCGTACATCTTCGCCATCAGCCTGTCGTGCTCCTCGGGGTCGAACTCTTTGTTGAGGTTAGCGGCGGCGACGGCCTCGGCGCCGGCCAGGCCGCCGACGCTGGCGATCTGCGTCATCTTGCGCTGAATCTCGTCCCGTTTCAAGTTTTTCAACCTCCGAACCTCGGCTTTGAGTCGCTCCTTCTCAGCGAGCTTGCGCTCCTTGCGCTCGCGCCTCTTGTCGCGCCTGGAGGTGTCCTCTCTGCGCACGGTGCCTTCGATGCGACGCGCGTGCGAGACGATGTTGGCGCCGTCGGGCTCCTCGAATCGGAAGTTGTAGTCCGCCTCGAACTTCTCCGCCTCCTCAACCTCCTCCTCGGACGAAGACCCGTGGTGGCCGCCGCCGATGATGTTGAGCTTCGTCTCGTCCTCTTTCCACTTCTCGTTCATGATGAAGTCCCGGAGGAAGGTTTCCTGTTTAGTGGCGCCGTCGCCGGCCTTCTCGGCGTCGAAGTATTCCCCGTACGCCTTCTTAGCCTCGTCGCCCATACCTTCCGAGTCCGAGTCCGAGTCCGAATCCGAGTCGTCCTCGCCGGCTCTCTTCTTCACCCTCAGCCCGCCCGCGGAGTCCGAGTCGGAGTCGGACGATTCGTCGTCGCCGTCGCCGACGCCGCCGGCGTCCTTGAAGGCGCGTTTGAGGTCAGCCTGCTCCTCGACGTAGCTCTTCTTTCCGTCATCCTTCGGTTTCATCGAGCCGTCGTCGTCGTCCTCGAAGGCGCGCGCGCCGCCCTCGAGGAGCTGGTTGGCGACCACCTCACGCAGCGTCTGCTTTTTGGGCTTCTTCTTCTTCGTATCCCCCTTGCCGTCGTCGTCCGAGCCGGAGTCGTCGTCGTCGGAGAAGAGCTTCGCGTCGGGGCGGTAGATGGAGGGATCTCGCCTTTTGATCTTCGCGAGCGCCCGCGCGAACTGCTCCTCCATCTTCCGCGGGATCTCACCCTCGTCGCTCTCGCTCGAACTGGTGCCGGAGTCATCGTCGGACCCGCCGTCGCCGATGATGTACTCCCGCTTGAGCTTCTCCTGCAGCCGATGCGTCTCCTCCCGTCGCTTGTTGTGCTCGAACCTCGCGGCGAACTTTTCGTTGATTGTGAACGAGTCCTTGGCGCCCTTGACGTTCTCGCCGCTGTCCGAGCCGCCGCCGCTCCCGCTGTCCGAGCCGCTGCTGCTCCCGCTGTCGGAGTCCGAGCCGCTGTCGCTGTCGCTGTCGCTGTCGAACATCTCCTTCGCCTTCGCCATCTCGGAAGACGTCAGTCGCGGTGGAGACGTGCGTGCCGGAAATAAATGACCGCCGCCCCCCAGCCGCCGCCCGTCTCGGAGAAATGAATGAGTCAAACGCTCGAGTCCCTCTGCCACACCGCGTCACGCGTCGACGCGCGTCGTTCGCTCGTTTCGCATCGCGGGACTCTAATCGGAGGACCCCTCGACGCACCCCGTCCAGTGCAGGCCGTCGGCGAGCCCCTCTGCACAGTCGCGCGGCTGAGCAGCCAAAATGGGCGTCTACAGCAAGGGCACCAGGAGCAAGGGCGTCACTCGCCAGTTCAACTCCGCCGCGCAGGTTGGCAACCAGCAGAAGAGCAAGAAGGCGCGGGTGGATGCGTACCTGAACAAAGAGGCGTTCATGAAGGAGGCGCTCGCGCGGCACATGGCCGTCGAAGAGGCGCGGGTGCAGGCGGCGCTCAACCCCGACGCGGCGGCAGCCACGAATGCCGGCACGTCCGCCGACGTCGTCGCCGCCGCCGCCGCCGCTCCGGCGCCGGTCGCGTCCATCAAGCCCGCACCGAAGACCACGCCGGGCGGCGGCAAGCTCCGCAGTAAGATCGGAGTGGAGTACATGCAAGGCGCGATGCGATGGGAGGGTAAAGGGAAGAAGGGCGGGGGCAAGGCGGAAGCCATCGGGCATCTCATGAAGCCGCTCAAGGGCGACGAGGAGGAGTTGGGCGGCGGGCGGGGAGGCACGGTCGTGGACACCGAGACCAAGCTGCCGGTGTACGCGCGGGGTAAGGCGACGATACAGAAAAAGAAGAAGAAGAACAAACGGAAGAACGCGCGTGCCGCGAGAGGCGCGGATTGAACCGGTAGTGTCGTCGGCGTTGTCAAATCTATTGTACTAGAGTCTCTCGTAACCAAAACTCAGTGTCAGTGTCGCCGGAACCGCTCGACGTCGCCGCCTTCGTCGAACGCCCGATCCCCGAGCATCACCCTACTCTCCAGCACCTTACCGGCCCTCGCCTTCCGCCGCGTCTCGTACGCGGTCCACCCGTCGAGCTCCCTCAACTCCTCCATAGACACCGCGTTGTCGTGTAAACTGAGCTCGCACAAATTGGCGCACTCAGTCAACAGCCCTGCCGGGATCCCGCCTTTGCCAACCCTGTTGCCGTCCAACAGCAGCGACCTCAGCCGTGGCATTCCCGCGTACGCGACCGGGATGGACTCGATCGTGTTGCGCCGAGCGTCGATCCTGTCCAGTCGAGCACACGACGCGAGCGAAGCCGGAAGGGTCGCCAGACGATTGCCCGACAATCCCAAGCGCTCCAACGCCGACATGTGTAAACCGAACGAATCGGGCAGGACGGCCAGCGCGTTTCTGTCCAGCGAGAGCGTCTCGAGCTTCGCAAAGTGCCCGGGCTCGATCGTGGGCAACGCGGCGATCTCGTTATCTTCGAGACACAGCGTGGTCAACGCCGGAAGCGACGCCAGAGAGTTCCAGAATTCGTCCAGAGCCGTCACGACGTTCCCGCTGAGTCGCAGCTTGGTGATCCCGGTGAGCGTCGCGAGCTTCGGGGCGGGTAAAGTCGCGATGCGGTTGCGGTGGAGATCCACCACGCGCGCCGTGGAGCCTGCGACGTGCGTGCGGAGTGCGTTTGTTAGTCGGTAATATCTGGGTTAGGGCCGCGACGGATGTGCATGAATGAAGATTCAGGGGACACGCACCCAGATCCCAGACCTCCCGTGGGACCTCGTCGAGTCCCGCCTCTCTCAGCCCCACGACGCCGGTCTTGCCCCACGCGGCTTTCCTCGCGGTCTCGGTCGCCGCGAAGGCTTCCCTCGCCTTCCTCGCCCGCGTCCTGTCCTCGTTGGTGACCATCGCCTCGAGCCCATCTTTCCTCGCGTCGGCGAGTTTCGCAGCCTTCGCCGCTCGACTCGCCGCGAGGGCAGCCTCCCCGGCGGTCATCTTCGGCGCGTTGCCGCCGCCGCCGCCCGCGCTCGCCATCAGCATGACCGTCGCGCGGCCACCCTTGGGCTTCATCTGCGACGCCAGCGGCACGTCCGCCTCGAGCACCTTCCCTTTGGCCAGCAGCTTTTGGTTCTTCTGGAGCACGCCGGTGATGTCGAGGAGGCGGTCCATGAGGTCACGCGCGGTCGTGATGGATCCATCGTCCACGGCGATCTCGTGCCGGTCCTTCCCGTGCTTCACATCCACGACGCGCAGCGCATCGTCGCCGCCGGACGCCATCGCGCCGTCCTATCGTGCGCGGCGTGAATGAGACGCAAACGACTACTTGTACCTTCGATCAACAGGGTGCCTACTGCTACTAACTCTTACTCTATGCGCTATCTAAGCCTCGGCGGCGCATCGCTCGCACGCGCAGTCGAACGCGAAATTCTTCCGCAGCCTCTCCCGCCGCTCGCTTCTACCCAGCCGCGTGTCCACGTACGGTATCGTGAGCTCCTCGTCTTTGCGTACGGCCCGCGCCGTCTCCACCACGATGCACCCGTGCGAGTCGAACGATTGGCGGCAGTTGGGCGCGCAGCTGTGATTGGTCCACGACGCGGATGGAAACACCCCGATACCGACGGGCCTGTGCCCTCCACTTGCGCCCTCGGCCTTTGATGCGGTCATCTCGAACCCGTTGAGTTGTAAGCGCCCGAGCATCCGCGCGCATTCATCGAGCGACGCCCTGCACGCGGTGGCGACGAGAAATTTGCATTGCTTGGCAACCTCCGCGATGGTGGCCACCGCGGCGTCGGGGAGTTCGCCGTCGTCGCCGCCGTCCATGCCGCTCATGAGTCCCTCGAGGGAGTCGTAGCCGTCGACGATGACGTCACCGTCCTCCGCCGCGGCCGCCGCGGCCGGATCGTCGTCGTCCTCGTCGGAGTCGTCGCTCGCGTCGCCGTCGGCGGCGGCGTCGAGCGCCCGCCGACGCACCGCGAGTGCGCGAAGCAACAGACGCAAGTCCGAGTGCGCCAAACTCAGCCCTTCCTCGCCGTCCCGGAGCCGGGTCAACGCGTGGCACTCGTACGCGTGGAGCGTTCCCGCCGCGCCCGCGCCGCATCGCGCGCACAGCCTCGCGCTCCGACACGACGCGCACACCTCCCCGACCGGCTGGAAACATCCCCCGCACAGCCGCGTGAGCTCGGCGGCGTAAGGGACCGCCGCGAGGGGCGCGACGCGCAGCAGCCTTTCGCCCTTCAGCAAATCGCGCGTCGCGCGCAACGCCTCGCCCTTGCCATCCACGTGAGCCGTGGTGACCGCATCCCACGGGCCGTCCCCTCCCATCGCGCCTCTGGGAATGACGAAGCATCGCTTAGATTCGCGTGCAAAAGTTTTCGTCTGGTAATACAAAGTCGACGACGCCAGCTAAGATCTTACTCGTCCGCGTACCCTCACGCCGTCGTCTTGACGTTCTCGTCCGCGTAGAACGTCCCGGCCGGCTTACCACTCGCCGTCTCGTACAACACGCGGTACGCCGTGTCCTTGAACGGGTCCTCACCGCGGCGTCGCAACAGCCAATCCACGCCGTCCTCCACGTCAGCCTTGATCCCGTCGTACATCTCCTGCACCTTCGCCTCGTCGTCGCCAAAGCCGCGTTCCTTCAACCCCGCCGTGGAAATCGGAGTTCCAAACTTGAAGTAATACCTCTGCGGCGTCTTGGGAACCACGAGCGGCTGCACGAAGGTTTCCTCGCCGATGCCGTCCTCGGTGACGCGCGTGTCCACCGCTCTCGCGCTGGGGACGTCGCGAGAGCGCTCGATGGCGGCTTGGCCCAAACCGAATGGAAGGTTGGCGATGTCGTCCGCGTCCGCCACGATGTCCACGCCGTCTTCGGCGCCCACCGCGGCGAACGGGACGATGATGGCGCCGTGCCTGACCGCCATGCGCACAAACTCCGGCTTACTCGGCCAGAAGAGCTTGTACTCTTCGTTTTTACGCTTAAACGCCTCGCGGACGCCGCCCGGAAAGAGGAGCACCGTCTCGCCCGCGTCCAAAAGTTTGTAAAAGTTGATCCCGGAGACGGGAACGGCGCCGAAGGTGGTGAACATGCCCATGCCGCCCGGGCCACCCGCGCCGCCACCCGCGCCCGCGCCGCCGGCGGCGTCAGAGCGCCGCCCGTCGGACCAGTCGCGCTCCACAATCTCGCGAAGGTCGGGAAGGGAAAACGGAAACGAACCGTCATCGTTCTTCTTCTCCTCGTCCTTCTGCGTCTCCGTATCCGTTTCCTCTTTCTCCTTCGCGTTGGCCGCGGCGGTGGTGGCACGGGAGCCGCCGCCCGCGACGACTGGGTGCGCGAGGCCCCTGATCAGCGTCCCCCTCTCGCGGACAAATTCCTGAACCAAAAACCCGAGATCCGGCGCGAGCGTCTGGTGGTTACCCACCAACAGCACCGGCGCACCTTTCGTACCGAGCGGAACCGCGTCGATTCCCTGAACCACCGCGCCGTTCGCCTTTGTGGAGAAGAACACCGGCGACGTGATTTTCCGTAGCGGCTCGATGGATTCAAACGCGGACTCGAGCTCGGCTCGCGACGGGGGCATGAAGGCCTCGTCGTTTGAAAGCGGCGGCGGGTCTTCGTTCACCCTGGGCTTGAAACCGTTCCGTTCCATCACCTCGATCAAGTCGCACTCGTCCTTTTGGAGCGCCGCGTGCGACGCACCTTCCAACGTCTCGACCCGGCACCGTCGCATCGCGCGGCGAAGCCTCGGGCCTTCGTCGGCGCTGGGTATGAGTAGGTCATCCGAGCTCACGACGCACAGCGCGGGGATCTCGATGGACTCCAGCGCACCGGGCGCGTTGACAACCTCGCACCCGGCGGCGAGCACCGAGAGCCTGTGCGCTAACGTATCGCGAGGGATGACGGACGTCAAGGCGCCGAGCGTCGGGAACTGTGACCCGAGCGCTTCGGTCAACGACCCGAGAGCGTCAGTCATCGCCCCGATCGCCGACGCGGGATCCCCGCCGCTGCGTGTCAGCCTCGCCACGTCAGGAACCGGCAGACCGAACGGGCCGTCCACCGCGAGCCCCGCGGACTTCGCAGCCTTGGCCATCGCGTCGAGCCCGCCGGAGATGAGCGCGGCGGGTTCGAAGAGCACGGGCGCGAGGACGTAAGGCACTCCTCCGTAAATCTCCTCCGGGAGCGAGGGGAGCAGCGGGCCGATGGATGGCCACGGGGATTTATCGAACGACGAAGCCGGGTTGACGAGGACGAGCCTGTCCACGAGGTCCGGGCGGCGAAGCGCGACGCCCAGTGAGAGGAGTCCGCCCATGGATTCACCGAGGAGGTACACCGACGCGTCCCTCGAGAATTTCTTCTTTTTGGCTTTGGCGTTGAAGCCAGGCCGGGGCTTCTCGCCCGCGTCCGCGCGTCTCGCCGTCTCCTCTTCCAGAAACGTCGCGATCGTGTCCACGAGGGTTGCAAAGTCTGACCTGTCCGTGGGCGGCACGTGCATGACCTTGAGGTCGAAGCTTCGCTGCAGTCGTTCGAACTGGGTCGACGCGGCGAAGCCGGTGCCGTCGAGGCCGGGGACGTAGAGCATGAGCGGCTTGTCGACGTCCGGCGGTGTGAGGGTGAGGTCGCTCGCGGACGGGGAGAAGAACATGGGCGGCTTGTCGCGGGTGAGTGAGAGGAGGTCCTCGACGTCGCCGGTGCGCTGCCGTTCCTCGGCGGACGCGGGTTGTGACGGCTCGGGCGTCGGCTCGGGTTCCCCGGCATCCTTCGTCGGATCTGCCTCGGCGGCGACCGGGTCCGCCACCGCCGGTTCATCTTCGACGGTCAGCGCGGCAGGTGACGCCTTCTCCACGATGTCCTCATCCTCCGCGGCGGCTTCGGCGTCGCGAGCGGCGGAGCTGGCGAGCCTCGTGGTGAGGCGAGCCCGGCGCGAAGACGCGCGTCGGCTCCCGAAAGATGCAACGTCGACGACGCGAGTGGCGTCGCGCCTGGTCCCGACGCGCGTGGCCACGACGGCCGTGGCGCCGGCGGAGCGTGCCATCGCCGCGCTCGACATGTTCCTCGTCTTCCTACTTCCACGAGCTTCCAGCTACGCGCGCGGAAGAGTGGACAGTGCATGACGGTTCGCGATTGATATCGACGTGTTCGCTCACAGCCACGAGTTCTTCGGGTCGGCGCCTGGCGCGCTCCAGTTTTGCAAGAGCGTCGCCTTTTTGATTGGTGGGAGCAGTGCAAAGAAAAAAAGGGTTTGCGGCGAGCATATCGACGCGCGCGCTCGCACTTGCGTGCTCGTTCGACGCGATTCGCGCACGATGGGACGCACTTACGGCACCGCACGTCGCCTGAAGGAGGGTCAGGGTACCTGTGACCCTCCGCTAGATGCGGGACGTCGGCTCAAACCCGGGAGATCGATGTCGAATTCTTCGCTCCTCGGGCTTCTTTTTTACGCGATCCTCTCTTTGTTCGCGGGGGGGGCGTGGCCGGTGACCGTCGTC
>Ga0209631_10006127_pt1 | contig 12465 bp, 19 predicted proteins | sample COG_08_FD_184752 | JGI IMG/M metagenome (GOLD analysis project Ga0209631, IMG submission 184752) | Pelagic Microbial community sample from North Sea - COGITO 998_met_08 (SPAdes) (version 2) | ecosystem: Environmental > Aquatic > Marine > Neritic zone/Coastal water | place: Helgoland, sampling... | reverse complement strand
GAGTCATTCTTCAACTGGCACAACGATAATAATTATTGGCTGAACAAATACGGTGCATTGATAAACTGGAAGTCAAAACTTCAAAACTGGAAAACAAGATCTCAGAATATTAAAACTCAAGGCAATGCTCCAAAAAGGAAACGAGCATCAGCCGATGAATTACTAAGGAGACTGAACAATGATTGATGATAAATTATGGGGGATTAAAAACTTTACGAGCAAAGCAAAAAAGAAAGTTGATTCAAGGGACTGGCCCAAAGAGATCCGCTCATGCAGGATTTGCGGTCGCATGGCAGAAGCAGTTATCCATCCAGACGCCTATGATGAGTGGCAGACTCACAGGGACGAAGATGATGCTGACAAATATTTGGGCGTAAAGGTCGTGAAAATGGCCCTTAAGGGTCTTTGCTGCGATAATTGCGGAACTACAAGGGATCTTTATTTGAACAGCAAGGAGGGCATGCAAGCGATTGCGGTCGAGCTTATGAGGGTAACTGAAGATGGCGTTTCAAATCTGACTGAAAAACAGGAAGTAGGATTGATGGCAAATCTCAGAAAGAACATGAAAAATTATTGTGATGCACTTCGGAGAATGAATGGATCTGCCAGCATTATTTTTGATGAAATGTTTGTGACGATGGTTTGGGAAAGACCGCACGGCTGCTGGAGAACTTTAAGAGCAATGCAACTTTTCCTTTATCAAAACAAACCGGTCAGGGATCAATACGCTGACATGACTAATTGGCTCAAGAGGATGGGAAGTGCTGTATGATTATCGTCGAGCCTATTATCAATGCAACTGCTGATGCTTATCAAATCGGTGCCACTGAACTAATCGGACGAAGCCGAATCCACCCAGTTGCCGAAGCAAGAATGGTCGCAATGCATTTAGTTTTGAAGCATACTCACACGGGCATGCATTACACTGCTGCCCGATTTGGGAGAACCAGAGGATCTGCTGATTATGCAGACAAGACCATCAAGAAGCTTTTAACCTTTGATAAAAAACTAAAACAAAAAATTAGAAAAATTGAATCAGTAGCAATCCCAAAATTTAAAAACGAATTATGAGTAACTTTGAGCATTCAGTATTGGTCAGTGATTTAAAAAAATCATCCAAAGAAATTATTAACGAATTAAAACCTGAACAAGCTGATGCTTTACACATGGCAGTTGGGATTTCAGGAGAGGCAGGGGAGTTGCTTGACGCAATCAAGAAATGGGCGATTTATCAAAAGCCACTTGATCTTGAAAACGTAATCGAAGAACTTGGTGATCTTGAATTTTACATGGAGGGGTTAAGGCAATCGTTAAACCTAACCAGAATTGAAACCTTGATGGAGAACATTGCAAAGCTTCAAAAAAGATATTCAAGGGGGGAATATTCAAATGATCAAGCTAACGAGAGAGCCGACAAAAAAATGCGGGTTGTGCAACAAGATTAAAACAGCTAAAGATTTTCATAAGCGCAATGGGGTCAAAGACGGTCTGCAACCCTACTGCAAGGAATGTCGAAAAGATGATAACTACGGAAAACGATAAGGTTTTAAATCTTTGCAAAGTAGCAAGGAAAGTTCTTTGCTACGTTCCCAGATCCTACGATGATGATGGTTTACACGGAGAGCTGACTAGGGCGGTTTATGAGGTGGAAAAACACTTTCAGCCTACGTGTGTAGAACCTGAAAACCAAAAATAAAATACCATCAATCTCTGAGATATTGGGGAGGGGGTGATGGTCCTCCCCACTCACTTTTTAAAAAGACAATTTAAACTGGAAGCATTATTCTTGACAATAAGCTCGACAAGATTCCACAAGGGTATTTAAAATTTTGAGCGCACCAGTTAATAAATAAAATTGTCTTATGAATTCAGATATTTCCAAAGAGCAAGCAGAGAGCATGGATCAAGCCCTAAAAAGATTTCAGATCCTTGCAAAAAACAAATACATGGCAGGTCAGAAAGAACATGGTGGAAACCTTTGGGAGAAACCAAATCTTCTTGATCATGCTGAAGAAGAAGTCCTCGATCTCTGGTATTACCTGCAAGGGATTAGGCAGAAGCTTAACGATACTTAATGGACGATGACTTGCCAGATGATCTAGATCAGTATGCTGCCGATTACTTTGGTTTACAGAAAGGTGACATTGACATGATCAACGAGGCATGTGACAAGTTTTTTGACAGCAGAGGAATGCCAAGAGGCAGAGGCTTATTTGAAACAACAAATCAGAAATTCTTTTTACCAAACCAGAAACAAGAAAAAATAGAACAGAAAAAACAAAATGAACCGAATAAAAATAAACGTCGAAAAAATAGATAAACAATATCTTTTCAAAGGGGAAAAAGGAACCTACTTGGATTTGGTGCTTTTTGAATCTCCCAATCAGCAATACGGAGACACGCACATGGTTGTTCAAAGTATTCCGAAAGAGGAAAGAGACAAGGGAATCAAGGGTGCTATCGTTGGAAACGCAACCTTGGAATCAGTCCAAACAGGGTCACAGTATTCCTCTCAACCTCCAGTGGATGCTTCAAGAAATGAATCGCCCAAGGTGACTGAGGATGATATTCCGTTTTAATGAGTTACAATATCGCACCAATAAGATTTGAGGAAGCAATCAGGAAACTCAAATCACGCAAGGAGATCGCGTCACGTTTAACCTCAAAGCAATGGGCTGAATTGTCCTCTGCCATTCGTGACCGATCTTTTTTTAGTTCAAGAGTCGCATCAGCAAGGTTTTTGTCATACGCAAAAAAACAACTGACCGATTTCCTTGAAGGCAAAACAGAAAATGTTTTTAGCCCTGAAGGAATGCAGTCAAAAGCTTTTAAGATTGGTGGTAGAGCTGATTTCGTAAAGCTCATGCAGGATTTAGCATTAAGTGAAGGTATGGGTGATCCTTTGCCAAACGGTCTTGGTAGGGGGCAAAGAGGTTTGATCCCTGAAATAACTGATCTAGCTTCTAACCGAAGATTGAAATTGATTTATGATGCGAACATTCAATCAGCTTACGGATACGCTAACTTTGAAGCCTCAGTTGATCCCTCAGTGACTGACGCCTATCCTGCATGGAGATTTGTCAGGGTTGGATGGGTTGAAACTCCAAGACCATTGCACCAGCAGAATGAAGGTCAGGTAAGGTTGAAGGATAACACAAAATTTTGGCTTGAGATGAACAAAAAGGACATTGGGGGTTTTCAAGTTCCCCATGGACCTTGGGGATTCAATAGTCAAATGGATGTTGAAGAGGTTGGAAGGCGAGAAGCAGTTTCTTTGGGGTTGATCAAAAAAGATCAAAAAATTAAATCACCAAAATCAGCTTTCAATAAAAAACTAAGCATAAGTAAGGACAGCATGGATTCCGTAATTTTTAAAAAGTTACGGAAAGCATTAGGCAAATCCATGAAGCTAAAAGGCAATAAATTATTATGGGCGAAAAAATAAAGGTTCATTGTTCACATACTGAGCTGCGAGATCCAACCTCATTGGTTGAGCATCCTCGAAACTACAATACACATCCGGCAGAGCAGATTCGTTTACTTGCAAAAATCATCAAGCATCAGGGATGGAGAAACCCTATCACAGTTTCAAAGCGATCTGGGTTTGTTGTAAAAGGTCATGGTCGCCTTGCTGCTGCTATGCTTCTCAAGACCGAAAAAGTTCCTGTCGATGTCCAAGATTACAAAGACGAAGCATCTGAGGTTGCTGATATGATCGCTGACAATCGCATCGCTGAACTTGCCGAAGCTGATACCGATGCCTTGAAAGGTTTATTGCTCGATGATGTTTTTGATAACTTTGATTTGGACTTGACTGGTTTTGATGCGGAAGAAATCAATAGCTTACTGAAAAGCCAGATGGAAAATGATCACATGCTCCATGGTCAAGAAAATGAATCTACTAGGGAGGAAATCGCTGAAGCATATGCAAATTCTGATGTAAGGCAGATTCTTTTGCTTTACGGTCCAGAAGAATACGAGTTGGTGATCGAGAAACTCGAAAGCATCAGGCGCACAAAGCAATTGGAAACTAACGTAGACGTTTTAAATTATCTTTTGGATCTTTATGAAAAAGCTGAAGTTGAAAAAGCTTGATATTGATTACAAACGATACATCAAGAAATCTGCCTCCGAAGATGACTGCAAAAAATTAATCACCGAAGAATGCTGCATTGAAGATGATTCAACAGGGGAATTAATTGCTCTGTATTGCAAGCCTCAGAACAAAAAGAAATTCTTTGGTGAGTTATGGAATGCTTGCATCAAAACAAAGTTTCAGCATTCAAATAGACTAAGCGGAATAATAAGCACTAGCAGGATCTTTGGGTATAGCCCAAGAAGTCCACGCAAGAATTTTTGTTCATCAACAAGTTTAATGCGACAGCAAAGGCAGGAACATGGTGCGTTTGTGAAAGGGGGCAAAATCGCTTCTGAAGTTTACCAAACTTATAACACTAGTTTGCATGAAAAGCATTCAAATCTAACTGAACAAAAAGTAAAACCAGAGTTTACGATAAAAGAAACTCCTTTCACTTCGGGGATCGTGAACGATAACAATCCTCTTTGCTATCACTTTGATGCAGGTAATTATAAAAACGTATGGAGTGCGATGATCGTAATGAAAAAAGGCATCAAACAAGGGCATCTTTCATTGCCTGAGTATGGGGTTAAGGTTGAGGTTGCGGATAATTCTATTTTCTTTTTTGATGGTCAGAATATTATGCATGGCGTAACACCGATAATTAAAACAAGCTCATTTGCTAGGAGATTTAGCATTGTTTACTACTCCTTGCAACGCATGTGGAGTTGCTTGCCCATGGGTGAAGAAATCGCTAGAAGCAGACAACTACGCACAAAGATGGAAACGAAAGGTTACGTTTCTGCATTCAGAAAAAAGAAAAATGAGAATTCCAAAAACTAACGGGAAAAGAGCAGTTGCCAAGAAAGTCAGCAAAGCTGGAAAACCTTACAAACCCTTGCCAGTTGAGATGGCAGAAGGATTCGGTCAACTAGGTTTAACTCAGGCAGACATTGCTGGCATTCTTAAGGTTTCAGTGAAGACCGTAAATCGTGAATTCGTAAAACCCGATTCTGAATTTGCTGCTGAGTATCGCAAGGGGAAGGCAAAGACTTCTCAAAGCTTACGCATGAAACTACTCCGAAGGGCAATCAAGGAGGATCGTGATTCACTTCTACAATTTGCTTTAAAGAACTTTTGCGGAATGAAAGAGCAAGTCGAAGTTGAGAATTCAGGAGAGGTTACTGTCAACATTACCATGGGAGGAAAAGAAGTATCACTTCCAAAGTGGCTTGAAAATTGAATAAGGACATTAACATTCCTGAACCTCATACTGGTCAGGCGAAAATCCTAAACCATGCAAAGCGTTTCAATGTTCTTCAATGCGGAAGAAGATTTGGCAAAACTACGCTAGGACTTCACATTGCTTTATTTTCAGGAATCGCTGGCAAAACTTACGGTTGGTTTTCTCCAACTTACAAGCTCATGTCAGAGCAATGGACTGAGATCACACGCCAACTTGCCCCGATTGTTTCCAAGACAGATAAGCACACAAGAGAGGTGCATTTAATCAATGGAGGACGAATCGACTTTTGGTCCCTTGAGAAACCAGACGCTGGTCGAGGTCGAAAATACCATGGAGTGATCATTGACGAAGCTTCCGTTGTCAGGGATCTCAAAACTAAATGGGAACAAGATATTCGCCCCACTCTTACTGATTACAAGGGCAAGGCGTGGATCTTGGGAACTCCGAAAGGTCACAATTATTTTCATCAGATGTTTCTGAGGGGGCAAAAATTAAACGATGATTGGATAAGCTGGAGACTAGGTACCAAGGACAATCCTACGATCCCCGATCTTGAAGCAGAACTTTTAGACGCACAGAAAGAACTTCCCGAAGCAATTTTTAATCAGGAATATCTGGGAGTCCCTGCTGATGATGGTGGTAATCCTTTCGGAGTGGATGCAATCAGGCATTGCTTCATTGATCAGAGTTTTCATCAAACTGCTTGGTTTGGTTGGGATCTGGCAAAATCACATGACTGGACTTGGGGAGTCGGGCTTGATGATTACGGTTGCCAGACTAAAAACATTCGCTTCCAAAAGCCATGGGCAGAGACAAAAGAAAACATTATCAAGGAAACAGATTATGTTCCTGCACTAGTTGATAGCACGGGAGTTGGTGATCCAATCGTTGAAGATTTGATTGCGGAGGGGAACAATTTTGAGGGTTTCAAATTCTCAAGCACCAGCAAACAATCCTTGATGATGGGACTTAGGGCTGCTATCCAGCAAAGCAGAGTCAAGTTTTTTGATGTAAGTTTAAAATCTGAGCTTGAAAGCTTTAGTTATGAATACATGGCTGGAGGTGGTGTAAAATACTCAGCACCAGAAGGGATGCATGATGATGGCGTTATGGCATTAGCCCTTTCAGTCGAAAGAATGCGTAGAGGGAACACGGACGGGATTATTCGGTCCACAAAAGGTTTTAAATTGGGCAATCAAAAATCAGCAGCACAACATGGAATAGGATTCTAAAATGCCAGAAGCACCAAAAAAAGCAGTTAAGAAAAGATCATCAAAAAAGGTGGATGTATCCGAAAGGGTCATCATGCCAAGCTTTAACGAAAAGTTTCATCCGTTTCTTAACGAGAAGCTTGACCCTGCACAAGTGCGTGGATTGCTTCAGTCTGCATTCACGGGCGATCCTCAAAGCTTAAACGATCTCTATTCCATCATGGAAGACACTTGGCCTCGTTTAGCTAAGAATCTACATGAGATCAAAAAAGCAGCATCACGGGCGCAATACATTGTTCAGCCATTTGCAGATCAAGGAAAAGAACCAACTCCATCAGCACAAGAAAAAGCTGAGTTTACCAGATACGTAATCGACAACATGCGTCCCATTCCCAAGCGAAACGAGAATGGATTTGAGGATATGATCTATGATCTTTGTGATGCTGTTGGCAAAGGGATTTCGGTTCAGGAAATAATGTGGGACGTTCAAAATGGCAAGATTTGTCCAAAATCTTCCTACTGGGTGCATCCCAAGTTTTGGGGTTATGATTCATCCGGTACCGAAATCATGCTTCGTAATATTGGCACTGGTGGTGGTGGTAATGGTGGTTACGTCGAAATGCCTGACGATAAGTTTCTGATTGGAAGATACAAGACAAGATCAGGAAATCCGCTTACTTATGGGTTCAGTAGGGTTCTTGCATTTTGGTGGTCAGGCATGATTTTTGGGCGTCAATGGTTAATGCGTTATGCTCAGATTTTTGGGATTCCATTGCGTGTGGCTAAGTATGGAAAAAACCTCTCTGAAAATGATCGAACAAGTTTAGAGGCATGGTTGCGTGATTTGGCTGCTGCTGGTTACGCAATGATCCCAGAAGGGTCAGAAGTGCAGTTGCTTGAAGCAAGTAAAGGGGGACCGGATAATCCTCAGAATCACCTGATTGAAGTTGCCGATCGTGTTTGTGATATTTTAATTCTTGGGCAAACCCTGACAACTGATGTGGGAAGTTCAGGGTCGAGGGCATTAGGAGATGTTCACGCAACAGTTCGTCTCGATAACCTTCAGGATGCTTGTAATTGGGCAGCGCAAAACGTAAACGATCAAATCATACGAAAAACGATTGCACTAAATTACGGCAATACTGACGAAGTTCCTTATCTTGAAACTAAGTTTGAATCTGCTGAAGATCCTGTTCAGATGGCAACAAGGGATCAGATATTGATTAATATGGGGATGGATCTGCCCCAAGATCAAATTTACGAAAGGCACAAAATCCGCATACCTGAAATTGGGGAGGCAGTAATCAAGCAAAGCATTCCTGAACCTTCATTTTTTGGGAAAGATGCAATACAAGCCAAAGAACCGAATACGGATTTAAATGATCCTTTTCGATTGCCTAAAGGGGAAAAAAAGAAGTTTGGGGTCTACGTAAAAAATGACAAAGGCAATACTGTTCTTGTTAAGTTTGGTGACCCTAATATGGAAATCAAACGGGATGACGATCAGAACCGCAAAAACTTCCGAAGTAGACACAATTGCGATGATGCTGGTCCTAAATGGAAACCTCGTTACTGGTCTTGCAAAATGTGGGAAAAAGGAAAAACAGTTCAGGATGTTCTTGATGCTTCGGAGTGGGGAGGTTTGATCGAAGATGAACCCGATGATTGCGGATGTGGTGATGACTCATTGGTGCAAGCCAAAGGAATTCCAGCGCAAAATGATAGGCTAGTTGATGCGGTGATGGAATCTATTACGGGAGTTTCGGCTGAGTGGCTTGCTCCTGCACGACCTGCATTTGCATCAGTAATGTCCATGGCAATGAACGAAAGCATTGACGATGAGAAAGTAATCAATGCTATTGGGGAACTTGCTGAAGCAATGCCAGAACTGTTTGACTCTCTGGATCAGGATGCTTTGCAGGGTTCCCTTGAATCTGCCATGGGTGCTGCTGCTGCCAATGGTGCATTTGATCGACTTCAATCTTTTACCGAGGAATTCCCTGATGATAGGAGTGCAAATCGAGATACCGAAAACTCTTAAAGATCTCTCCGAAACGCAAACGTATCGAGACTTAAGTTATGTTGGTGCTTTCAAGGTGCATGATTCGTTAAGGAAACACTTTGCATTAAAGAATCAAAAAGAACCCAATAAGCTTGGAGCAAAGCGCACAAACTTCTGGACTCAAATTAGAGCATCGGTTCGTCCTCCAGTGTGGCAAGGTCAGGATCTTTTTATTGCGATCACTGATTTTCGTTTTGCTCAAAAATTGTATGGAGGAATCATAAGGGCAAAGAGGGTCAAGTTTTTAACAATTCCGATCTCAAAACAAGCTTATGACAAACGGGTTTCTGTCTTTGAACAGGAAACGGGCAAAAGACTTTTCAGGATCAAGAGCAAAAAAGGCAATTTTTTATTAGTGGAAAACCTTGACGGTGAAATAAATCCTCACTATTTGCTGAAAGAGGTTGTTAATCAAAAGCCAAATAAAAACGCTTTACCAACTGATGAAGAGATCATGGAAGCTTTTTCAGAAGGTGTTTATGAGAAGCTTGAAACAATCGCAGCACAAGAATGATTACATTTGCAAAAATCAATGCTAGTTACGGCAATGAGATTCATGTCGAGGGAAGTGTGCCAGCGGACATTCAGTGGATGCCAGCAGGTGAGCATACAATCAATGCTTCTAAAGATGGCAAGCCTACAAAGTTAAAAGTCACCGTAACTGAAGACATTATTGATTCTTTGAATAAGTCCCTTGAGGAAATTAAAGCTCAAGGATTTGACACTTACATTGATTTCAATCACTCGGATGAAAATGCATCAGGATGGGTGCAAGGTTTCTTTTGGGGTGGAGATGATCCCGAAACTGGAGGCATACGTGCAAAAGTTAAATGGTCAGCAGAAGGTGCTGAAGCTTTAAAAGGTGGAAGCTATAAACGGTTCAGTCCCACTTTTCTTACCGATGCAAAAGGCAAAGTCATTGGCACAACTCCCAATGCAGGTGGATTGGTTAACCGTCCTGCATTCAGAGAAATTGCAGCAGTCATGGCTGCTAAAGATATTTCAACCACGGATTTACGATTCGTTTCGGCCTCACAACTGCCACCCGAATCCAACGCAAAAACAAAGGAACCAAAAATGTCGGAAGACGAAAAAAAGAAAATGGACAAGCTTGAGGCTGAAAACAAAGAATTGCGTGAAGCAATGGATAAGCTGAAAGCTAAGTATAAAGCCACCGAAGACGAGTCAGAAAAAATGAAGAAAGAAGCAAAAGATCGATCAATAAATGATCTAGTCAATGCTGCTGTTACTTCTGGAAAACTGAATGCCAAGGATGAGAAAGCAATCGAGTCACTAAAAGCAATCGCTGCCAGTGACATGGAGAATGCAAAAACATTCATTGAGTCAATGCCTTCACAGGTGAATGCCAAAGTTGCAGAACTTACTGGCAGGATCACACCTAACAACCCCGATCAGATCACGGCAAAGAATCCCAAAGATTTGATGTTTGCTGCTGTTTCTGAAATCAGGGCAAAGAATCCAGCACTTTCTGGTGAGGACGCTTTTCGTCTAGCCCGTGAAAGTCAACCTGACGTTTTCAAAGCTTAATTAAAGGAATTTAAATGCAATACGGAATTAGTAAACAACAGTTACTCGTTACCCTTGAGGCCAACGAAGATCAAACCGACAAAGAAGGTTATGCCGTGAAGTTTTCTTCAGGCAAAGCAGCCCTTCAAACTTCTTCAACTGCAACTGACACGATCGGTATTATTACTGACGGTGCAGCAGCAGGTAGCAAATCGAGCGTAGCATTGGCAGGAATCGATGCAGTGGTTTATGCCAAGCTTCACAGCACAGCAGGAACCGTTAACGCTGGAACCTTTCTTCAGACTCATTCTGATGGGACGTTCAAGGCAACCGCATCAAGCAAAAACTTTGCAGCACAGGCTTTGGAATCAGGCTCTAATAGTGCCATGATTAAAGTGCGTCTTCTCGACGTTTCTGGTGTGACTGCTTAATCATAAAAAAAGGAAAAAATAATGAGTGCAATAAGCAGCGCATCAGGAAACCCATTACTAACGTCATATGCTCAAGCGATCATCCCTGATCTTGAGTCTTCACAGGCAAATTTTATTGCCCCACAGGTTGTGGCACCATCCGCAAGGAGTCGCTACAAAATATACGATCAAGTCAACTCATGGCAGACTTACGAAACCCAACGAGCAATCGGTGGACCTGCAACAAGGATTCCATGGCTCGCATCTGACGGTCAGTTAAACCTTGAGCCTCATGCATTGGAAAATCCCATTGATGATTTCGAGCGCGAAGACACATCTGACATTGTTGGTTTGCAGCAGAGCAAGGTTCGTTCTTTGCTTTCATCAGCAACCTTGAGCAACGAGAAGGATCTATTCACCTACATCAAGGCAAATGTATCTGCTGAAGGTGGCAAGGGAACTTGGAATGCAAGCACTGATCCTATTGAACAGCTTGACGAGCAGTTGGTAGCATTGGAAACTGCATTGGGTCGTAGACCTAACCGCATTCTGATGGGAACTCTTGCTTGGCAGATCATGCGTGATAACGCTAAGACTCAAGCTCGATTCAAATCTGGGTTTGCAAGCATAACTCGGGATATGGTTAGCAATGTTCTGATCTTCCCTTGCGAAATTCAGATTGGTGGTTTGCTTTACAACTCAGCACAACCTCAAGCAACCAAGAGCAAAGCTAGATTCGTTGGATCTGATGTGTTCTTGTTTTTTGCTGATCAAAACCCAACGATGGAAGATCCCTCCTTCGCCAAGACCTTTACAACTGGTCGAGGTGGAATCCAATCCGTGAGAACTTACCGTGAGGAAGGATCTCGATCTGACATTGTCGCAGTCGACTGGAACAGACAATTCGCGATTACCAACTCTGAAGGCGTCAAGCGTCTCACAGTTACCTCCAGCTAAATCCCCTAATCGCCAACCATGCATGGGGTGCAGTTAATTCTGCGCCCCATGCTTACAAATTTAAAAACCGTTATGCCAAGCAGAGATTTTTCAGCCCCACTCATTCAAGCGGAAGACACGGATTTCGATGTTCTTTCAAAAATCAATTTAAGCAATGGACCCTACCGTCCAAAAGTCCTTGCATCTGGCGTTAGCCATACAGGGTTGAATCTGCTAGGCGTTTATTTTTACGGTGACGCAACCGTGGCAAGTGCAACGGCAACGGGGGAAGAAGGAAGTCTTGCAGGGACATATCCTGCTGGATCATTCTTGCCGTATAATATAACAGCAATTCAAGTCACCTCAACTGGACCGATTCACGGTCTGCTTGCTTCAGCCACATGAGTCTTTTCGGATTAGGTTTTGCAATCATTGACATTCTGCGGCAAGCAGGGTCAGAGGCGATCAGTCAAGATGGCACTTTCAATCCGATTGAAACACAAGTTAGCGAGCAATTGATTATCACTGATGACGGGACAGTGCTTCATGCGTTCTCCGAAGATTAACCTTTTTTAAAAAGATGCCAACTTACATACGAGTCAAAGATTTACCAAACAGTGCAAGCAGCCTGAATGCTGATGATTTTATCATGCTTTCAGGTTCAATTGCTGGAGCAAGAAAAATTCAAAAATCTGATTTTCTCAGCACTGTTGCTGATGAGTTTAATGCTGCTCCGAGCACTTACAAACTTGCTACCCTTGATGCATCAAACAAGGTTGATTCAAGTCAATGGCCTGCTTCAGCTTTTAGCTATCAAGGGACTTGGGCAGCATCCAGTAACACACCAACGCTTGCCAATGGATCAGGCACAGCAGGATACACCTACTATGCATCTGATTCTGGTTCCGTAAACTTCGGAGCAGGAGCAATCAGTTTTACCGCTGGTGATGCCGTGGTCTATGATGGTTCGATCTGGCAAAAGGTTCCTGATGTTG
>Ga0209631_10006126_pt1 | contig 12466 bp, 13 predicted proteins | sample COG_08_FD_184752 | JGI IMG/M metagenome (GOLD analysis project Ga0209631, IMG submission 184752) | Pelagic Microbial community sample from North Sea - COGITO 998_met_08 (SPAdes) (version 2) | ecosystem: Environmental > Aquatic > Marine > Neritic zone/Coastal water | place: Helgoland, sampling... | reverse complement strand
TGCCATTAATTACCGTCCACTTGGTCTGTAAATTCTAATTTTTGTGTCGTACTATTAAATACTAAAAATTTACCATTACCAAGTGAGCTTGTATCAACGTCATCTAAATTTAAAAGTCGTACTTCACCACCACCACCAATTGAAGCCATCTGCATACTAACTAATTTCTTAAATTGAGTAAACTCTCTTTGTAGTTTCTCTAAATCACTTATTTGTGGCTGTTCATCTAATTGTTCAGGTTTCTTAATCAAACCTGACATCGCCTGCGCTAGTGAATTGACATCAGTTTCTTCAACTCTAGGCTCAGGTCTTGTTTTCTTACTGAAGTAATTTACTGGTTTTACTTCAACTTGTTTTATTTCTTCTACTTGTTCAGGTAATGTAAATGTACCATCACCTGTAAATACTTGTGTTGAAACCTCAACTGGTTTATCGTCTTCTATTTCTTCTTTAGGTTTTTCTTCAACTGGAGTTTCTACATCATATTTAACTTCCTCAGGATCAAACCCATCTTTTTGTTTTTCAATATTCTCTTGTAATGCTGATTCGAATTGGTCTAGTCTATTAAAGAAACCTTGTAAAGCATCTAACTTCGTAGACTCACGTTTTGCTATGACAACGTGTTCTCTTTTTGCCTCTGATACTGTACCAAAAAAACTAGATAAGTCTTTTGAAAGATCAATATTTACTCTTGGTGTAAATCGTATCTTTTCTTCTTCTAACTTCTTCTTTTCTTTGGCTACAGAATTAAAAAATTCTGATAACTCATTCATTATAGTTGTGTCACTCTAGGATTGACTGTTACTATTCCTTTTTGTACAACTTCAATAGTTGAATCAGCAAGTGTAATCATTACATCATAAACGTATCTACCAGCACTAATATTTTTAGTGACGGTGTCTGTCAATTGTAATTTGTATATACCTGATGTTGCTGTAACTATTGACGCTGTGAAAGTTGCTGTTAAAGTAGAGGAATCATAAGATGGCCTCATCTGCGCATTAAAAGTACGACCAGATATATCGTAAGCAGTTGACCCATCTGTTGTGACAGTTAAATTCTTACTAAAATCTGCGCCTTGATCTACGACTAAATTAATGTTTTGACTTTGTGTGACGGCCATATTATCTCCTTATCTCTATATTTATAAGAGCACAAAAGATAACTTTTGATTATGATTTACTTAAATATCTAATTAATTCTGGAATTTGTATTTTATAATTACAATTCCTTTACCACCAGCTGCTCCTGGAGATGAAGCACAAAGATGATCAGAAGTTCCTCCAGATCCTCCTCCGCCACCTCCTCCGGTATTTGCTGATCCAGCAGTGCCACCATAACCACCAGAATTTCCACCTGCTCCACCACCCCCAGGTCCTGCGGCACCACCTGTAGCTGCATATGGAGAACTATTGTCCCATCCTCCACCACCACCACCGCCAGCTCTTGTGACAGATGATCCTGTAATACTATTTGCTAAACCATTTCCACCAGCACCTCCTGGTTGAGGACCAGTACCTGGACTTCCTCCGTTAGAACCTCCAGTACCGCCAGCACCTCCGCCACCATTGCCTCCTCTATCTACTGCCGTTGTACCTGCAGCATTAGATTGAGGAGCTCCTGAAGCGTGTCCATTTCTAACTCTAACAGATGGACCAGGAGCGTCAGATTTTTGTCCTCCTGGAGCTCCAGTAGCAGCAGTTTGTCCTTGAAATATTGAAGGTGAACCTGAAATACCAAAAGCTGTAGTACTGTTTATTCCAGCTTCGTGTACAGCTTGGGCTGGTCCTGTGCCAGCACCTCCTCCACCAACTGTAATTGGATAAGTTGCCGCAGGAACTGATAACGCAGGATAACAAATTATTCCACCGCCGCCTCCGCCGCCAGCAGCATTTGATACGTTTCCTTGATTACCACCACCACCACCTGCTACAATAAGTGCTTGAACTGTAGCTGAACCTACAGGATTACCCCCATTAGAAACAACAAAGGTACTATCACCTGTAAAACTATGAATTTTAAAATCACCTGATGTTGCTACTGTACCACCTGTAGCAGTTACATATTGTGGTTGTTGTAAAACAGCCACGTTAGATTCGTTTGTATATAACCAACCTTTAGTTGCGTCTATGTAAACTAAAACAACACTTGCTTTATTTGTGTCTATCTCACTATCATTAGCGACACCTTGAATATTATGTCCATTTCTCTGAATGACTAAACTGTTTGTACCAAAATTACCTGCGTAATCTTTAATTTGAATTGTATCTCCAGTAGTTCCAGCAGCAGGTAATTTTACAATACCTGCGGCACTTGAATTATCTACAAAGTATCCTCTGCCTGCGACCATTGTTGTCACCGTTGATCCATCAGAAGTAATTTTTGATTGCCAAGCTATTGAACCTGCTGATACAGATCCACCTAATGCTGTTGCCGCACCATTGATTGTAATAGATGAATTTGCTAATTTGTCGTTAGCGATACTACCTGCTAACATCGCATTTGTAACACTTGTATTTGGAAGTGTAACTGTTTTACTTGATAAATCTAGTGTACTTGCTAATTTAGCAGTTGTAATTGTACCTGGTGTTATATCAGCATCAACAATAGTGCCATCTTCTATCTTGGCAGCGTTTATTGAATCGTCTGTTATACCTGATCTTGTTACTTTTGTTAGTGCCATGTTAATTCTCTTTTATACTATTTATAATGTTTCCTTATTGAAATTTGTATCTTATTATAACGATTCCTTTACCACCAGAGGCACCAGCTTTAAGAGGACTTGGTTGATTACCCGCAGAACCTCCACCACCTCCACCACCAAGATTGGCTGTTCCTGCTACTGCATTACTTCCTGTTCCACCTGTTGAACCATTACCTCCACCACCAGCACCACCTGGGCCAGCAGTTCCTGTAACATCAGGATTAGGGTGAGTATCATTAGCTGCTCTACCTACACCACCTCCTCCACCACCAGCATAAGATACTGCTGAACCTGTAATTGCGTTTGGTGCTCCAGCTCCTCCAGCTCCTCCAATAACAGGACTACCTGGTGCAGGACCATCTCCTCCAGCAGCCGAAGCTCCACCGCCCCCACCAGCAGGATATGTTGAAGGAGGACCTTCGGGTGAGGGTCCATAATTTCCATTACCACCATTGTTTCCTTGAGGTGGACTTACGGGAGGTGTATTACCTGCACCAGCATTACCATTTGGGTGATAATCTCCACCACCACCTGATCCACCATCTCCACCACCTGGGCCTCCTGCTGGGTCTGGTAAATTATCACCACCAAAACCATAACCTCCACCTGCTGATGTTATTGTTGAAAATATAGAAGGAGAGCCATTAACAGCAACACCACCTGCTCCACCAGCACCTACTGTAATAGGATATGTTTGTACTGCGATAGGAAAAGCACCAGCGTTACATGATGGGCTTGGGAAAGATGTTCTGTAACCTCCTGCACCACCTCCACCAGCTGCAGCTCTATTAGAATTACCATTATCACCACCACCACCACCAGCGACTACTAGATAGTCAACATTAGAAGGGCCACCAGTTGGTGTCACTGGTGAGTTACCTAATTTACTAACAACAAAGTTACCGTCACCTGTAAATGTATGAATTTTAAAGTCACCTGATGTAGTGACTGTACCACCAGTTGCTTCTGTAAAATTATCTTTTAATAAACTACCAACATTATGTTCATCTGTGTACAACCATCCTTTTGTAGAGTCAACATAAACTAATACAACTGATGCTCTATTGGTTCCAATAAGCCCGTCATTTGCGGCACCTTGTATATTATGTGAATTTCTTTGAATGGTTAAATTATTTGTACCAAAGTTACCAGCGTAATCTTTGATAGCAATAGTATCTCCTATGGAAGCAGATGCAGGTAATTTAACTATACCTGCGGCACTTGAATTATCTACGAAGTAACCACGTTGAGCAATCATTGTTGTAACTGTTGACCCGTCAGATGTAATTTTTGATTGCCAATCTACATCTACACCTAGAGAAAATGATGTACCTAAAGCACGTGATGTTCCTCTAACTGTGATTGCTGAATTGGTAAGTTTATCGTTTGCGATTGAACCAGCTAATTGATCGTTATTTACACTAGTGTTTGGAAGTGTGACCGTTTTACCTGATATGTCTAAAGTAGAGTTGAGTTTAGCAGCAGATACAGTACCTGAAATTTCAGCTGCCGCAACAGTTCCATCTTCTATTTTAGAAGCATTTATAGAATTATCTGCGATTCCTGATCTAGGTAATTTTGTTATTGCCATTAAACTCTCTCTTACTTTATTATTTATCTATATTAACTGAAAATGTAAAGACAAGTTTACTAAAAAGTCTTTATTTTTATTATGTGTAATATAATGATTTAAATTAGAAGAAAATAAAATAAATTGATCTTGTTCTAAAGGAACTTTCCATCTTCTATGTTTATTTCTTCCATCATCATACTCAAATATAACATAAGATTTTTCTTTACCAGTTGCTACTGTATATAAACAACTAACTTCTGGTGATTCAGCTAAATGCCAATCTTTTACATTATGATGAGTATTTACATTTTCACCTGTTTGTTGTACAATACCTCTAATACTATCAATTGGTGTAGGAACAAGTGTTCTTTGATGTTCTACTTTAAAATGATCTCTCAACCAATCTTGTGTCCATTGTATATGTTGATGATAAGGTACCTTCACATAATCTTTCATATACCAATATTGATCGTCTTTATATCTAGCGTCTAAAGTAAAATTAGACAAAATATGATTTTTAATCAATATAGTATCTACAAAAGATACCTTATCAAGTTTTCCTTGAATTATAAATGATTCAGTTAGCCTAAGCTTTTCTAACATAATAACCTCACTATTTTAATTAATTAAATTATTATCTACTTACCCAAGCAGAACCATTCCAGTCGTGGATAGTGTCAGAACCAATTTTAGTTGCTTCCCAACCTTTGGTATTGTCAGCTTGATAACCAGTTTCATTCCAATTTATTGTCCAACTTTGTGTTGTTGAAGAATCATCAACATAAGTTGTTACACTTGGATATGTTATTGGAGCAACCCAAGAAGCAGTTGAAGTGTTTTTAGTCCAACTTGCATGTGGTTGTGGAGCCCAAAATATATCATTTGTTTCGTCATAACTATAACCAATACCTGCGTAGTTACCTCTTAATTTTTTTGATTGATCACCTTCAGTATTGTCAGCGTTGTAGTATTTGTTACCTCTTGTATTGTAAGAAGTTTGTATCCACATAGACGCTGGCCATCCGTGTATTTGTTCTAGTCTTTGTTGACCTACTGTTTCGTCTTCTACACTATCAGCATTCAACATTTGATCGCTGTCTAATCCGTGTACAGCGATAACTTTACCGTTAACGCCTAATTTAGCAAAATGTGCCATTGTTATAATCTCCCTTATTATATGAGTACCATATTTCTCATTTTTGAGTATCGTACCCAATTAATTAATTGTTAAGACTATTTATAATAATTTGATTGTAAAAAATCGTATAAAGTAGGGACTTTTTTTACAGAAGATTTCCACATTTTCTTCTTATTTTCTAAATGTTTAGTGACTTCATTGAAATAACTAATCCAATGTGTTAAGTTATTATTATAACTTTTTCTTATTATTGTATTTAAATCTGTAGGTGCCCAATTCATACCAGCAGCGATACTGTGAAAACCACTATCATTATTATCGTGCTCATAATCAAAATTTCTTTTTATAACATTTTTAACAAATCCAACAGTGATAGGATTTATTCTGTTTGTTAAATCTGATGACCACTCTTTATTCATCATATGTTTCCAATATTCAGTTTCATCTCTGTGTGACAAAGCATAATGAGATGCCACAAATTCAGCAAAGTTATTAAATATTTGACGACAAGTATAACTAAAGTTATCTCTATCCCATTGTGATACTTTTTCTCTTTGTAAGTTTCTAATTAATTCTAATAAAAATTCATGTACAGTAAATAAACCATTACTTTCTAAAGGCTCAATAAACCCCGCAGATAGACCAATTGCCGCTACATTTTTTACCCACAATCTTTTATGAATACCTACTCTCATTTTAATTTTTTTAAAATCTAATTCTTTTGTACCTAAATGATTTTGTAATTGATTTAATGCTGTATCATCATCTACAAATTTATCTGAATATACATAACCAGTACCCATTCTATTCCATAAGGGTATATTCCAAACCCAACCATTTTCTATAGCTGTACAATTTGTATAACCTACTAATTGTTTTTTCTTATTTGTATAAGGTAATTTTGTTGCCCAAGCAGTATTATTAGGTAATAAATCATTGTAAGATATAAATTCTTCTTTTAATGTCTCACCTAATAACAAAGATTTAAAACCTGTACAATCTATAAACAAGTCAGCTGTGTGTTTTTGATTTAATGATTGAATACCATTATCATTTTGTTCAATAGACCAAACATCTTCTTTTAAATGTTTTACACCTTTAGGGATACAGTAATGATCTCTCAACCATATACCAAATTTAGTAGCGTCAAAATGATATGCATATGGAACATCATCTTTAAATTTATTTTCATTTACAAGTGCCATTTGTGGATATACACAATTAGCATAATCACTATTAGGAGTTTCAGGATATAAAGATTTTTTTAACCACCAATCATTTAATCCAGCATAGTTACCATCTATATTAGATTGACCAAATGGATAATGAAATGATTGACCTTTTTTATAAAAGTCGGTAAACTTAATAGATAGTTTTAAACTAGCATCTGTATGTGGTATAAAATCTTCATCTTTAATATCTAATAATTTTAACCAACCTCTTATTTGACCTATCGTACTTTCGCCTACACCTACAGTAGGAATATTTGGACTTTCTATTAATGTTATATTTTTATTAGGAAAACATTTTATTAAAGTTGCCGCAGCCATCCAACCAGCACTACCTCCACCAACTATTGTTATATTTTCAACTTTCATTTATAATTCTATCCGTTGACTCATATAATCAATTTATTTAACCCTACATTACTACCAATCTCACCACTAAAAAATACATTAAATGCTAAACTATATCTATGTTTATTTGATTTACTAACCTCTGTACAATGAGGTAAATGTGATGGAAATAATAATAATGTTCCTTCTTCTACTTTTATCTTGTGTTCCCTTAAATTTTGATCTGTAGGAATTGATAATGTACTTGAAAATATGTTATCTTTTGATTTAAAAATTATATCGCCGCTATTTTTTGGAGTTTGAAAATAATATACTCCACTAAAAATACAATTAGTATGATGATGAAGCTCAGCAATATCACCTTTTTCATGTTTTATACACCAAGAATTTGTTATATAAAATTTTAATTTTCTATCAACTTGATAAGATTCAAAAATTACAAAACTCAATTTATCTAATATTTTTTTAGCTAATGATTTATAATTATCTTTATTTAAAATAAATTTGTTTACAGTAACGGATCCATTCTTAATATCTTTTTGATAAATGAAATCATAGGCCTCATTAATCAATTGTCTTTTGATTTTTTTATCTACGCCTATGTTTGATTGAAAAATTGATGTTGGAAATATATTATGTAATTTAACTTCACTCATACATAATATATATACAGGTTTTAAAAAAGGATATTAAGCTTGGAATCGGTATCTAACGACTACTATACCCTTACCACCTGCTCCACCTTGACCTCTACTTGGTAAACCAGAAGCAGATCCACCACCACCACCTCTATTGGCAGTTCCAGCCTCACCGTGTACACCATCTTGTGTTGGGTGCGATCCTGAGGCACCTCCGCCTCCACAACCACCGTTACCACCGGCGCCTGATGTACCAGCACCACCTCCACCTCCAGCATATACTACTGCTGATCCAGTGATTGAATTTGTTAAACCATTACCACCATTACCACCTGGTTGATTACCACCAGCTTGACTAGCACCTCCGCCACCAGCACCTCTAAATGGGCTACCTTGAGGAGCAGGTGCAGATCCACCATTGTTTCCTTGAGGAGGAGAAACTGGAGGAGTATTTCCTGTACCACCTGTTCCACCTTGATAACCTGCTGCACCACCTGATCCACCAGGTTGACCATTACTTCCGTGAGCACCTCCACCACCACCAGCAGAAGTTATTGTACTAAAAACTGAATTTGCACCTGGATTTGTTCCTGAGTTACCACCTGCACCAACTGTGACTGGATATGTTTGAGCCGCAGCTGTTAATGCAGTAGTACCTGATCCACCTAATGGATAAGGACCTGTTTCACTACCAGGACTAAATCTCATACCACCAGCACCACCACCACCTGTGTCATTGGCTCCACCACCACCAGCGACAACAAGGAAATCTAGTTTATCTGCTCCAGCAGCATTACCTGCGTTAGATACAACAAAATTACCATCACCTGTAAATGTGTGAACTTTAAAATTAGTATTAACCGTAGCAACCGTACCACCTGTAGCCGCTATATATTGAGGAAGTGGTGTTGTAACTGAATTACTAGCAGCAGAAGCAGCACTAACTCCAATTGAGTTTGTTGCTGTTACTGTGAATGTAAATGCTGTATTCTCAGCCAATCCAGTAACTGTAATAGTACCAGAACCAGCTTGTGAAAGTGTTGCTGTGGTACCACCAGGGCTAGATGTAGCCGTATATGTAGTTATTGTAGCATCACCATTATCTGATGGTGCTGTAAATGGAACATCTACGTTTATTCCATTTAATACTGCTGTTCCAATTGTAGGTGCACCTGGAACTCCTATAAGACCAGTTTGTACATAAGAGCCATTAATTACCCACCCTTTTGTACTATCGGTAAAAACAAGTATAACACCAACTTCGTTTGTGACTATTGATTTATTAACACTTGAAGCTAAAATCTTACTTCCATTTCCAGCTAATATAATAGATTTGTTAGTGGTTGCTGAAACTCCGCCATAATCAACAACAGCTACTGTGTCACCAATAGTAGGTGAAGATGGTAAAGTGACTGTGACTGCTCCACCAGCAGTATTTACAAAATAACCTTCTCCTGCTGAAGCTGTAAAGTCACTTGTTTTAACTGCTTGCCAATCAATACCTGCATTGGCTAAATTTGATACGTTTTGTTCTGTAATTTTAGTAGTCATATTATCTATTTATTACGCTGGTAACTCCCTAATTTGTATTGCGACACCAGTTGCTGGTGCGCCACCTTGAAATGTTAAAGTTGTTCCTGAAATTGTATAGTCTGTTGTAGGTTTTTGACAAACCCCATTTTCAAATACTAATACACTATCAACTGTAGTACCATTAGTTACAGTAAATGCTGTTGTACTTCCATCACCTGTTGCGTTTCTAGTGACAGATGCTTTAACAATGTTTGATGTTTGAATTTTTTTTAATGAACCAGCAGATGTATCATATAATAAAAAGAAATCACCTGTTGCTGCTCTCTCAGCCAATTCTGTTCTTGCTGTTATAACTGCACTACCTACTGTTGCAATTTCTAAGGAAATACCTAAGAATATTACGAATACTGTATCACCTGAAGCTGGCGCCGCAGTAAATACTATTGTAGTACCATTTGATCCTAAATTGTAAGCTACTTCTGGCTCTTGGTGTACCCCTGCCACAGATACTAATATAGATGACGCAGAACCTAATGCGTAATCTAAAGTAAATGTAGTTGTAGAGCCATCAGCAGTTAATGCCTGCTTTTCAAATGCTCCGTATTGTGGGTCTCTTCCTATATATGCCATTTAATTATCCTTGAAATTTATACCTTATAATTACAATTCCTTTACCACCAGCAGCGCTATCATTTCCAGGGTCAGAACCTCCTCCACCGCCGCCGCCGCCGCCTGTGTTTGCTCCACCTGCTGTTGCTGGTGATGGAGAGTTATCTTCATCAGCACCTCCGCCGCCACCACCTGTACCACCTGATGCCCCCGCTCCTCCGGAGCCATTAGTTGATGCACCAGAGCCACCTCCTCCAGCTCTTGCTACATTTGATCCTGTAATTCCTGATGTTGCTCCTGCACCACCTGCTCCAGCTGTATTTGGGCCTGGGGCATTTTGTCCTACTGCTGTGGCTCCACCTCCACCACCACCAGTATTACCTGTAGCGGTTCCACCAGTATTTCCTTGAGGTGGACTCACTGGAGGCGTATTACCTGCGCCACCTGCTAGACCACCGGTTCCACCCCCACCTGAACCACCAGCTAAACCTACTTGTGGATTATAACCTCTGTTTGCTGAAGCACCACCACCTGCTGCTGTTATAGTTGCGAATACTGAATTTGATCCATTTCCTGGTGTTGAGACACTTGTTGAAGCTTTATCTTGTCCTGCTCCACCACCACCAACAGTAATTGGATAAGTTTGTGCTGATAGTGTAATACCTGTAGGTGTTGCTAAAGGACTTGCTGTGTATGAACCTGATACTGGAGTTGAGTGTGATTCTCTATAACCACCAGCTCCACCACCTCCAGCAGAATTTCCAGAATTATTAAAACCAGCACCCCCAGCACCACCACCTGCGACTACTACATAATCTGCTGCAGCACTACCTAAAGGATTACCTACTGAAGACACTACAAAATTACCATCACCAGTAAATGAGTGAATTTTAAAATTACCTGATGTTGCCACTGTACCACCTGTTGCTGAAATATATGTGGCACCTATTGATTCAGGAGCAGCATTTGATGTTGTTTGCCATCCTCTTGTTGCGTCTATAAAAGTTAAAGTAGCAGTTTGAGATTCTGTACTTAATATACCATCACCAGCAGCTCCATTAATATTTGATCCATTTCTGTTTATTGTTACAGCATTTGTGTCAAAAGTACCAGCGTAATCATTAATTACAATAACATCACCTATATTGGGTGACGATGGTAATGTAATTGTTATTGCACCACCAGTAGTATTAATAAAATATCCTCTACCAGCGACAGTAGTTAAACCTGTTGAGCCATCAGCTACAACAACTGGTTGCCATTCTACAATTTGATTGTTTACATTACCTAGTTTTCTTGTTTTTATACCCATTTTTTATCCTATATCGGTAAGTACCTAATTGATATTTCTGCTGCAGCGGCTGGCGCTGTAAGAAAAGTTAAAGTTGTTCCTGATATTGTATAATCAGCAGTTGGTATTAATATTGCACCATTAACTATTACTAAAACATCATTTACCGTTCTACCACTATTTATAGTAAATGTAGTATCCGATCCGTCACCTGTTGCTGTTCCAGAAGTGTATGTTAATGTTGGTGATAGATTAGATTTTTGAATTTTCTTTACTGCTGTTGCTGAAGTATCATAGACTAAAAGAACATCATTATCAGCCGCCACTTCAGCTAATTCTGTTTGGCCTGAAATATCTAAACCTTTTGTTAAGTTTGTATTAGTAACTTTTCTTAATGCTGAAGCACTTGTGTCATGTATTAAAACAAAGTCACCTGATGCTGTTGCAGTTTCTTCTGTTTGACCTGTAACTGCGCCTGAAGATATATCTCCTGCTCTTGCAATTGATTCAACTTGTGTTGGATTAATAACATAAATTTCATCACTTGCCTCTGGTGCTGTGTTGAATATTAAACTTGTTGGTGCTGTAAGAGTATAAGATTTTGATCCTGTACCTGGCTCTTGTCTAACATTGTTTACTACAACTGTAAGATCATTTGCGCTAGCCGCACCTTGCGTTAGCGTAAAAGTAGTTGTAGAACCATCGCCTGTAAATGTATCATACGTTGCGATTGCTCTTGTTATGTCGCTTGGTTTTTTACCAATATAAGCCATTTATATTTCTCTCTTTATTCTTATACGTCTTCTAAAACTGTAATTGTTGCATCTAGTGAAGAAGCTCTACTAGATTCAACTCTTAACACATCAGCGTTACTACCGTCATTTTGTACTACTAATTTATTACCAGACATGACTTCCAATGAGGAGCCTGAAGGTATAGAAGCATCTTTGACGATATATACATCATTAGTACCATCTTCGTTATCTAAAAAAACAGAAGCAGTAATACCAGATGTATGTTTATTTGCTAAAGTAATTCCAATAACAATAGATTCTAATGCTGAACTACCTGCACCAGCTGGAACTGTATAAACAGCGTCAGCAGAGGCGCCAGTATTTGTGCCCACGTTAGGTTTCGTAAATCTTTTAAAATCGTTTGCCATTTGTTATCCTTTTATCTTACTATTTATAATCTAACCTAGTGCAACTGCTTGAGCAATTGCAAAAGCGGGTGACGCAAAACTTTGTGCCGTCCCAGTTGAAGTTACAAAACTAACGCCTTGTAAAACTTGTGAATTTACACCAATTCTATTACCCATATGGGCGTGAGAACTACATTGATAATACAATATATGAGGTGTTGTATCAGCGACTACTATTTGAGTATAAGCGCCTGCTGATCCA
>Ga0209631_10006125_pt1 | contig 12468 bp, 10 predicted proteins | sample COG_08_FD_184752 | JGI IMG/M metagenome (GOLD analysis project Ga0209631, IMG submission 184752) | Pelagic Microbial community sample from North Sea - COGITO 998_met_08 (SPAdes) (version 2) | ecosystem: Environmental > Aquatic > Marine > Neritic zone/Coastal water | place: Helgoland, sampling... | reverse complement strand
TGGTATTTCACAGGGCTCGGGTCACGTGCGTGGGCTGGAGCGCGGACGGCGTTCGACTCGCCACCGGGTCCCTGGACGGCGTGATCATCGTGTGGGACACATCCAAGCCCCCGATGGAGGGGCACGTACGCGTGGACAGGGCGCACGTCGGCGGCGTCACCGCCTTGGAGTGGCGCGGCGCGGACAAAATAGTCTCGGGTGGATTCGACTCTTGCGTGAAGAGCTGGGCGGTTTGAACACCTAATCACCGTTAAGAGTGCTATAATGTAATTAATCTACGTCACCGGTAAACGTCGCGTGGGTGGTGCGCGGTGAGGCACCTGCGCAGCATCTTCGCCAGGTCCGCCTCTCCTTTTGCTCGTAGGGACGCGGCGTTTGCGGCTCGGATGTCGGTTCCCGGTCCTTTCTCTCCAAACCACGAATCGTCCGCGGCTTCGACGTCGCACCGCCTGAGCAGGTGCAGAATAGGGTGCGGGGATCTTCCGGTGTAGTCCGCCGGGTCGGTCGGTCCTTCATCCTCCAGATCCTTCTCGTTCGACTTTTCGTTGACGACTGGAGAGTTGGCGGCTTTCCAGTCGGCTCGTCTGTCCGCGCCGCCCGTGAATCCCTCGTGCGCCTCGATCATCCGCCTCAACTCCTCCGTGCTCGGCGGGGTGGACACAGCTGTGCTTGCCCCCTCGGCACCCTCTTCGGTACCCTCTTCGTCGACGTCGAGGTAGGTGCATATGTACCCGTTCGATTGCGACTCGTCCTCCTCGGAGACGTCGCCGCCGAAGACTGCGTTCGGGTGGAACGGGACGACGTCGATGAGATCCCCGTCGCGTGTATCGTCGATGTCCCTCTGGCTCTCCGTCAGATGCCGCGTGGCGTCCTCCGCGACCCGGACCGCGCCCTCCATGAACCCACCGTGCGTCGTCGCGTCCAAGACCGCGACAACGGTCGGGGGCAGGACGACGAGGGTGGTGACGGGTGGATCGTGCGGGGCGTCGGCGAGGATGGCGAGCTCGGCTTCGATGACGGAGTGGAGGGAGGGCATGTCGGTGACGTGGGAGCCTAACACGATGATCTTGGTGCCGGGCATCGCGGCGCGCGCGAACGGGCAGAGGTTCATGCCGATGACCATGGTGTCGAGCCACGCGCGAGTGTCCCTCTCCACGAACGATGTTTCCGATTCCGCCGTCGCATCCGACTCTGACGACGACGAAGACGCACACGCGGGATTCACACGTCGTATTGATGGAGTCACCTTCCGATGGTGACACAGCTGTGTCGTGTGATACGTCCGATGCGCGCCGCGTCCGAGGGCGTGGACGCGGACGAGCCCCGGCGATGCCTGCGCCATACCGAGTGCCGCACAACCTGGTTGCCAAAAAGTTGCAAAAAGTGCAAAAAGATTGGAATATTCGCGCCGCAATCGACACAACGGGAGAGCCGCGCGCCGCGTTCGCGCTGAACAGCCATGGGCCCGAAACGCGACAGGATAGCGAGGATGTCCGATACCGTCTTCAACAAGGAAGTCTACGAACCAGCGGAGGTGCGCCGCGCCACACCGAACCCCTAACCCCGCGCGGCATCTCCCCGTCCAAGACGAGGTGCCGACTATCATTTCCTAACCCTCGCCCCGTCCACACCGTCCCATCCCGTGCCCTCACAGGACAGCTACCTGCTCGTGGACACCCTCGTCGCCGAGTGGGACGCTCGGTTAGTACACGACCCGCCGAGGTGCGCGCTCGAGGTGGGCAGCGGCACCGGGTACGTCATCACGTCCGCCGCGATACTCATGCGCGACGCCGGCGTCCAAGACTTTCGATGCCACGCCACCGATTGCAACCCAGACGCCGTCGCGTGCACCGTAGCCACCGCGACGAAACACGGCGTCGACGCCAACCTCACGGTCACCCAGTGCGACCTACTCGGCCCGCTCGCGACGACGCTGCGAGGCACGGTGGACCTGATGCTGTTCAATCCACCTTACGTCCTGACCCCATCGGAGGAGGTTGGCTCAATTTCCATCGCCGCCGCGTGGGCGGGCGGGAAGGACGGGCGGGAAGTACTCGATCGGCTCCTCCCACACGTGTCGTCGATGCTGTCACCGAGTGGGACGTTTCTGCTGTTGCTGTTACACGAAAACAAGCCGCACGACGTCGCGGCAATTCTATCGAGTTATGGGTTAGTAGTGGACCCGATCATTGCCACGGCTTCCGCGGATGAGGAGCGGCTGCACGTGCTGAGGGCGGTCAAGCCAAAATAGACTATTACGGGTTAGGATTGAATAATGTACCGTCGACTAGGTTACGTCAGTGCGCTAACTCTCTTATCAGTCCGTTTGCATGGCACCTCCACCGACGAGAGCCAAGGCGGCTTCGGCTTTGAGTTCGTCCACGACGGCTCGTTTGGTATCGGCGTCTACGATTTTGATGCCCCGCACCACGGCGTTCTTGCGTAGCTTCACCTTCTTCATCACGTGCCCCACGCGGACACCCCGCACCACCTTCCCTAGTCCCTTCTTGTCGGACACGCCCTTAAGTCCCAAAGCCTTTTTGTGTACAGCGCCCTTGGCGCCGAGAGCCTTGACGTACGAAACCTTCTTCTTCCCGGAAGTGTTGGCATCGGATGATTTGTCGGTGGGCGGGTTGTCGACCGCCATCTCGCCGGCCGCGTCCGCCGCCAGCGCCGCGCGCCTCTCGGACCTCGCGAGCTTCTTCGCAGCCTCCTCTTCTTCGCGCGCCATCGCCGTGTTGCGCATCTTCTGGTGGTTCTTCTTGCTGTTCTTCTTCGACATGGTGACGGCTAACGTGCTACAAAGTCAATGTAATGTCGGCGGCGGTGGCGTCGCGCTTCGGAGAGGCTGAGGCCGGCGGGGTATCCCTGGACGGAGACGTCCGCGGGTCGATGTGCGTCTCGATGTCTCGGATACTCGAGCGGCTCGGAGGGAGCGACCTGAGGCTCTGAACAAACTGAGCGTCGACGGGTGCGGTTCGCTGTGTCTCTCTCTTCCGATGATTCCGGCGGCGTCAGCTTTCCACTGGCGGGCCAACTTCGCAGAAAGCATGGAAAAACAGCGGGGACGCCGCCGGCGCCGGGAATGGGAATTCTTGAACGATACAATGGCATTTATAAGATAACGTCGAGCGGTAATAATAACGCTCCAGCAAGTTAGCAGTGCAGTGGTGATACATCGCGAGCACACGTGTTCGCGCGCGTCCCTTCCTTCTCGGGAGCGCCCCATCCATCCTCATCGCCGTCTCTGAAATATTTCATCAACCTCGTGAAATAGTTCATCAACCTCGTTCAGTCGCGTGCGTACCCTTCAAACGTACGCGGCGCTGACACCACTCACGCGTCGCCGACGGACTTGTGTTCGAACCCGTCGTACGTCCCGTTCTTCACCTGCAGCAGCGTCTGTCGTAACGTGGCGGGGTAGAACGGCTTGGACAGAGTTCCGTCCATGCCCGCTTCTTTGATCCGAGCCAAGTACTCGGCGCCCACGTTGGCGGACAAACCGACGATGACGTGGCGGTTCTCGCGTCGGCCCATCTTCGCCTCGATTTCGCGTATAGCCTCCGTCGCCACGGCGCCGTCCATCACCGGCATCATCATGTCCATCAGGATGCAATCGTAATTTGGGAGATAGTTCTCCATCCGGTAGCGAACGCACTCGAGCGCGTGTTGCCCGTTGTTGGCGATTTCGAGTTTGGCGCCGCACTTTTCGATGGAGAATTTGGCCATCTGCTGGTTCATGGTGTTGTCCTCGGCGAGTAGCACCGTCATGTTCTCCAGGTCTTTGCTCCATCCCTCCGCGGCGTCCTTGGAGGGCCGGTTGTTAAACTCTGGGACGGTGAGGGAATTGTGAAGAAAATCTTTCGAGTCGTGAAGAAAATCTTTGACATCCGCGGCGGATCCGTCGCTCGATCCGTCGCTGTTGCTCGACGCCCGCATCGCTGGCGGGTACATGTCCGTTCGAATCCTATTCGCCTCGCAGTTGAGCGCGGATGCGATTTCGAGCTTCTCAGTGGCGTCCAGAGAGCTTCTAGAGTCGTCCATAGGTGTCGGGCTATGTCGTCCGCGGGCGTCCAAGCCCGGCGTCGGATCCGCGTTCCATTTCGCATCCGACTCGAGCGCGGCGACCAGCTTGTTCACCGCGTCGAGTAGGTCGCTCGGTTTAATGGGCTTCAACACCGTCTTGACGTTATGTACCGAGCTCACGCGCTTGTGCAGCTCGATGAGCTGGTACGGAAGCCCGAAGAGGATCATACCCGCGTCTGGGTGCAAACCAGTGATGAACTCCTTCTTGTCTTCCACGCTCTCCACGTCGACCAACACGATGGGCGCGCCGAGGTTACCCGCCTGGCGGACCTTCGCCTCGACGTCCTTCTCGGACGTCACCGTGACGTAGTTGACACCGGCGCGGCCCTTGAAACACTTCAGGATTGAGGTGACGTGCCGGCGGGTGGTGTCCTTCGTGCGCGGGTGGATGATGCAGCGAGCGGACGGGGGCAGCGCGTCCTCTTTCAGCGCGTCCGCGGCGCCGATGAAATCTTCCTCCTCGGACGAATCGATGGATGAGCTCATGGCCTTTGGAAGGGATACCGTGATGCCAGCCTTGTCCCCAGCCTTGCCTGCTGGCGCCGAGCGAACTTCGTCGGCGCCTTTCCCCCCCGTCCCGAGCTTGTGCTTGCGCTTGTTGAGCACGGAAAACTCCACGGTGAAGAAAAACTTGGTCCCTTTGTCCTCCGTTGACTCAAAGTCGATCTCACCGCCGAGGCACTCGATGATGCTCTTGGTGATGACCAGCCCTAGGCCCGTTCCTTTCTCCTTCGCCGCCTTGTGATCCGCGGGTTGGCAAAACGGAACGAAGAGCGTGTGTTGCTTCTCGGCTGGGATGCCAACGCCGTTGTCCTCGATCGCGAACGTGATCACGCTCTTGTCCTTGTGCGTCTTACTCTTCTCGACGTCGATGGAGAACTCCACGAGCGCGGTCCGGCCCTCCACGTTGCTCGAGTACTTGATGGCGTTGTCCACCAGGTTGACGCAGCACTGCCTTAGTCTGAAAAAGTCACCCACGAACTTTGTGTTAAAGTGCTCGGGGGACGCGAGGGTGATGACGAGGTCCACGCCCCTCACGGACGCCTTCTGGGTTAAATCCGTGACTTGCTCCACCAGCTGTCGGACGGTCCACACGTCGCTGTTGAGCTCGATGGACGCGCCGCCGCCCTTTAGGTCCTTGGCGCCTTCGAATTTGGCGAAATCGAGAATCTGATTGATGAGACCCAACAGCGCCTCCGCGGACGTGAGGGAGGCTTTGATGAACGACTCGGCAAACTCGGTGAGCTCGCCGGACTCCATGGCGAGGGTGTTGAACCCGATGATTGAGTTCAAGGGCGTTCGTAACTCGTGCGTGATGTTGAAGAAGAAGCTCCGCTGGACCTGCGACATCTGGATCACAACCTTGGCCCTGTGTTCCTCCAGCACCTCGATGAACCGAATGGATCCCGCGGATATCATCAGCGTGTACGAAAACTTAGTTAAAACGTCGTTGAACAGGTACAGCTCGTGCTGCGTCTTGCAGTCGATCGTCCCCCACTCGGTGAGGAAATAGATTGCGGGGTAAAAACTGTAAAGAAACACGACGTCAGTCAGTCAATTTGCCCATACGGAAATAAAGAGAAACTAACCTCCAGCAGATCGTCTTGAGGAAGCAGATGGCGTACAGGCGCCCGAGGTCCGCGATGGACAACGTCATGAATATCGTGATGTCGATCAGCGCGTGGACGCTGTGGTACACGATGTACGTGAAGCACGCCATCGCGGTCAACAGCAACGCCCCTCGCGCGGCGCCGAACGGGAAGATGGGCATGAGCAAACCTGTGTACAAAACACAACGTCAGTCCAATTGCCCGTACGGAATGAAATAAAAAGAAACGTACCGGCGAGGATCATGGCTTCGTCGGCGAGGACGAGTCGGAGCCTGTTCGCGGGGGTGTAGGTGCTGCCGTTGCCTGAGCTCATCTTTGGGTTCTTCGCGGCGAACCCGCCGGCTTCGATGAGCTGCTGGTCCGGTAACGAGGAGAGCGCGTACGCGTGCAGGTTCTGAACCAGCAGCAGCAGGATGGGCGTGGTGAAGACCCACTCGAGCTGGCGGAGGCACGAGAACGACACCGTCTGCCCTCGCGCGCCCGCGTTTGGCACGGCGACGTACCAGTCCTGCCCGCGGTACATCTCCCAGTGCGTCCACGCGGCGACGGCGCTGATGTACGCCACCTGCAGGTTCAGACGGCACCGGTTATTCTGCGCGGACCACAGCGCGGCGTTCATGTTGAAGACGAAGGCGACCGCGAAGATGACGAGCGCGACGAGCGCGTGGTGCGTGTCGACGTCGATGGGCGAGTCCGGGTCGCCGCGGGGACCTCCCGGGTGTGTCGCGTGGAAGGCGCCGGCGAGGTCGGGGATGTGGTCGGAGATGACGTTCGGGGGCGCCAAGGGCTCGTACCATCGCCGAAGCTGCCCGTTAACTTTCACGAAGGCTGTGAACAAGCCTGTGATGGTTGGTTGTTGGCGCGGGAAAAGGGTTAGCGTGGGCGTTGGGGTCAGTGGCGAGGCGGGGAAAGGCGGGGGCGTGTCGCGGGGCACCGACACGACGATGCCGGAACCGCAGGCGCGATCGTTCGAGCATCCGCGGGCGCGATCGCGCGGGTCAATCGACGCCGAATTGACAAAAAGATGAAAGCGCGCGCCCTCGCTTCGGGCCCCTCGGACATTCATTTTTCGGGGCGGTTCGGGCGCGACTGGAGCGTCGTGACGAACGGGATACTCACATATGAGGTGTATAGGGTTGACGGACGGCAGGGCTGGGCTCAGAGGCTCAGCCTCCGCGCTCCCCTTGTCCACCCGCGTGCTCATCGCGCCTTTCACGTGTGCGCGACGGCGCTTGGGTGAACGCGCACTTTTTGATATTTCGAGAAAGATATTTTTGGTTTCGATCGTGTACTTTTTCGAGGATCTGACACTGATCCCTCATACGAATCGACCTTTTTGGTGCGGGCCGAAGATTGCGTCGATTGGAATGAGATTCGGAATCTGACTGTGCTGCTGTGCGTGGGAAGAAACCGAAGAAACCTTGAGTCACAACCCCTGAGATTAGTCTATCTTTCGAGAATATTTCCAAAATATCCAAGCTGGCACGTTGCGCAATTGGAAAAAATGTGACATTTACTCGTATTCATCTCGGGAGGTGTCCCTTCACGCTGACACGACCCTTGGCTGGCTCGAAATGAATGAGGGCTCCCGCCCCACCGTCCTCCATTCGAACCCGCGCCAGGGAGTGAGTCGACCGGTCTCGAGAAAAAACCAACCACGATGGTCGCCGCGTTCCGATCGACCCGCGCGATCCTCCTCGTCTGCGTGCTGTGCCTCGCGGTGCGTTACCCCGCCTGGGCACCCCCCCCTGGGCCCCCACGTATTCATCCCTACTACTTATTCCAATGCTGACGTCACGTCTCTCCCCCCCACGTCGATCCCCGTCGCAGGCCGCACCCGGCGCGAACGCCCTGGTCACGTCATCGCACCTGCCCCGTACCAAGGTCATGAAGCGCACGCTGGGCTCACCCGAGACGATCGAGAAGTGCACCAAACTCGCCAGGCGCACACGGTACGATAAATTCGCCGCCCTCCTTCACGACGAGCCCTACCACGACCCCGACGGCCTCTCCCTCATCGGGGGCGGCACACCCGAGTGCATCTCCAACTACATGGACGCGCAGTACTACGGCGCGGTGTCCATCGGCACACCACCGCAGTCCTTCCTCGTCGTCTTCGACACCGGCAGCAGCAACCTCTGGATCCCATCAGCGAAGTGCTCTTTTCTACAGGTGAGTTTCTGTTTTATTTCGTATGCGTATGGGCAATTAGACTGAGACGTCGTGTTTTCTTCTCCAGATCCCGTGCGACTTGCACGCAAAGTACAGATCGACCGACTCGTCAACGTACGGCGCCATGGGGGACCCGTTCGCTATTCAGTACGGCAGCGGATCACTCTCCGGGTTCCTATCGTCCGATACCGTGACGTGGGCGGGGCTGGAGATCAAGAACCAGGTCTTCGCCGAGGCGACCAAAGAACCAGGCATTGCATTCCTCTTTTCCAAATTCGACGGCATCCTAGGCATGGGCTGGGACACCATCGCGGTCAACGGCGTGACCCCGCCGTTCTACAACGCCGTCGACCAAGGCCTAGTCACCGAGAACGTGTTCTCGTTCTGGCTCAACAGGGACGCGGAGTCGGGTGGTGAGGACGGCGCGGGGGGCGAGATCGTGCTGGGCGGCGTCGACCCGAATCACTTCACCGGCGAACACACGTGGCTCAACGTCACCCGCGAGGGCTACTGGCAGATCGCCATGGACGATGTGATCCTCGGCGGCGTCTCCGTGGGCCAGTGCGGTCGTAAGGGATGCGCCGCGATCGTCGACACCGGAACCTCGCTACTCGCGGGACCTACTCACGTCGTCGAAGCGTTGAACAAGAAGATTGGCGCCAAGGGCATCTTGGGCGAGGAGTGCAGGATCATGATTGACCAGTACGGCGGCGACCTTCTATCGGACCTCGCGGCGTTCTCATCTACCGAAATATGCACCTCCGTCGGCCTGTGCGGCCCATCCACCGCACAGTCCGATGATGAAACCAGTCCCGTCAAGGATCATACAAAGCTCGGCGCTAAGTGGGCCAAGGCGCGCGAAGACGGACTCGTCACCTCATTAAGCGACGTCAAGACGCAAAGGCATTCGATGGGGATGCGTCGACGCATTGTTGACTCAATCGACGGCGCTGGCCTCGGATCCGGCGCCGTGTGCCAGGCGTGCGTCTTCGCCGTGGACTACGCCAAGTCATCCCTCACAAAAAACGCGACGAAAGGGATCATCCTGGACGAGTTCAAGGCTGTCTGCGACCTCATACCCAGCACCGGCGGTGAAGCCGCGGTGGATTGCGACGCGGTTCCGCACATGCCGGACGTCGAGTTCGTGCTCAACGGCCGCGCGTTCAAGCTCACGCCGGAGCAGTACGTGCTCAAGGTTGACGCGGGTGACGACGGATCCGGGAAGAAGGCACCGGCGCAGTGCATCAGCGGGTTCATGGGTTTGGACGTTCCTCCCCCCGCGGGTCCGCTTTGGATCCTAGGCGATGTGTTCATCGGTCCGTACCACTCGGTGTTTGACTACGACAACGCGCGCGTGGGGCTGGCGGACGCCGCGTGAGTGCGTGCGTGACTGAATTAACGAACGAATTGACGAATTGTAACGATATTTGTGTATACGACCTGATGTTACATCTACGTGTGCTCTAGTAGTGGCTCGCCGACGCCGCGGACGACTGATGGGTTGAATGATTAATTCAAGCCTTGATTCCGAGCTCCTTGAATATGGCGCCGAGGATCTCCGGTGCGTTGACGCCCTTGACCTCCTTTTTCATCTTCCCGTTCATCCAGAGCTGGAACCTCGGTTCGCTGCCGCCCACGCTCTTCTTCAGCGCGTCGATGTTCTCGGCGTCCGCGGTGAAGAACTTGATGGGTTTGTCGCCGTGGTCCATCGCGACGCGCCTCAACGTGGAGGCCACCGCCTTGCACGGGCCGCACCACGTCTGGTGGACGTCGACGACCTGCAGCACCCCGGCCACCTGGACGATCTCATCGTCCCAATCACTATCGCTGCGTAAGTGCTTCTGGAACGACATGGCAATGCGGTCCGCGCGTCGGCGAGAGTGGCGCGTCCCAATTTGGCTCTCGGCATTTTTCCCAGCTCTGGCAGACCGACCAACGCCAACCGGTCGGCGCGGTTCAAAACACCGGACGCACGCTCGCTTCCCTCACACGACGTCGACGCGTCCGGACGAAGGATGGCGTCCGTCACGGCCTCGGGCTCCGGGACCGGGCTCGTGATGAACATCCGCAAGTGGCAGGTGCGACGATCGAACCCACTCCGAACCCGCCCGTGCCCAATCTCTCCCTCTCTCCCACGACGCTCACCTCGGATCTACCAAACACACAACAATGACGCAGGCGGTGGGGGTGTGGACGTGGAACGCCGGGGACAAGGACGACGTCTGCGGCATCTGCCGCGTCGCGTTCGACTCATGCCCGCCCGACGCCAAGTTCCCGGGCGACGATTCGCCGGTGGTGTGGGGCCAATGCGGGCACGCGTTTCACCTCCAGTGCATCACCCGATGGCTCAACTCGCAGGCGGAGCAACGGTGCCCAATCTGCCGCGGCGCGTGGGAGTTCAAGCAGCTCACCACGTCGGAGACACCACCGCCGTTACTCGACCAAGGACGATGACCAGGTGGCCACTAGTGGTCACCTACTAGCAACTAGACACGCGCGTTCGTTCACGTGGACACTTGTATTAATATAGCATACGTAGCGTAAGAGTCAGGATTACAAGTATTCGACAGTGATCACGGGTACACATCACTCGTCATCACGGCGACAGACCTGGGTGGAATTCCTCGCCAAAATCCATGTCCATGATCATCCCCATGTCGCCGTCGTCGCCAACCTCGTACCCGAACGCGTCAAAGTCGATGTGCGCGTGGCCGCTCCCGATGGGCCCCTCGGGCCCCGACTCGTACCCGCCGCCTTCGCTCGAGTCCTCATCGTCCGAGTCCTCGTCAGTCGCGTCCGCCTGCGCGCTCTCCTTGTCCCTCGCGATCGCTGCCTTGAGCTCCGCCGGCTTCCACAGCGCGAAGGAGCACATAGCCGCCCACGACGTCGGCCCCGACGCGGGCCGGGATACGCCGGATCGAGTCCGCGGACGTTTCATCCTCCACTGCAATCCGTGCGTTCCCGCTCGCGCGATGTACGTGGCGGCGTCTGAGGCGGACGGCGCGACGAACCCGGAGGCACCGCCGCCTTGCCCGCGAAACTGAAATCCCTGGTGCCGCTTGAGGTTCGTGCCCGCCTTGGTGGAGACGATCTCCTCGGGTTCGATAACCGGCGGGCGGGGGTTCTTGGGCGGCCGGCCGCGTCCGCGTCCTCCCGCGACGCCCGCGCCGCCTCGGCCGCGGCCTCGCCCCGCGACGCCGATGGACACGGCGTCCGCGGACACCGGCGTCACCTTCGCCGACTTGACGCTCTTGGGCGCAGAGCCAGACGTTTTTGGAATTGACTTGGCGCCCCGGCCCCGGCCTCGCCCGACCCGCGGCTCGTCGTCTTCGTCCGACGACGGATCCGGCGGCGCGGGCTCGCCCTCCATGCGGTACCGGCGCGAGTCGTAGATGCCGAAGCGCCGGTCCTCGATGACCTTGCCGCCCGCGGATGCGCCCGCCGCCGCCGCCGTGTTCCGCCGCCCCGTCGTCTTCTTCGTCCCTCCATCCTCCTCATCGTCATCCTCGTCCTCCTCGACAACCTCCGCGATACTCGCCTTGGCTCTCGCGCCAGGTGGACCGCCCCAAGTCTTCTTCACCGGACCCGCGACGAGCGCCGGGTTACGACGCATCATCGCCACGCGCTGCTCGCTCCGCTCAGCCGCCGACGCGATCGCCGCCGCCAACTGCCGATCGATAACCTCCAGATGCGCCCTCGCCGACATCAACCGCGCGTTCGCAGCCTCCAGCTTCTTGAGCTCCTGCAGTAAAAACTGCTCAGCCTCGTGCAAGCTGGGCTGGTACCGGTGGTGGTTGGCGTGTTGGGGTTCGGATGCGGTGACGCGCACGGCGGCGACTGTGGCGTCCCGCATCGCCGCCGCCGCCGCCGCCGGGGATTGAACATCCTCCGCAGCCGCCGCCGCCGCCGCGGCGCGCGCCACCGGGTCCGTCCCCTCGCTCATCCTCGGCGCCGCGTGAGTCCCCACGCCCTGGCTGTGCCTGGGTCCCGTACGCGCGGGTGACTTGGCGCCGGGTTCACCGGTTTTATCGTCGCCGTCGCCGAAATCGAGAAACTTATCCCAGTCGTCGTGGTGCCCCTCGTCGACGTTCATGTGTGATTCGTCGTGACCGTGGTGATCGACGTGGAACCCCGCGGGCTGCGACCGTACGTTGTTGTACACAGCCTCGGCATCCTCCACGGACGTCTTCACCGTCAAGAGCTCACGTTCCGCATCCTTCACTTCGCTCACCGCGGTTTCCCTTCGACGCCGCAGCTCGTCGATCTTTCGAGCGTCCGCTTGCATGGCTCGCTCCAGGGCGTCGAGGTCCGGCGGGGGTTTGTGTTCCTCGACGGCCGCCGCCGCCGCGGCTGCTTTGAACCGTTTCTTGGGCGCCGCTGACTCCGGTGCACGGACCACGGCGGCGTCCGAGGAGACACCCAGCTTCGTCTTGCCGGCTTTCTTTTGCCCAGCTTCGTCTTTCGTTGCTTTGGCCTTTCCTTTGGCGCCCTTTCCGGGTTGGCCGTCCTTCTTCGCGGAGCCCTTGGCGCCGGCCTTGGCCTTCTTGCCGCCCTTCGCGTCGCTGTTACAAAAAGGGACGGCGATGGGAACGTCAGCGGG
>Ga0209631_10006123_pt1 | contig 12472 bp, 10 predicted proteins | sample COG_08_FD_184752 | JGI IMG/M metagenome (GOLD analysis project Ga0209631, IMG submission 184752) | Pelagic Microbial community sample from North Sea - COGITO 998_met_08 (SPAdes) (version 2) | ecosystem: Environmental > Aquatic > Marine > Neritic zone/Coastal water | place: Helgoland, sampling... | reverse complement strand
GATCCGATCACAAAGTGGCTACCTGAGTTAGAGGCGCTGCAAGTCAGACTGCCGGATGGTCAGCTCGTACCTGTCAACCGGTCACCCACGATGGCAGAGCTGCTGACCCATACTGCAGGGTTCTCCTATGGGTTTTATCCCAAGGATCCGATTGATCAAGCTTACCGCGAGGCTGGCTTATGGGGTTCTGAAGATTTGGATGCCTTTGTCCTGAAGATCGCGAAATTGCCGCTGGCTTTTCAGCCCGGGAAAGATTGGCGATATTCGATTGCGGTCGATTTGACGGGGCTAATCATTGAACGTATGTCGGGACAGTCCCTAGACGTATTTTTCAAGCAATCTCTGTTTGAGCCGCTGGGTATGACCGATACTTTTTTTGAGGTTCCTGCAGACAAACGTCATCGTCTGGTAACCAATCATTATTGGGATTGGAGTCAGAACCAATTGGCTGAGGTGGCGGGGACAGTACCCACTTTGGGTATCGAGTCAGAAGAGGACGCGATGAGTGGATTTGATCGCGTTACCCTCTTTACAGGAGGTGCTGGGCTGGTTTCTACGATGCGGGATTATATGCGCTTCGCGGAAATGTTGCGGGCTGGCGGAGTGCTCGATGATGTTCGAGTCATTGGCCCTAAAACCCTGAAATTCATGACTAAAAATCACCTTCCAAAAAGCCTTGCCAGTACAGGAAGTGGTGAGGACCCGATCCAAAATCGATTTAAAAGCTTTGGCTTTGGACTCGGATTCGGGGTGATGATGGATCCCGTCGGATCAGGAGTTCTCAGCAGTCGAGGCAGTTTTTCTTGGGGCGGTGCAGCAGGCACGATCTTTTGGATTGATCCTGTTGAAGATATTGCTGCGGTGGCTATGATTCAGTTAATGGGTTCGCCTTGGCCTTTAAGAAACGATTTTGCCCTTGGCGTTTATCAAGCGTTGACTGAGAGTTACGAATAAGGATCCACGAGGGTAAGCGAGCGTCTTTGGGGTAGGCATTGCTTCCTCAAACGCCGGCGCACCGGGTGCTCCTGCAGCCTGATACCGAGATTCACAGGACGGGTCGGATAACGGTTACGCTGAACTTGTGGATTCTATAACGGGCTGACGTGCCCCGAAGTGAGGGCTTCTGATTCGGTTTTCTGATCGGGTTGGGGATGGATCAACCAATACAATAGCGGGATTGCGAACATAATTAAAAGCGTAGAAAACGCGAGCCCGCCCATAATGCAGACTGCCATTTCGAGGAAAAAAGCGTCGGATAAGAGCGGGGACATGCCGACGATGGTGGTGCCAGCGGCCAGCATGACCGGTCTCAGCCGGCTCACGCTGGCCGCGACAATCGCGCTGGGCTCGAAACCATTTTCAGCGACGCGCTTATCAATTTCGTCGACTAGAACAACGCAGTTTTTGATCAGCATCCCAGACAAGGACAAAAATCCTAGGAAGGATGGAAACGTAAATGACAGGTCGGTGACCAAGAGGCTGATGACGACGCCGCAAACAGTCATCGGTACGGTTAACCAGATGATGATGGGTTGCTTAAGCTTGCCAAACAGCAGGATCGTGACAAAGAACATCAACCCAAAGGTCAGCGGGATCATTTTCCCTAGCGTTTCGCGTGCTTCAGAGCTGCCCTCATATTCGCCGCCCCATTCAAACGCGTAGCCCGGGGGAAGTGCAATGGCTTCAATGTCGGAGCGTACTTTCTCAAACTCTGCATCGAAGTTTGTTCCTATTGGCGGGTTGGACCGTGCGGTCAAGGTATCGACCCGATTGCGCCGGTAGATCAGGGTTTCAGAAGCTGTGAGCTGGAAGCCATCAATGACTTGGCGAAGGGGAACATAGGCGCCGAGACTTTGACTCCAAACTGTGCGGTCGGTAATGCGTTGAAGGCTACTTCGCTCTGACAGGGGAGCACGGGCAATGACGGGTAAAATAATATCATCATCCCGGAACCGAGCGATTGGAATACCGACGGTTGCGTAGCTGAGCGACCGGGCAAGGTCAGCTCGGCTGACGAGTGACCTCGCTGCATTCTCATCGTTGAATTTGGGGGTCATTTCAAGAGCAGGCTGACGCCAATTTAACTGGAGGTCTCGATGATCGTGTTCCGCCAGAAGGGCGAGGGCGCGCTCTCCTAGTTGTCGTAGGACCTGAGAATCTGGACCGCTGAATCGAGCCTCGATTTTGTAGGGACCACTGGGACTAAACTCGCTTCGGCGTACCTGAATTTCGGCATTTGGAAATTGTTCAAAACCAATCCGCCGCGCACGGTCCATTGCGCCTGACATCGATGCCACTTGATCGACTCGCACCAGTAAATGGCCATAGGCTGGATTAGGCTGCTCCGGTTGGATCGTTGCAGCAAATCGGGTGGTGCCGCGACCGATAAAGGCAGTGATGTCCGTGGTGGAGGGGTCGCTATCGAGTTGCTCGGTTAGGCGCGAGAGTTCTTTTTGGGTGGTTTGAATACTGGTGCCCTGAGGCAGTAAGAAATCGACGAAAAAGATGGGTGTATTATTCGTCGGAAAAAAGCTCTGCTTAACAAGGCCAAAACCCCAGATGCACAGAGCCGTGATTCCAAGGATCAGCAGCATACCGAACCAAGCTTGACGCAGCCCTGCGCCGATGATCGCGCGATAAGGTGCGTATCCCCAGCCCTGGTAGATCAACGCTTCGGATTGGGCGACACCGGGTTTGAGCAGTAATTTTGCGAGGACTGGCGCGATGAAGATCGCCAGAATCCAGCTGAGCAGCAAAGAGATCCCAACGACCTGAAATAAGGAAATCAGAAAATGACCGGTGCTGTCTTCAGAGAGTCCAATCGGCGCAAACGCAAGAATTCCGATGAGGGTTGCACCAAGTAGTGGAAATTGGGTTCTAGCAACGGATGCGCTGGCCGCGGCCCTGGCGGATAAGCCCCGCTGAACGCCGATGACCATGCCCTCAACGATGACGATGGCGTTATCGACCAGCATACCCATGGCGATCATCAGCGCACCCAGCGAGATTCTCTGCAATTCGATCTTGGCCAGTGCCATGACCAGCAGGGTTCCCATGACTGTCAGTAGCAAGATGGCCCCAACAATGGCGCCGGCCCGCCAACCCATGAAAATGCACAGTGCCGCGATAACGGTAATGATGCTCATGATCAGATTTCTGAGAAAGGTCGAGATGGCTTCGTTGACCACTTCATGCTGCCGATAGATGGGTTTAAAACTTACACCGAGTGGCAGAGTGTCGACGAGCGCATCGATGGCTGCATCCACCCGCTCGCCCACATCGACGACGTTTTCACCGGTTTTTACAGAGATGCCTAAATTGAAAACGGGCTCCCCATTGAACTCGATCAGTTCATTGGGTGTCTCGGTGAGTGCTCGACTGAGGCTCGCGATCTCACCAAGGGTGACGATTTCGGTGCTCCCGGGTCGACCGATTTTGAGCTGCTGTAGCGACTGAACGCTCGTGAAGTCCTCTTGGAGCTTCATGGTCGTTCGCCGTTGATCTAGGACCATAGAGGAATCTGGGGTGACCTCGGTCTGTTGGGCAATCGCACTGAGGACCTGATCAAGGGGTAGTCCTAGACGTACCATCAGGTCATGGTCCATTTCGAGAAAGATCGCTTCTTGGGGCAAGCCCATGGTTTCAATCTTTGCTACACCATCGACGCGAAGCAGTTGGGTGCTGACCTGCTTTGAGAGTGTCGTAATTTGCTTCGGTGTCTGTCCACTTGTGGTCACCGCATACAAAATTCCGAAGACGTCGCCATAGTCATCTTCGACCAAGGGTGTGCCTGCATTCTCGGGCAGCCGGAGCTCCGCTTCTCGGATTCGCCGTCTGAGTTCATCCCAAATTTGTGGAAGCTCAGCTTTGGAGAAGTTCTCGGATATTTCTAGCTGAACCTCCGAACGGCCTGGAACAGATTTTGAAATCATCTGTTCGAGATAGGGTAATTCTTGCAGCGCCGCTTCAATAACGTCGGTGACTTCATGGGCGACCTCTTGGGCGCTGGCGCCGGGGTAGGTCGTCACCACATAAGCGTAGTTCATCGGAAAGGGTGGGTCTTCAAGACGTCCTACATCAAATATTCCCCATAGGCCGCCCAGCAAACAAATCAGCGCAACGATCCAAGGGTAGATGGGGTGCTCAATGGCCCATTCTGCGATTTTGGATTGGGGTGTCATGGTTGTGCTCAAGGCCCAGCCCGTTTCATGAGGCGATGGGTGCAATTTGTAACCCGGGCCGTAAATGCTGAGCACCCGCCACCACAATTACATCACCTGAGCTGAGTCCAGAGGTCACCAAGACACCCTGACCGGCCATCAAGCCGATGACCACCTGGCGAGGCGTGACGCGTTGGGTGTCTGGATCCATAACCCAAACAAGGAAGTCGCCTTCAGGACTGGTCACTAAGGCTTCAAGGGGGATGGCAATCATCGATCCCTCGGTGCTTCGTTCGGCGATTACAGTGGCATTCATACCTGGAAGCAGCCGAAGGCCAGGAATGGGTGGCATCGCGAGGGTGACGGCAAAGCTTTGCGCGATCCCGTTGGCCTCTCCGACGTATTCTTTCAGTTGCACGGGAAAGCGTCGGTCTCCTGCGCCGCTCAAGGTCACAAAGAGTTCGGTAGTCGTGCCATCAAGCGTGCTCAGGAGCTTTTCGGGAACACTGATGCGGATGAAAAGCTCACTCAAATCGTTGAGCCGAACCAATGATTGGCCCGCTTGAATGGCCATATGGTTGTCGAGATGCCGGATTGCTAAATGCCCGGTAAAGGGAGCGATAAGTTGAGTGTCATCGAGTGCCTTCTGCGCTTGTAAAAACTCTGCTTGGCGTAGACGGACAACATTGACGGCGTCGTCCACGAAAGATTGAGAGATCGCGGCCTCGGCCAGTAGGGAACGTTTACGACGTAAGTCGGCTTCGGCCTGGGCCAGCCGTGCACTGGCGGCTTGTAACTGCAGTTCAAAATTTCGAGGATCCAGTTTGGCAATGACATCACCCTCAGTCACTGTTTCTCCTGAACGTGGTCCAATTTCAATCAGCTGGCCACCGACCTCGAAGGATAAATCAACGGTTTGCGCCGCGTCGATTTTGCCGACAAAGCGATGAGAGGAACGTTGAATTTCCGGCGCGACGGTATGGACATATGCCGGTCGAATAGGGCTCGATTCGGATGTGGCGGGGGCTTCTGGCCCGCAAGCACTTAAAAGCAGGATCCCGGGGAGGAGACCTAAGGTGAAAAAGTGACGGTTCACGGCGATACCCAAGACGATCCAAACCTTCGAAAGTTCGATGCTAGCAGCTGTCTGTAGCCCAGCGCAATCGAGGACTGAAGACGATTAGGCGCTAGCCTTGACCGGTTGAGAGGCGTATATTTTTAGTCGTGTCGCTGCCGGGTCCGTTGAGCAACGCATCAGGATTTTGTTATCGATGGGCGTTGGTCACCGTCTTTGGTGAAACTTAGATGGTGGTGGTTAAAAGGTTTAGGGCCGACGGTTCAGGTCCCTATAAAGGAGAAGAATGATGAAAGTACTGTTCATTGGATTGATGCTGTTGAGCTTGAATGTCGCTGCCCACTCGGGACCAGAGGTTCCTGAACCCATGACGCTGACAGAGATTAGTCAAGCCTTTGGCTGGGATTTAGAGACGATTCAGATTGAGACCGAGCGCGTTACCGACGGCCTGTCTGTGCTGTTTGGCGCCGGCGGCAATATCGCGGTCACGGTCGGTGACCAGGGTGTGCTTGTCGTGGATGATCAATTTCCCGAGCTCGAGGATAAAATTCGAGCGGCCATCAAATCATTAGGTGGTGATCGTGTTGATTTTGCTGTGAACACTCATTGGCACTTTGATCATGCTGATGGCAATCAGTTTTTAGGGCCAGATGGAACTTGGATCGTCGCGCAATCGAATTCCAGGGCAAAAATGACGGAAGACCAGATCATTAATCTTGTTGGCGTCTCTTATGCCCAAAAAGCCTACCCGCCAGCCGCTTTGCCGGTGATGACGTATGACGATCGAATGCAGTTTCACTTCAATGATCAGGAAATTGAACTCATGCATTTTGGTGCTGCGCATACCACGGGTGACACGGCAGTCTTTTTCCGAGGAGATAACGCAGTGCATTTGGGCGACGTCTACAATAATTCTGGTTATCCCTTCATCGACGCGGGCAATGGTGGCACGCTCGATGGCCTCATCGCCTTTTGTCAGGCAACGCTTGAAGAAATCGACGAGGAAACGATCGTGATCCCCGGCCATGGCCCGATTTCGGATTATCAGGGTCTGACCCGCTATATCGCGATGCTCAGGGATATTAGAGCGAAGATGATGGCACTGATTTTAGATGGGGCCAGCTTGGAAGAGGTGGTGGCCGCAAAAGTGACTGCGGCGTATGACGCTGAGCAGGGTGATCCCAATCTGCTGGTCAATCGCGCCTACTTTAGCTTGACCCACAAAGTGGTTGATCGCTGATAGAGCGCTGCTGAGCGTCAAGCATCGAATTTGCTCAAAGGGTGGACGATGGTAAGTCTGTAAAGCAGTCGTGGGCGCAGCTTCGGCGAATGGAGGAACTTGATCAGCTTTGCCAAATGTTGCGCCAAGACCCTCACGGGTGAAGCTTGGTTGGCGATTGGGGCGGGACCGTGGCGGGACCGTGGCGGGACCGTGTTGATAATCAACCGATCTTTACAGCGTTCTGTGCCCAGAATGTGCTAGTCAAGAGCTACCAAGCTAGCCAGGCAAGGACAGATAGCTTTCGCCAGGTGACGCAGAGATTATTCCCTATTCTCGAGCTTCTCTAGGCTCATTTTGTCCTTGAGGCTCATCAAATAAGCAGCACCACTGAGCACAAAAATCGCGCCCGCCTCGGCGAGCAGCGTTAGGGCATCCATCTCTTTACTTTGCATCACGATCAACCGGCACAGTGCAGTGATGGCAATAATTATGGGCAGTGTTACCGGGATTCGATTGGTCGAGTAAAATGCGCCGATCATGCCGATTATTTCAACATAGATAAATAAGAGAAAAAGATCCGGAAGGGTGACCTCCCGGGCGATAATGATGGAGAAAATGGCGTCCGCCGATGCGACGACGGTCAGCATACCGATAATCGCCAGCAAGGTTTTCTCGCTGACAATGGTTGTCCAATGCAAGCGTCGATTTAAACGGTTGCGCTCTAAAATCACATCCAGAACGCGATCAACGGGGGAGGGTTTTTGTTGCTCAGAATCGCTGGGTTCATTAGACATGAGTTGATTTTCCGTAAGTTGTTATTGTCTTAATGTACTGAAAAATCCACAGAAAGATACTCTGAATAAAGCTGTTAAGGATGTAGACCGCTGAATTGCCCGGAGCTTGCAAAAAACCAGAAGCTATCTCCGCGATCCCTGGCATGGGTTTAGATTTTGGTGCAGCAGGGCAGGACCGCGGTTTATCGGTGCGGTCCCACAACTTGGTCCGTTTGTTTATGATGAGTTTGACGGAACGCAAGCTTTGCCCCGTCGCGTTTTGATGGGACGGCAGCGCTGCAGTCAAGAGTCTTGAAATCGGGAGTCTTGAAATTGGGAGTCTTGAAATCCGGAGCCATGAAGTTATGAGCAGTGAGATTATTCCCGCCGAGGCCTCCAGCGCGCTTGCAACAGCGAGGTCAGGGAAGCTGGGTTCAATGGTGATCACGGTTGAACAGGGATGGCTGCTGAAGTTGTGACAAGGTATAAAAGGACACCGCGGAAAAACTTAAAGCTCAAAGTCGATGAAGGAGACGCTAAATGATTAATCTTGATTTAACCGGTAAGCGGGCGCTGGTGACTGGCGCGAGCCTCGGCATTGGCGAGGCTTGTGTAAAAATGCTCGCCGATCAGGGCGCCTCAGTGGGTTTTTGCGCAAGAAACCAAGCGGGTGTTGATCGTCTGGCTGCTTATCAGCCCGAGGGCGACGGCGCGGTGCATGGGTTTGTCGCTGATATGAATGATGCAGCGTCGACCCAGTCCTTTTTAGAAGCCGCCACGGCCGAAGGTGATGTTGACATCTTGATCAACAACGTCGGTGCCTCGCCTTCTCGGAATTTTTTATACATGGCCGATGAGGATTGGCATTCACTCCATGAACTCAATGTGATGTCGGCGGTTCGGTGCACTCGGCATTGCTTGCCCGGGATGCGGAAGAAGCAATGGGGCCGAGTGGTGATGGTTGCTAGCGGCGCCGCGAAATATCCCAGCGCCGCGCTGATTGACTACGGTACGACCAAAGCAGCCATGATCTCTATGGCAAAATCCTTGGCTCGCAAATATGGTAGCGATGGGGTGTTGGTTAATTCGGTGTTGCCTGGCTTAATCCATACCGCCATGTGGGAGCGAGCCGCTACGGAGATTGCCGAGGCCTCGGACTCAACGATGGATGCTGTTCTTGCTAGAAACGGCAAGGGCGTCCCTGTTGGCCGTTATGGGACTTCTGAGGAGGTCGCAGCGATGATTTGCTTTTTAGCCTCCGAGGCTGCGTCTTATGTCAACGGGGCTGCCATCGAAGTGGATGGGGGCACCAGCGGACACATTTGAGTAGGTTATAACGAGGGGCGCAAGGACCGCTGTGTTATCAGAAGACGCTGTGATCGAAGGTACGGTCTGAGTTCGGCGCTAAAACGCTAAGATAGGTAAGTTCGGCACTTGAACCCCTTGTCGTCAATCAGTCAAGTAGGCGTTTTGAAGTAAGCGTTTAAAAGTAGGTGTTTAAAAAAAGTAGGTCTTTAAAAGTAGGTGTTTAAGAGTAGATGGTTGAGCAGACAGGGTCCGGTACTGAATCGAGGGTGGATCTGGCTCAGCCGTTGGGGCTACGATTTCGTGTGATCGATAAATTCCGCTCTGATCAGCGAAGTCAGGGCTCAACGCTGCGTATAACGGCGGCTTTTAGGGCTGCCCTCAGGTTCGAAAACGACGGCATCTTGGGGAGAATGGCGGGTGCCCTGTCACGAGGGGTCGTAAGCCAAAATGCTGGCGCTAAAAAATGAACCTGCAAACAGAACTTGTTGTCGCTGCTCGAACAAAAAGACCTAATGAACAGGGATGGGTCCCGTATGCTTGATGTCCATCATTTATTCAGTCCAGGTCAGCAAATCTATGTTGCTGGCAGTAGCAATGAACCGAAAGGCTTGCTAGATCATCTAGCCACCGCCCCTTTGCCAGACGACCTTAACTTTCTTCATTTCCCGCTCCCGGGTCTGAACACCACCGATTTTACGGCGCTCAATCCAACCGCGGTGGTCACGACCTTTTTTATGTCCTCAACCCTCGCTAAAGCAGATCCTGCCCGGGTAAGGTTTTTGCCGATGCAAATGCGAGCCGTTTTTGATTATTTGTCACACGGGGTCGACGTTGCGCTTCTGCAGGTGGGGTTTGACCGTGAGGGTGTGCTTCGCATGGGGCCTAATGTTGATTTTAATGCGGCGGTTTTAAGCAGCGCTAAGACAGTGATCGCCGAACTCAATCGTGGGCTTGTTGCCCCCCTTGGCGGCATCGCGATCGATCCTGCCCAAATCGATGCGCTTTTCGAGACCGATCGAGGCTTAGCGGCGATGCCCGAGGCGCGTATCGATACAGCCGCGCAAACGATTGGCGGACTCGTTGCAGATTTAATCAAGGACGGTGATTGTTTGCAGACCGGTATCGGCGCGATTCCGGCTGCAATTCTTGGACAGCTAACCGATAAGAACGATCTGGGACTTCATGGCGGCTTGATAGATTCCGGTGGCCAAAGATTAATCCAGGAAGGGCAGGTCACCGGTGCCCGTAAAGCAATCGACTCGGGTCAACACATCACTGGCATGGCCCTTGGGGGGGCTGATTTCAATGATTGGTTGGCAGAAACTCCGGACGTTGTGTTTCGCGGGGCGGACTATACCCATGAAGTTTCGGTCATCCGTCGGCTCGAGGATTTTGTTTCGGTGAATTCGGCAGTGGAGGTGGATCTGTTTGGTCAGGTCAACGCCGAGTACGCGGGTGGGCGACAGATCTCCGGGACTGGTGGGTCGGTGGATTTTATGCGCGCCGCCAAAGCGTCAAAGCGCGGACGATCCATTGTGGCGATGACGGCTACCGCTCGAGGGGGCTCAATCTCTCGGATTGTCCCTCGAGTCGAGATGGTTACGGCGCTTCGAACCGACGTGGATATTGTTGTGACTGAGTATGGTGTGGCCCAGATCAAAAATTTACCCTTGCGAGCACGAGCTGAGGCCCTAGTGAGGGTCGCAGCGCCTGAGTTTAGAGAGGCATTGAGCGCCAGTATCGACCAGATGTGAAGGGCTTGATGTGATGAGCTTGATGTGAGGAGCTTGATGTGCGGGCTGTTTTAAATGGTTTTGATAGAGAGACTTTGATAGGGCGGCTCATTCTGAAGGCTCGATTGTAATTGAGTTACCGTGCCTGACCTGAGTGAGGGCGCGGTTCAGGTATTGGGTCTTGTCGACTAGGAAGTTGTCCCTTGCTTCACTGTCTCGCTTATTCAATCGGGGGTCGCTCAGCGTAACCCTCTGGAAAGTGACCTCACCCCATCTCCGGGTCCTTCGTGCAGCGCGATTAGATAAGCGCGATTAGATAAGCTTGTTGAGATAAGCGTGTTCAAATAGAGCGCTCCAATTGAGCGTTTTATCGGTAAATTATAGGAATGATGATGCAATCGATAGCACTGCACCAAGGCAGGGTTGAGAGACACGGCCACACCACAAGTTACCTTGAGATGAATCCCTTGCACAGGGACGAGGTCACGGGGAATTCCGCAGAGGGTCTGCCGACCATCGTCTTCGTCCATGGCTGGCCGGAACGGGGTTATAGTTGGCGACATCAGTTGCCGGTTGCTGCAGGGCTCGGATTCAGAGCTCTTGCTCCGGATTTACGAGGCTACGGCGAATCGACGGTATATACCGAAACAAGCGCTTACTCCCTAGAGAAGATGGTGGGCGATATGATTGGAATGCTCGATGCGCTCGAAATTTCTGAAGCCATTTGGGTTGGGCATGATTGGGGTGGCCCCATCGTGTGGAGCATTGCCAGCCATCACCCTGAGCGTTGCCGAGGGGTTGCCAGCCTTTGTGTCCCCTACTTTCATCTCGAGCGAGGTCTTGATTATGTGATTGAGCGAGTGGACCGTTCGATTTATCCAGAAAGCCAGTTTCCGGCGGGTCAGTGGGACTATCAGCGTTACTATGAGGAATCCTTTGAGGCGGCGACCGCTGCATTTGATGCCAATCCCCGAGCAACAATCAAGGCGCTGTTTCGTAAAGGGGATCCCGCCGGTATCGGTCAAATCGCAGGCACCTCGGAAGTGCGTCGCCTGGGCGGTTGGTTTGGAGGGCTGCCTGAGGCGCCGGATCTACCGATTGATACGGATGTGATCAGTGAGACCGACCTTGATTTTTATGTCGAAGGGCTCACCAAAAATGGTTTTTTCGGGCCGGATTCTTTTTACGTTAATCATTCAGAGAATGCTGAGTACGCCACCCGGGCGGTTAATGGTGGTCAACTGGCGATGCCGGCTTTGTTTCTCGCGGGTCGCTATGATTTTGTTTGCGAAACAGTGACCTCTCGTGCGGCCGAGCCGATGCGGTCAGTGTGCTTGGATCTCGAAGAGCACATCATCGATTCAGGGCATTGGATGGCTCAGGAGCGGCCGGTGGAGGTGAACCAAGCATTGGCATCCTGGCTGCTTCGACGGTACGTGACGCAAGTGCCTTGATCTGCTCGTCCGACATCAAAGGCGTGGGGACTTCAGGCCATTTTGAGGGGATCGTTGGTGCCCTTCATGAACAAGGCGTAGCGCCATGACGGCGCCCGTCGAGCCCAAGGCCGAGCTCGGTGGTCGCCTGCAACGACCGGGATCAGCGACGAGTACGATGGTGACCTCGTTTCAGCAGGTGTTGGGCCGTCATGGTTTAACGATGGTAACGGCGCTTGCTTTCGCCCTAATGGCTGTGCAGTTTGGCCTTGACCGCCAGGTAGCACTGCCTGCAATTCGACTACCTGCTTCCCTGTACCTTGGGGCCGGGGCACTAATGCTTTTGTTTGCGGCGGTATTCTGGCGAGTTCGTGGAATGCTCACTGATGCACAGCAGTGGAAGTGGCTCGCTTATTTGCTTGCGATCTCGGCGATAGAAGAGATGGCCTTCAGAGTGTTCTTTCCCATGTTCTTGAGTCATGTGGTCGAGCCAAACATATCGGTGCTGGTCAGTAATGCGCTCTTTGCTGGGTTGCATTACGTGACCCTACGTTGGCGGCTCTCGAATTGCGTTTGGGTGTTTTTTGGCGGACTTGGGCTTGCCCGGTTGTTCCATGAAACCGGTGATCTTGCTTTGATTATTGGGGTGCACTGGTTTGCAACATTCCTGAACACGCCGACGCCGCCAGGGAGCCGTCGTGCAATAGCGGGCGCGCACTTGGTAGAATCTGAGAAATGAGAGGCGGTGGTTCGTGAAACCGGTACCCA
>Ga0209631_10006118_pt1 | contig 12482 bp, 8 predicted proteins | sample COG_08_FD_184752 | JGI IMG/M metagenome (GOLD analysis project Ga0209631, IMG submission 184752) | Pelagic Microbial community sample from North Sea - COGITO 998_met_08 (SPAdes) (version 2) | ecosystem: Environmental > Aquatic > Marine > Neritic zone/Coastal water | place: Helgoland, sampling... | reverse complement strand
AACTAAAGAGTACCCCGTTGATTGAACGAAGAGGACCTACCCGATTGAATGAACGACTACGCCAGCGTGAACGCGGCCACCTTGAGCGGGCGCTTACCGTCATCGAGCGGTGGGAAATCGTCGTCGTCCGCGCCGTCGGGCTCGATCACATCCACGCTCACAACCTCGCGACCCGCCTTTGTGGCACACCTCGACACGATCTCCAACCAGTCGTCCAAGCCAACAGCCGCGGAGTGGTTCGTCGCGAGCAAAACCCCGCCGGGCTTCACGCAGAGCGCGGACGGCTTGGCCAGGGACGGGTAGTCGTTCTCGATGTCCACGGCGCCGAACCGCGTCTTGGTCAACGTGGGTGGGTCGAGGATGACCAAATCGAACGTCTCTGGTTCGATCTTCGCAGGCGCCGCGTTGGAATTGTTTTTGCTTTTTCCATCCGATCGGCCTCGGCCTCCCCTCCCTCCGCGGCCCCCGCGTCCACCACCCCGGCCGCCGCGCCCCATCTCCTTCCGCCCCGGCATCGCAAGTCCCGCCATCTGTCGCATCGCGGGGTAGAAATCGCAACACAACGAATCCATCTTTGGAACGCCGTTCAATTTAGCATTGGCGTCGCCATAGGCGAGGTAGGACGCGCTGTGATCCGTGTTTACGACGCGGCCGGCGCCGGCGTCCGCGGCCACCACCCCCGCGCCGCACGTGTACGCGAACGCGTTCAGCACCGAAACCACGTCCGATGCGTCGTCCGATCGCTCCGCGTCTGTATCTTCGACCATTTGACGAACTTTCGTCCCGATCCATCGCCTCGTCGCTCGAAAGTCAAGAAACAGACTCGGGTCTCCGAACCGGCGCGGTTGAATAAAGTTATACTTTAACCCCAGCTCTTCGAACGTGAACCCTAAACCCGGGTCGTCCAGGCCTTTACCCGCGGCGGACGGCATTAACCCGTCGTATGCATCGGACGTGAGATCGTACACGCCCACCCAGACTCCCGATTCGGTCGAGTCCGAGGGTAGATTTCTTCGGGGATCTGTTTCGTCGAATCGAAGGGCGTTCATGTTCCGCGCGTGGTACCACACGCGTTCGATGCCCTCGATGCCGTCGATGGCGTCAGCCTTGGCGGCTTCGCATAGCTCGAGGAGCTCGCCTCGTTCCTGTGCGTGGTGGGTTGGGTGTTGAGATGAGCGTACGTCTTAGGTTATCGTTTGGTGCCGACATTTATTGTACTTTATCGGTGGGTTCATGGGTGATGGGAGCGTGCAAGTACGTACCACTGGGCTGCGCCATGATTGGACGAAGAGCGTCGAGCCGTACTTGTCGACGGTCACGCCGGGTTTCCCCTCGGCGACGCCGTGCATGACGCGATACGCCTGTTTAGGATGCGGGGAGGATTCGGTTCGTCAGTCAGGTATGCATACGGGTGCGTGCATGATTAGATTAGCGGCTGGGCGAATTTGTCGGCGGTGCGTCCTTACCTCGGTGCGTTCGTCGCGGCATCTTCGGTGGAGCCCCGACGCTTCGCGGCGCCTCGACGCGTCCACGACGACGTCCGCGAGACGTGACGCGGATACGGTGGCGGATATCGCGCCGATGGACACGCGCATATCTGCGGGTGGTGTGCGATGACAATGGGAGAGACTCGCGGTGACTGACGGTGACGAGGCCTGACAAGGAAAGTGAACGAACGTTTGAGGAGATTTCACAACACTCGCGGCGCCCTCTCGTCGTAGACGGCGCGTGCTTCGACATGGTGGACGATAAGAAGTCCGCGTTGGCGCGACTCAAGGCATCGCGCAGCTCGCGCAGAGCGGAAGGCGGCGGTATTCCGGAATGGAACGCGACGCCTGAACCACCCGCCCCGAGGTGCCGACTCTCTCATCTGAACGTTTGTCGTTAAACATCATCTCGACTCACCACCCGACGCCTCTCTCCCTCCGTGATGACAGGCCGAAGCACTCTGCGGCGACGTCGCACAGGGCCAACGACGAGTACATGGCCCGCATGGAGGACGGCATGCGATCCATGGGCATCACGAGCGGCGGTAACGACGACGACGACGACGGCGACGCACATCACACCATCGCGTCAAAGTCAAAATCCACGTCTTCTTCATCCGCCCTCGCGAGCCTTCGCGCCGGGCCCGCGGACTCGCCCGGTAAACTCGTCGACCCCGACCTCCCGCGGGGCTGGTACGACGGCCCGCGCGTCGAATCCGGCGTCCACACGAACCTCACCGACGTCCCAATCACGTGCGGCAGCGTCAACCCCGCGAACACCCACGTCGTGTTGGGGGTGAGTCTCTTTTTTATTTCCGTACGGGCAACGCAACTGACGGCGTGTTTTGTTTGTTCACAGTCCACCGACCACGCGCTGTATGAAGTAGAGATCGCATCCGCCCGGAAGACGCGGAGCTTCCACTCGCCCGCGTACGGCCACCGCGAGTGGGTGAGCTGCGTGAATCACCTCCCCGACGGCTCGTTCGTGTCCGGCGGGATGGACGGCAAGCTGTGTTTGTGGGGCAAAGTGGGCCAACGATGCGTCGAGTTCGTGGGACACGGAGGATCGGTGCGTTTCTATTTGGTTATTTCCGCATTTCCATATGGGCAATTCTACTGAACTCGTATTTTGTTAACTCACACACAGGTGTCGAACATAGATGTGTCAGCCGACGGAGGTCACTTAGTGAGCACAGGGTACGACAAGACGGTGCGGATCTGGTCCACTAAGACAAGGCGGGAGAGTACGTGCCTGGTGGGGCACAAGGCGCCGGTGCTCGAGCTGGCGTGGGCGCGCGGCAGCAACGGGGGCGGGCTCGCGAGCGGTGACCGCGACGGTCGAATGGTGAGAGTTTATTTCTATTCCGAGAAACTTTTTTATTCCCGTGTGGGCAATTCGAGTGACATGTTTTTTAATTCACAGTTTTTGTGGGACGCGGCGTCGAGTGAAGCGGTTGGCAAGCGTAAAGTGTCTGACGGCCACGTCACCGCGCTGCGTTGGACGCAGAGGCGTGGGTACGAGGCGGTGATGCAGGGCGGTGATGTGTTGATATCGGGTGGGCAGGACGGGGTGGTCAAGGCGTGGGATCCCAGGGTTGGCAAGGTAAGTCTATTTTAATCTTCGTATCGGCAGTTAGAGAATGACGTCGTGTTTTGTTCACAGGAGGCTGTGGCGAGTGTGGATGCGCATCGACAGAAAGGCGGATCGGGCGCGGTCGGTGACATCACGCAGATGCCGTCTGGGAAGGTGGTCACCGGCGGCGCGGACGGCCACGTCGCGGTGCTGGATCCGCGCCGTGGGTACCAGGTCGTGGCGAGGATACCCGTGGGGGACTTTGTGTATTCTTTGGCGAGCGTCGGTGCGTTCATCTCTTTTTACTTCCGTATGGGCAATTGTACTGACTTAACTCTTACAGGCCCGATGGTTTTGGCTGGGACTGGCGCGGGTCATATGCACGTCATCGACGTGGACGACTGGGAGACACCGAGGGTGATGTACGCGCTGGGTGCGAACAAGGCGGCGGTGCGGGTGATCGCGCTGGGTGGTGACGGGGCGCACTGCGCGTGCGCCGGGGACGACGGCGGCGTCGTCTCATACTCCTTCGAACGAGGCTAAATTACATCAAACATTAATTAATTACGAGTGCGTTAACTCCGCGAGCGTCGACTATTTGCCACCCCTCGTTCGCTTGGTACCCGCCGCCGTCGCCTTAGTCGGCGCCGGCTTCGACGCCTTCGCCGCCTTCGCCTTCTTGCCCCCCGTCGCCGCGGCCTTCTTCTTGGTGTCGCTTCGAGAAAACGTCAGCGTCATGTTTTTGTCATCTATTTTTTCCTCGCTTGAGAAGGACCACTCGCCTTCGATCCCTACGAACGCTTTCAAACCCTCCACGTCGGTCACCTCGTTCACCACCACGTGCCTGCACATCGCGCCCCTCGCACCCTTGGCGTACACGGCCGGCCCGGGAAACACGCACGTCACCACGGCGACACCTAAAGCCTTCAGTCGTTTGTCTCCGACTGATTTGTAATACTCCTGGCTCGCCACGTTGACCACGAACTTACCCTCGTCCTCGGTCAACGCTTCCACGTCCCGCGCGATCGCTTCGCATATGTCGTCACCCCAGAACTCGTACAGGTTGGACCCGCCTCCCGTCTTGAGCTTCGTGCCCATCTCCAGTCTGTACGGTTTAATCGCGTCGAGCGGTCGCAAGAGCCCGTTCAGACCCGAGAGGATGCGCACGTGTTGTTGGGCGAACGCCACTTGGGCCTTGGTCATGGATTCGATCGCGAGGGCTTTGTACGCGGGCCCGTCGAATGCGTACGCGCACTGCTTCGCCGGGTTTGTGTGAAAGTTTTGGAACCGTGTGTGGTTGAGCGACGCGATGTCCGCGCTGACGGACATGAGGGATTTGATGTCGGAAGCGGAGAGTTTGGCGCAGGCGGCGACGAGGGACTTGGTGTGCGACGCCATCCTCGGTTCCGTCTTTGGAACGGACGCCGGGCATGGGACTTCGTTGAGGGTCTTCGCGGGGGAGAGGAGGCAGATCGGCATGTTGGCGTTCGCGTGGGTGCCGAGGGTGCCGACACAGCTGTGCGCGACGTGATCTGGAATCGATTTCAGTTTCGTCGTCAGGTTTGATGGCGTCGATGATGAGGTTCCTCATTCGATGCCAGACCACCGGTGCGCCGCGAGGGTGACCGCGGAGATGGGTGCCGAACGCCTTCCCCGCGTGGGCACAGCGGCGTGGACCGCGGCAAGGCTCGCGTGGCGCGACAGGGCGACCGCGTCCGCGAAGGCGCTCATCGAGACACGCACGACGGTCGGGCCCACTCTTCAAGAGTCACCACAAACGGATGCGTTAACGCGATCGCGATCTTTGGGAGCGGGGATGCATCTCACGCCCGTGCACCGTCCCTCGATGCCGGCGAGCGATTGCTGGCCGCCCGGTACGTCGACATCCGCGCGCCCCGGGATGTCATCGCGGCACGTCATCGACGATGTATTCGATCCGCACGACCTCTCCATCCTCGTCGCCGCGGCCAAGACGACCATGGGACCCGCGTTGCGGACGAAGGACGGCGAAGCATCCGTCGCGGCGTTGGGGCGCGCGAGCGAGGACATACTGGGCATCGACGCGCACGTCGCGATGCGACGGACGCTACGGGCGATGGCGACGACGGCATCGAGGGCCGTCCACCGGATATCCCCGGATATCCCCGGGGACGGCGTCGGGGATATCCCCGGGGATGATGATGACACTCGTAGCCAAACGCCAAACAGGGTGCCCATCCTTCACCCCGTCGGCGGCCTCTTCACCCACATCGTCCCGCGCGAACACTCGTGGGACGATGACGGGAAGGATATGAATCGCCACGGGTACTGGAGCGCGCACGTGGACAAGGCTAACGTCCCGGAGTACGACGTGAGCGCCGTGCTGTACCTATCCGAAGGAGGCGGAGTCGACTTTGACGGCGGAGAGGTGAGCTTATTTTTATTCTCGTATGGGCAATTAGTATGACATCGTGTTCTTTTGGTTATTTTTGGTTATTTTTGGTTATTTTGGTAATCCTCGTATGGGCAATTCAACTGACGTCGTGTTTTGTTGTCACAGTTTACGTTTCTAGACGAGCGTGGGCTAAGACAGGTGGTACTTCCGCGGCGGAACAGGCTCGTGGTGTTCAGCAGCGGCGAGGAGAACGTGCACTCAGTTGGGGTGGTGACCAGTGGGGAGCGGACGACGCTCAACCTGTGGCTGAGCCGCGACAAGAGGGTCGCCGCTCCGAACGACGACTGATACCGACAGCCGGTGGAGTACGAGAGTTATTAGGCAATTAGGCGGTGTTAATAGCAGATTAGGCGTTAAGGTTGTGACTAAGGTTGTGACTCGATGGCGACGTTCACAGCGCCGCGGCGCAGGCTTTGATCTCATCCGTCCCGTCGCACGACATCGAGCTGTTCCGTCCCATGACCCCAGCCGCCACCGCGCCCGCCACGTCGTCGACAGCCACCGGCTCGGCGAGCGTCAGCGCGATGGGCCCAGGTGACTTCTCCGCGATGCCCTTGACGAAGCCGCTGCCGAGGATCTTCGTGAGGACGTCGCCGTACTGCTGCGTGACCCGCGGCGGGTTGAGGCCGAACGTATCGCCGCCGAAGATGAAGGACGGCTTGACGAGGCAGACGTTGTCATCGTCAAAGGCGTTTGCGATTGCGTCTTCGGTCATCTTCTTGCCGGCGAAGTATCCCTTCATGACTGGCGCGGACTCCGCGCCGCCGAGGGCGTCCGGCACGATGGACGCGACGGAGACGTACACGAACCGCTTGACCCCCGCGGCCTTCGCGGCGTCCACCACGCGGACGTTGTACGCGCCGTTGCCCTCGCGCATGAAGTCGTCGTCCCCGGGCTTGAACACTCCGACGCAGGAGACGACCGCGTCCGCGCCTCGCATCGTCTCGGTGAGCGACGCGACGCATTCGTCGGAGGAGAGGTCGCATTTGACGCCGCCGGAAGATCCGCCGGACTTGGACACGACGACGACGTCGGCGACGCCCGCGGCGGTGAGCTTGTCGCACACGCGCGAACCGACGAAACCCGACCCGCCTACTACGATCACCTTCATGCCCGACGCGTCACCGCCGGCCATCGCGCGGACGCGGAGGGCGGCGGCGCGGGGCTTAGCCGTCGCGACGCCGCGACGGCGGGTGAGGCGCGACGCGCGGGCGGGCGCGACGAGCGCGGCGGAGACGGCGGCGGTCGACATGGATAGCGCTCGAATGACGTGTCAAAGATAATGGCGGGAGTGTCGAGAGAGAGAGTGCCAAAGTTCGCTAAAAATTGATTGCTTATTCCCATCCCCATGTGTCTATGATGAGAGTACTCAGCCGACCCTGGGCGTCGTCGCCAGCCTGGCCACCAGATCCACCGTCTCCTCCTCCCCGTTGTCATCCCCGACGAAACACACCAGCCCGTCCCCGTACGTCGCCGCCGCAACCGCCGCGAGAAGAGACTCCTCCGCCTCAATCTCACCGAAAGAGTCTGGTCGAGTAAACACAGCGTGAATAGTTTCCACCCCCGTCAACAACGCCGACCTCGCGTTGTACACCCTGAACCCGCCGTTCCACCCGCGCCAGTGCTCACTAGACGCGTCTCTGGACGTCACGAGACACTCGTGGTTCCACGAAAAGTCCGCGCGCTCGCGTCCGGACGGCGCGAACCGCCAAGGGAGGTTAAACAGAGAAAAGACCCTCTCCGCGGGCTCACCGTCGCCCTGAACCACCAGCACCCCGCCCTTGGACACAAACTCCAGCAGCGACCTGAGCCACTCCGGGTCCGTCAAGAAATTCGCAGACTCACCCAAGGTATCCGTGCCGGTACCCCCGACGCCGAGGAGAACCGCGGCGCGGTGCGACTCGACGCTGACGTTACGACCGCCCCGCCTGTGCCCGCCGCGGATCTCGACGCCCAGGGATCCCAACGCCGACTTGACCGCGTTGGCGTACGTGTCGTCCTCCTCGTACGTGCCCCACCTGCTCCGGCCGCTCAGCACCAACGCGTTGTTCACGAGCGGCGCCTGGGCTTTGCCAGTGAGGTCCAGCACTTTAGAGTGAGTCGAATTGGAGTCGTCGGCGAATGATACGCCGGTTCTTTTCGGTGACCAATTTTCGGTGACGGGACCAGCGTTGCTCTGCTGTAGCACGGCTTGGCCAAACTTCTTGAACCCGCCTCCACGTGTTCCCGTGGATTTACCCGCGGTGTCCGCGGTGACCCCGCCCGCGTTCTCGTTCTTCTTGGAGGACATGAAGGCGCTCAGGGCCTTATCGCGCCTAACGCCTTTCCCCCCCGCGCCCAACATGGCCATGACGCCAAACTCTTTCATGTTAACCTTCCCGCCCTTCTTCGCCTGCGTCTTGTTGCGCCACATGCGCGCCATCTCAGCCTGCTTGGACTTCATCGGGGGCGTCGGGGGCGCGCCGGAGGTGATGAACCCGGGCTTTAAGGGTTCCCAGTGCGTCCGCTCGGCGAGCTGCTGCTCCAAAAAGTTTTTACCGACGAGCATCGGTTTCGGTTTCCATCGACCGTCCGATACCCTCGGATCCTCCTCGTCGGATGAGATGTCGTCCCACACCGCCGCCGCCGCCTTCTTACGCTCGCTCATCGGCTTGTTGCTCGTGCCCGTGTCCTTGCCGCCGGCCCAATCGCTGATCGTGCCGCCTTTAGTGCCCTTCTCCGCCGCCGGAGAGGTCTGCTTGGAGGGCCCGGACTCGATCCGGAGCCGATCGACAGCCTCGGCCAAAGCGGCAGCCTTCGCGGGATCCGAACCGTCGAGGCCCAACGCCCTCTTCTCCTCCGCGGACATCGTGGAGGTATCGATGCCGATGTTACGCAAATCCGCGTCCGACGGGAGGGACTTTGGCGACTTGGCGGGGGATGATTTGACAACCGCGGCGCCCGGGCCGGGAGCCTGCTTCATGCCCATCCCCGCGATGAAGTCGTCGTCAGCCTGCTTCATGCCCATCCCGGCGATGAAACCGTCGTCGAACTGTTTGGGCTCCGGCGCACGAGGCCGGGCATGGTACTCCGACGGCGGCTTCACCATGGACGCCACCTCGTAGTCGTCGAACGGGTCCTCGTACGGGTAAAAGGTGCCGCCGTGGGAGTACTCCCCGTCCTCGTCATCGTAATAACCCTCATCGTCGAAGGGGTAAAACGTGCCGCCGTCGGAATACTCACCGTCGTCCTCATCGTAATACCCGTCGTCGCCGTCCTGACCGATCGGATCGCCGTACTGGTCGTACAGGGGCGTGTCGTGCTCCCACTTGGGCCGGTCGGATTGGCGCGAAGACGCCGCGTCTTTGCGAGCGCCGTGAGGCGCCTTGCCGAGCACCTCGGCGATCTTTTTGTCAAGCGGCGTCTCCCCAGACTTGAACGCGTACTGTGACTGGCGGTTGTCGGGCGGGGTGGGCGCGCGGTACCCGTGCCAAGGGCTCGGGTCGATGTCGAAGTGAAGATCGCGTAGTGATTCCGTTCCGGCGAGGCCCCACCGCGTCGCGATCTCCGTCGCCGTCGTCATCGGCTCGCCGATTTTGATCAGCTTCAAGTGGTATGGGTTGTTGGGCACCTGCGCGGCTCGGCATAGCTCGCTCGTGTTCTCGTTGGACCACCAGTCCGGCACGAGGCCTTTCTGTTCAGCCTTTTGGAGGAAATCTTTAAGATGCGCCAAAGCCTCGCCGCGAGCTTCGCGTCCCCTCGAAGCCTCAGAGTATCGACCGTATCGCTTGGAGAGGTACAAAAAGCAATCCTCCTCTTTCAGCTTGCACGCGTCCACTAAAACCTGGTACGCCTTCTGCGGAGACGATACGCTGCTGCCGTACCACAGACCGGCGCCGGGGCTCGGAGGGCCGTCGATACCTCCGCCCGGGGAGTCCTTCTTGCTCTTCGGAGCGCCGTCAAAGTCGATGAGCTGCTCCGCGGGTGCACGGCGAGTCTGCTTAGTCGCGGGAGTCACCTCGCTGGACTTGTTCCACTGCGGGTTGGGCCGGGACATCGATTTGAACTTGTTCTCGCTGAACCCGCGGCCGGTGCTCGTGACGTTGTTCCACGCCGGCTTATTTTTGCCAGACACCGGTCGGACACGTTCCTTGGGCTTACCGGCGGAGGGTAAATCGTCAAACGGATCGCGCTCTTGTTCGCTCGTTCCGTATAGCGACTGTATGGGGTAATGGGGTGGTGATCGGTCAGTATTTGGGTGGTAATTGGGTATTTGAGTCGTAACGGTGACTGCCAAACACTCACCTGGTAGAAATTGTCCTCGGAGTAGTTGTCGTCGTCGTACGCGCCGGCGAAGTTTTGGTTCGCCGCGGTCGGTCGCATGAAGTGCTTCGCGCGCGGCAGCTTCGGACCGGTGACCGCATCACGCGGCGCCACCTCGCACGAACGACACTTGGGCGCGGACGCGTCCCACTCGCGATCGCTGAATCGAATTTGCTTCCCGAATAAACCGCACGAGACGCATCGCCGTTTATCGGAATGCTGAATCCTGTTCACCCGTTCCTCCGCGCCCGTGTCGCCCCACCTGTCCACGTAGAGGTAGCTACCGAACGCCTTGTTGTGCATGCGGTGGTACGTCTGCGGCGATCGCGCGACTCTCTTTGGCGTCTTCTTGGGAGGCCCGTACATGTCGAGCGAAAAGCCGTACTTGTTGGTAGCCTGGAATATCTTATCCTCCTCCTCGCGGTACAACTCGCCGTGGTCATCCGTCGCCGCCAGGTACGACGGCAACCGGTGGACGTTACCGAATGTATCGCCCGCGTTGTAGCGGTCCTGCGCCAGCTTCCACTTGCTCCCTTCGTTCAGGCCTTTCGCGCCGTCCCGCGCCTCGATCGCTCGAAGTTCGTGCTCGATGGATCCGCGGTAGCTCAGCTGCCGACCGCCGGGGCCCACCGGAAGCTTGATGTCGCTCGTGTCCAGCGGACCAGCCTTCTGCTGCTTCTTCTTCGAATCGAGCTTCTTCAAGTCCACCGCTGTGCCGCAGCCGCCGCAGAAATTGGCGTATGGGTCGGGTTGTTTCACACCGCACCGGGCGCAGTAGTACTCCTCCTTGGGCGGTGAGTCACCGAGCGAACCGGTGCCGCTGCTCGGGGTCTTTAAGATACCGCGGGTGCCGGGAATGGAGAGCGGGTTGATCGCGGGTAACAAACCGCGCGACGCATCCGTCCACACGTTCACCGCCGCGTTCACCTTCTTGCGTTCTTCGGGAGCCTTGGCCTCGGCGAGCATGCCTTTCATCTTGGCGATGAGATCGTTCTTGGACGGCGTCGGGGCATCCTCCTTGAAGCTGACGCGGCCGGGTGACCTATGCGAGCCGTTGAGGGAGTCCGGGCTCGAGTCGTACCCGCCCGAGGTGTCCAAAGCGCGCGGCCTCAAGTTTGTTCCCGGAGACTGGTTACCATACGTAGTCGGCGCCGGACTGCGTTGGGGCTTTGGCGGGGAGATTTTCTTCTGAATCTCCGGGGACTCGATCGCCGCGTACACCGCGTCGAATGACTCGCGGCCGTTCGGCGACGCCACCTCCACCGCGTGCACCTTCTCGGCGAATTCCTGGCGTTTGCGATCGGCGTTTTCCGTCGTTCTTCGCCTGCGCTCCTCCGGGGTGATGGCGCCGTGCACCACGGGGGATCGCGCCGGGTCGTAGATGGGCCCTCGGCTCGGGTCCGCGCTGGCGCTGAGCCGCGCGCGGACCTCCTCCGCGGCGAGGCGATCCGCGCGTTCCTCCGGGGACTCGCCGCTCTTGTACGTCGCCGGGGAGCTGTTGCTGGATTTGTTCGGCGTCGATGAAGTCCCGCTCCCGCCTTTACCGCCTTTGTTGAGGAGGTTCAGGGGTCCCGCGCCCCGGAGCTTCCTGTCGGCGTCGGCTCTGATGGACTCCACGGTATCGACGTGGAACCTGCGCTGCTCCTGGCGCTTCTGCTTGAGAGACTCAATCTCCCGCTTGGTGTTCTCCTCTCGTTCTCGGACTTCCCTCAAGGTATTCGCGACCAAGGTGTCGGATTCGACCACGTCGCGGTACTCTTTCGTTCGTTTGAACTCATCCACGGTCAGGGGTTTGGGCCGTGGGACGCTGCGCTGCATGTCCTCTTTGTGAAACTTTGACTTCATCTGCGTCGCCACGGAGTACCCTTCCGGGAAGAGGGACGATCGGCGAATCTCCGGTAGCGGCGACGTCTTTTCGCCCTTGGCACCCTTGCCGCCCTGCTTGGCGCCCTGCTTGGCGTCCGCCTTTTCGATCGCCTTACCCGTCTTGGACTTGCGCAGCGTGGACGTGGACGTGGACGATACGCGGTCGTCCTTGAGCTTCGGCGGCGGCGCCGCGATCGCGGCCGCCGCGAGCGCGAATTTCCCCGCGGAACCCCACTTGGATTTAGCGCAGTCCTTGCAGTGCCGGTGGGACTCGACCTCCTTGGCCCACTCGCTCGACGCGTACTGGGACTTGACCCCCCACTTGTTGCACTCGGCGCACCGCCTCTGCCCCGCGAACTCGCGCGTGTACGTCATCTTGTCCTCGTTGAACTCGTCGTCGTACATGGCGAGGTCCCTTCGTCGCGTCGGGGTCATGCCCGCGGTGTTGGCGGACGAAAATGAATTCTGCCCGCCAGTGGGAGCCGCCCCCGCGGCCCTTCGCCCCGCTTGGCTGCCCGGCGTCCTCGCCGGGGACTGGCGCTTGTGCGCGGGTACGTAGTTAGGGTGACCCGGGTCGGTCGACGGACCGACGTCGTAGTACCCCGGGATGCGCGCCAGAGGGTCATCCGCGGGCGGGTTCCGCAATTCAGACGCGAGCCTCGCGTTTGGCACCTGTTGACCGCCGGGATTAACCCCCGCGAGGTTTCCGTTCCCCGCGCCTTTCTCGCGTCCGATTCCGGTGAACTTGCCCGGATCGGACTCCCGAAGGCGCCGCATGGTCTCGTAGTCCATGGCGACCCTGCCGAAGCGACGTGGCGCG
>Ga0209631_10006117_pt1 | contig 12486 bp, 10 predicted proteins | sample COG_08_FD_184752 | JGI IMG/M metagenome (GOLD analysis project Ga0209631, IMG submission 184752) | Pelagic Microbial community sample from North Sea - COGITO 998_met_08 (SPAdes) (version 2) | ecosystem: Environmental > Aquatic > Marine > Neritic zone/Coastal water | place: Helgoland, sampling... | reverse complement strand
ATTCTAGATAGTTGCCGTGCAATGTGGAAAATAGCCTCTGCAAAAACGGTTATCCAGGATCAGGGCAATTTCACTGAACCGCTGAAGGCATTAAGTTCTAAACAAATTACCATTCAAATGTGGCATGGCGTGCCTCTGAAAAGAATGAATCGGATGGAAAATATTACCTACGATGCAATGATCAGCACTTCTGATTATGTTAATGATACATCCTTAGCTGATGTTATTGTTTCCAGAAAATATTTTAATTATGGATACCCTCGTAACGACTTACTTCTAAAAGAGCACGACGCTGAGGATTTAGTTTTGTGTGATATGGAATTGTACGATCTAGCAAAAAGTCATTTCACAAAAGGAAGTAAAGTTATCGTTTACATGCCTACCCACAGAGAATCTGCTACCAGTATAGATTCCACTCCCCCACCCCTCATTCCTCTTAATTTCGAATCCCTGGACTTATCCCTAAAAAAATTGGATGCCAGATTGATTGTAAAACTTCATCCGTTTGTTAAGCAGTTCCAAGACATGCATATGCCTAAAAAGGGGTATGAGAATATTCACTTTCATTCAGCGGAGGGTGATATTTACCCATTGCTCAAGTATACGGATATTCTAATCACCGATTATTCATCCATTTACTTTGATTTTTTACTCTTAGATCGACCGATTATATTTTTCTCATACGATTACGAAGAATATAGTTCGAACATGAATGGATTTGTATATGACTACGAATCTTTTGCACCAGGTTCAAAAGTGAAGACAGAAAAGGAATTAGTCGCAGAAATAGAAAAACAGGTAAACGGAGAAGATAAACATAGGACGGAAAGAAAATTCGTCCGTGATAAATTCTACACCTATCAAGATGCGGAGTCATCGAGTCGTATTTGCGAGAAATTTAATCTTCTAAACTAATCGTCAGGAATAAAAAGTATCTCTCAAAAGAATAATTTAAAAGTTTACGATTTATTTCTTTCGTTAACACGAGATTTAATTTAAGAATACAACTGTGGGAACGGTAAAAAGCAAAAGTAACTCTCTAAAATGGGCAATTGAAGAATTGTCCAAGCAGAAAGAGGAATTAAACGAAAAGTTAAATATTGCCGAAAAGAGAGAGGAAACGGACTCATTAATACAAGAAGTTCTTGCACAAAAAAAGGCTTTAGAAAAAAGAATATCATCATTGGAGGATGGATTAAAAGTCTCCTCTAATTTAGTAGACGAACCGATTGACTTGTTGGAGGACGAATTAAGCAAGGTAAATGACAAACTTGAAATTGCACAGGACCGGTTAAATACCTTGGAACAGGAAGAATACCTAGAAGAACTTGGCAGAAAGCTCAATGGTGACTATGTCAACGACCCTTCATCAGACCCTGAGCCTACAGAAGAACCAATTGAACATGCTCAATCGCCATCATTATCTGCCCCGGATGTGCATGCATCTACAACGACTGAAAGTATCGAAAGCGCGGACTCTGCATCACAAAAATCTTTATCCCCTACCCCCGTTCTTATGAAATCCCCTACCAATCGAATTGAATCTGAAGAAGAAGTCGAGCAAACGCCAACAAGGATTGACTCCTCTACAGATGCTTCCAGCGGAACGAATTTGGAACAGTGCGCACCCGCAACAGTTAAAAACCTTGAAGAGTGTGCTCAAACATTAGGCATGGAACCGGATTACCTCTTAAATAAAGGCATGCAAGCAGTGCTACGGATGATTGCACGGAATGGTAACAAAGTAAGTTTCCCTTTAGAAGTCGAGCAAATCGAAAAAGGCTAAGTTTTTCTAATATTTTTTTATTGAGTGACCCATTCGGGTCACTTTTTGTTTATAAATTTATTACTTTTCAGAACTTCTCCTTTCAAGAAATAAGTCGATCATTCACGAATACACTTGATAAAATTCCCAATATCCAAAGAAATCAAACATTATGAAACTCACTCCTTCTCAATTCAGTTTTCAACTCGCGATAATTTTGTTTTTGCTCACCGGCATTTATCTAAATGCTGCCAAAAAAAACAGTGATTCAAATGAAACAGCAAAAACTTCGATAAAAAGTTCGGTAGCGAAAAAAGTTGATCACAAAACAATCAAACCTGAACGCAAAGATATTCGGATCACTCTTACGCTGAAAGGGTATTTTGAAGATCCCGAAGCATTGCCATTTAGCGTGGACACAACGACCTGGAGCGAATTAAAGGTCTTGTCTCCTCCTTCTCACGGAAAACATATCAAAAAGGGCAGTAGTTTACTTACATTAGATTTAGAAAAAATCGAAAAGAAAATAAACGACCTCAAGCATGAAATATCAATATCAGATCTAAATATTCAAATTCTTAAAAACGAACAGAAAAGGGATGAAAGCTTAGCCAAAATTGAACTGTCGAAACTCAACAGAACGGAGAAAAACCTGATCGAGGATATGGAACATTTCAAGAATGTGGAATTACCCTTCGAAAAAAAATCCACAGTAGTTGAACTCAAAAGATACGAAGAGAATCTTTCATATGCAATGGAAGAATTGAACCAATTAAAGAAGATGTATGAAGCCGATGATTTAACTGAGGAAACGGAAGAAATTATCCTTCAACGAACCCAGAATGAAGTGAACCGAATGAAATTTTCCTTGGAAGGGGCAAAAATTCGAAATGATAAACGTCTGAAACTAGAAATTCCACGATCAGAGGTGGAAAAACTGGATGAGTCTAAAAAGAAAAAACTTTCTTTGCAAACCGATCGGATAATCAAACCGACTGAACTGATAAAAAAGAAGTTGGAACTAAAAAAGATAGAGGAACAAAAAAAGCAGCTTACAGTTAATAAAAAGAGATTAGAGAATGATTTAAAAAAAATGAAAGTACTCTCCCCTCTTACTGGGACTCTGATCATTGGGACATTTGATTTAGGCAAATGGTCGGGATCTAAAATATTCGAAACTAAATTAAATAAAGGCGGACTATTAAAACCACACGAGGAGTTTGTCACCATTTGCCCAATTCAAAAATCTCAAGCAAGAATCAAAGTTCCGGAAAAAAACCGCTTGGAAATTGAACAAATCAAAGAAGGCAAAATCATCAGTGGATTAAATCCAGACAAAAAGCTATCAGCCCGCATTACGAAGATCGGTAAAATTCCCATTACGCCAGAACATTACGATGCAGTGGTTCAATTTGATATTCCAAAAGGCCAAAAGATTCCACACCCCGGAACAACTTGTAGCCTCAAAGTGGTTACCTACGAAAAAAAAGATGCAATTACGCTCCCTCAGGCTTCTGTGTTTAAAGAAGACCATGACCCTGACCAAAAATATGTTTACATCCTTTCTCCTAAAGGAAAACCCATTAAAAAGGTTATCGAAACAGGAAAATCCTTTGGAACAAGTATCGAAGTGTTAAATGGAATTCATCCAAGCTCTAAAATCCTAAAAGAAAAACCTGAGGCATAAGTTTTGATTAAAACTTTTTCTCTACTCGCTTAACAAAGTGAAAGTAACCGCCTGGATATCAATTCTGTTTACCTTGCTGTGGACAACTGTGTTTTCAAAGGAATTAACTCCTCAAAAGGAAAATAGCGAAAAAAAGATCAGAGATTCAATTGAGCAAGGATCAGCCTTTTTACTAAAAAATCAAAATACGGACGGTTCTTGGGGATCTCCTCATCAAACCAAAGGATTAAATATATTTGCCCCAGTACCTGGATCACACCGTGCATTCCGACTGGCAGTCTCTGCATTATCCATCTCTGCATTGGTTGAAAATCAAAAAGACAACCCGGCATACAAAGAAACCATTGAAAAAGGAACAGACTACCTATTAGAAAACCTTTCCAATCTGAGACGGGCAAGCCCAATGGCGATCTATAATGTATGGTCACATGCCTATGGAATACAGGCTCTTGTTCGATTGGTAAATTCTTCCTTTGGTATTGAGAAAAAGGAAAAAATCACAGCCATAATTAAGCAACAAATAACGATGCTTGAAAAATATGAATCTATTGACGGTGGTTGGGGATATTATGATTTTAATGCCCAAACGAAACAACCCTCCGGCTCATCAATTTCTTTTGTTAATGCCACCTGCCTTTTGGCCTTAAAGGAAGCTCAAGAAATTGGCATTTCCGTGCCTTCAAAAATGGTCAACAGGGCAATTGATGCTATTGGCAGACAACGCCTTCCAGACAATAGTTACCTCTATGGTGAATACCTCAAATATAAACCGAGAAGAGGAATAAACAGACCAGCTGGAAGTCTCGGTCGCTCACACGCGTGTAACTTGGCCCTACAGATTTGGGGTGATCAGACAATCACGACTCAAGTCCACAGCGCCTGCCTCGATCGTTTATTCAAGAGAAACGGATGGTTAGATGTTGCCCGAAAAAGACCGATTCCCCATGAGTCCTGGTTCGCAGTGGCTGGATACTTTTTTTATTATGGTCACTTATATGCTTCATTCTGCATCGAAAGGCTCCCCGAAAGCAAACAGGCAAACTACCAAGAAAAACTTGCTCAAGTATTAATTCCATTACAGGAAGGAGATGGTTCGTGGTGGGATTTCCCCTTTTACAACTACCATCAGCAATACGGTACAGCAATGGCATTGCTTAGCCTCAAACGATGCTTACCTTAAGAGTCCTGAATAAAAAATGTATCGTAATGCGGTTCCCCTGTTCTTTCTTCTTCAGCTTTAGAGAACCAAAAATCCTTTAATTTACTTTCCACATTTCTAAGCATATTGAACACTTCTTGCTGAGCCCCCTCTGCAAGAATTTCCACCTTACCATTGGTTAAATTTCTAACATAGCCGGTAACTTGGTAATTTTTAGAAATTTGCAAAACATTCCAACGAAAACCAACTCCCTGCACATTTCCTGAGAATGTAATTTGCACACGAACCATAAATTCGAGTTTATGCTAATCTCTTAAAGAATGCTTCGAAAGCATCAATTGCATTATTCATTATGCCAAGGTGAAAACTTTCATCTGGTGCATGTAAATTATCCTCGTTAGTGAAAAGCCCAATCATCAGAGAGTCCAACCCTGCCACTTCCTTTAAATCTTGAATAATTGGAATACTACCACCCTCTCTTAGAAAAATAGGACTCGTGCCAAAGTTTTCCGCGATACAATGTTCGGCCACATCAAAAGCTTTTTTCATCAACTCGCTCTCCTGGCCGGTTGATCCAGGTTTCCCAGGTGGAATGACCACATAGGGATCCCCTCCCCCCTTCACCTCAACTTCCACCCGAACCTCCGCCGGGCAAGCATTTAAAATGGCCTGCTTTACTTTTTTAGCAATATCCTCAGATTTTTGATCAGGGACTAATCTACAGGTAATCTTGGCAAAGGCCTCAGCAGGAATAACCGTTTTAGACCCCTCTCCCTGATATCCTCCTCCGACCCCGTTAAATTCCAAGGTCGGACAAAAACGAATGCCTTCAAGTGCTGAATATCCTGGAGGAGAGAATAACTTCGAAACTCCTAAGAAATGAGAATAAGCATTTTCAGTGATAGGCAACTTTGAAAGCTCGGACCGCTCCCACTCTTCGGGTGGGCGGACCGCATCATAAAATCCTGGGACTGTGACCCTGCCCTCTTCATCGTGAAGAGAAGAACAAATATGCATTAATGCCTGTAATGGATTTAATAGTGCACCACCGTGGACTCCTGAGTGCAAATCCTGCTTTGGGCCAAATATTTTGACCTCCAATGCCGTTAACCCACGTAAGCCAGTAGTCACAACAAGTTGATCAGGACCAGGACTTCCAGTATCAGAAACCAAAAGTAAATCGCCTTTTAAACGATCTTGATGCTCCTCTAGGAATCCCCGAAAACTGGGGCTCCCAATTTCTTCCTCCCCTTCAATTAAATAGGTAATGTGGATAGGATAGTCTGGATTATCCCGTAATACTCGAGCCAGTGCAGCCATATGGACAATTTGTGGGCCCTTATTATCCGCAGCACCCCGACCAAAAATCCTGCCATCTCGTTCCATCGGATCAAAAGGTTCACTCGTCCATAAATCGAGAGGATCAGGTGGTTGCACATCATAATGCCCATAAATCACCAACCTCGGCCAGGAAGGATCTCCCCGGGTTGCTAAAATAATCGGATTAATTGGGGTAGGAACAAGATCAACTTCAAAACCCAGTTCCTCCAATCGGGAACAGGCAAAATCTCTCGCCCCTGTTATGCCATCGGCAAAGCTTTGATCAGCTGAGACGCTGGGGAAACGGACATACTGTCGAAGTGCATCAACGGGAGAATCTAGTAATATACTCATGGGTTTGGTTTTTCACCACGAGCCTGCTTTGCATTACGGTACAAGGCAAGCGCCTGGTTCATGTTTGATTGTAAAAATTCAATTCGATTTCCTGGATTCGGGTGAGTGGATAGAAACTGGGGCATCTTACGTTTATGTCCACTCTGCATTTTTTTCCAAAAGGAGACTGCCGCCCTTGGGTCATACCCTGCTCGGGCAGTGTAGAAAAGACCTTTATGGTCGGCCTCCCTCTCTTGCGAACGGGAAAACGGCAGTGCCATCCCCACGGTTGTACCAAGCCCATAGGCACCAGTAGCAAGAACACGGTCAGTGGTGCTCTTATTTCTAAGTGCAGTGTTTAAAATAACTCCCCCAACAGCAATTCCCATAGCCTGTGACATCCTTTTATTACTATGCCTCAACGCAACATGGGCAATTTCATGGCCAATCACTGCAGCCACTTCATCCTCATTCCCATTGGCTAAGTTAATTAATCCACTATTGACTCCCACTTTTCCGCCCGGCATAGCAAATGCATTTGGCTCCGTTTTTTCAAAAACCACAAATTCCCACTCCGTTCCGGGTAAGTCAACCCGGGCAACTTGGGCGATCCGTTTTCCAATCCGTTCTACCATTGCCTTATGGTTCAGATTATTCGAAACCCGTTCGGATTTCTTCATCTTTGAAAACTGGCTTTTAGAACGTGTTGCCAATCGCTCATCCGAGAGCATCGCCGAGCCACAGCCAACTCCTGCTAAAGCAAAGACAGTCAAAATTAACCTAAAGGAAAATTTATTAACTACCTTCATAAATACCATACAAGATTCAGGGAGTGGTTACTCAAAAATCAATGCTTAAAATGACGGGTTTTTGTAAAAACCATAGCCATATTTCTCTCATTAGCTGCTGCAATAACATCCTCATCCCGCACACTTCCACCAGGTTGAATCGCAGCAGTCGCACCAGCATCTGCAGCAGCGATCAAACCATCTGCAAAAGGAAAAAATGCATCCGAAGCCACAATCGAGCCTGATAGGGAAAGCTTTGCCTCCTTTGATTTCCAAACCGCAATTTGGGCGCTATCCACCCGTGCCATTTGACCTGCTCCCACTCCTAAAGTCCTCTCATCACCGGCATAGACAATTGCGTTGCTTTTAACATGTCTAACCACGCGCCAACCAAACAGCATCGAGCGCATCTCAGTATCTGTGGGTTGTCGATCAGTGACTACTTCAAACTCCTTGGGATTAATTCGTTTTTGATCACGATCCTGGGCAAGAAAACCGCCGGGAACCGTACGAATTTCCTGTAATGTCTCAGCCCCGAAGCCAGATTTCGAAACAAGAAGCCTGAGATTTTTCTTTTTTTGAAAGAGTGCAAGTGCAGCATCAGTAAATCCAGGAGCAATAATCACCTCGCAAAAGATTTCTCCGATCATCTCCGCCAAGCCAATATCCAATGTATTATTAACCACAATAATACCTCCAAAAGGAGCCTGCCTGTCCGTTGCAAACGCCCGCTCCCACGCAAGCTCAAGTGTATCAGCACTGGCCACACCACAGGGATTGGTATGCTTTAGAATAGCCACAGTCGGACGCTCGAACTCACCAATTAAATAGGCCGCTGATGAAATATCCAAAATATTATTATAACTGAGCTCCTTTCCCTGAAGTTGATCAAAATAATCAAGGAATTCGCCATACAGTGCAGCCTGCTGGTGTGGATTCTCGCCGTAGCGCAAGCTCATCGATTTCTTTGCCTGAACAGCTAGCTCCTTGGGGAATCCAGAAATTGATTCGATATCAGGTTCCAGAGCAACCTGCTTGGAAAAATACTCGCTAATTGCTTTATCGTAGGATGCTGTGCGTGTAAAAACTTTCAATGCGAGTTCTCTTCTCAGTTCTGCCCAATCACGATCACCCTCCATTGCCCCCAATACACGGTCGTAATCATCAGGATCACAAACCACCGCGACATCGCGGTGGTTCTTTGCCGCACTTCTAAGCATCGACGGGCCACCAATATCAATTTGCTCTATCGCTTCTTCAAATGACACATTGGCCCGAGCAACCGTCTCCTCAAATGGATATAGATTAACCACAACCAGATCAATCATCGCAATTGCATGATCCTCTGCGGCTTTTAAGTGCTCTGCATTATCGCGCAAACAAAGCAACCCGCCATGAACCTTGGGATGTAAGGTTTTCACCCGACCATCCATCATTTCGGGAAAACCGGTGTGCTCACTCACATCGCTCACGGGGATTCCTTCCTCTCTCAATAAACGAGCAGTTCCACCAGTGGAAAGAAGCGTGAAAGAATGATTATCCACCAGTGATCGGGCAAATGGGATAAGGTTAGATTTATCACTAACCGAGAGAAGAGCGAATTTTGACATACTTTCCTTTCTGTTTTCTCTGGGCACAGGTGCAAGCGTATTTAACATTTTTTTTACTTTTTCAGGAATTTTGTAAAAAGAATTGGTCTTTTCCTTGACCCTGTTATGGTATTGTTCACCAACTAATATATTGTGAACGAAGAAAGTACAGAATTGGAAGGCTTACACGCATCCTTGGATAAATTAGTACACCATAAGGAAAAATCCACAGTTAAAGGAATTAACCTTCATGCATTTATTTATTTTATTACGATTCGAAATGTGAGTGATCGTAAAGTTACCCTGCTTGGAAGAAAGTGGATTTTAACAAACAGCGATGGCACCACCACTGTGGTTGAGGGCGATAAAATTGTTGGCGAAACCCCAACCATTCCTCCCGGGGAATCCTTTTCTTACAACAGTTACCATGTCACCCACCTTTCTGCAGAAGCATCTGGTTCTTTTCACGGATTTGATGAGTTCAACAAAAAAGTCCATGTACGAATCAAACCCTTTCGTCTTGATATCCCCGAGGAACCAGAAGTCGACCCGACTCATTCGTGAAATTTCTCGATCTTAACCGGCACGGTGGAATTGGTGCAAACTGCACAATTTGTGAAGTTGGAGGTTTTCGTTTTGCAATCGACTCGGGCATGCATCCCAAATACGCCGGTTCAGATGCTCTGCCCAAACATTCCAACATTGAACGCGATTCGCTGGACTTTATTATTCTTACCCATTGCCACCTAGACCACCTTGGCAGTTTACCCCTTCTCTCCCGCGAGCATCAGGATGCACCAGTACTCTTGAGTTATGCCAGTTCCATCCTTGCCCGACGCATGCTATCCAACTCGATATCGGTCATGAAAAGGCAGCGCAATGAGCTAAACCTCACAGAATTACCCCTCTATGGCAGAGGGGACCTGTCCTCTCTCTATGATCGGATGAAAGTCCTGCCAATCAAACAACCTTTTACTCTGCAAAAAGATGGTCGATCCATTGATGTTACGCTACATCATGCCGGACATGTGGCAGGCGCAGTTTCTGTGGAAATCAAAACCCGCAAGGAACGAATCTTTTTTACCGGGGATGTACTCTTCGATGGACAACGCACACTTAATGGAGCGGAACCATTCCTCGAAAAAGTGGATACTCTTGTTACCGAAACAACTCGCGGGCTCTCACAACGCGATCCATCCCGCCAAAGAGAGTCTGAAATTGTAAACCTGCTCGAAGAATCCCGCAAGGCGCTCAAGCGCGGAGGCTCAGTTCTCATCCCCGTCTTTGCACTCGGACGAATGCAGGAAATGCTCGTCGTACTGGATGAAGCAATCAAACGCAACGCACTACCCAAAGTCCCGGTCTTTTGCTCTGGTCTGGGTATGGACTTGGTTAATCACTTTCACGAAATTTCAAAAAACACCAACCGTTTAAACTTCAGCAGAAGAGTTCTGAAAAGCTTGGGAGCCCGACCATTACCCCGTAAACTTGAACCCGGACGGGAACCACCCATGCAAGGAATTTACCTGGTTAGCAGTGGTATGCTTGTTGAGCACACACCCTCATATGTCATGGCATCCTCTTTACTCGGAGATGCCAAAAACTGTATTCTCTTTGTTGGATACTGCGATCCCAGCACCCCCGGAGGCAAGCTTCTTGAAGCAGAACCCGGTACTCCCTTTGAATTTGAAGTCTATAATCATGTTGAACCAATACGGGCAAAAATCAGGCAATTTGATCTGAGTGGGCATGCCGACCGTGACCAACTGGTTGCATATGCCAAAAAACTTTCACCAAAAACAATATTTTTACACCACGGTGATCCTGAATCAAGAGAATGGTTCGCCCAAGCACTTGAACCAACCGGGGCAAAAATCATAAACCCCGAACCCCTTAAAATTTATGAAACCTGATCATTCCGAACAAAATTCACTCGCTGAACAGCTCAATCAAGTATTTGTGCGCCCTTCGGGACGAGCGATTGATGAAATGCGCCAAGTAACCTTTCAAGCGAACATCGCACCCCACGCCAATGGATCTGTACTCTGTTCATTTGGAGACACCCAAGTCATTTGTGCCGCATCAATTGAAGACCGCGTTCCCGGGTGGATGCGTCAGCAAAAAGTGGGTGGTGGATGGCTCACGGCTGAGTACAGTATGCTCCCCTACTCCACGCTTACCCGAAAAGACCGCCCCATTAGTAAAGGCAAACAGGATGGACGAAACATTGAAATCCAACGCCTGATCGGCCGGTCTTTACGAGCCGTGCTCGACTTAAAGAAATTTCCAGATAAGACCCTCTGGATTGACTGTGATGTCCTACGGGCTGACGGGGGCACACGCACCGCATCGATCACCGGTGCCTGGTTAGCCACCCGAATTGCGATTAATGGCCTTTTAGCCAAAGGGAAACTCAAGGAAGACCCGATTATTGACCACCTGGCTGCAATTAGCGTTGGAGTATACAATGATCGCTGCGTACTCGATCTGGACTACCCAGAAGACCGGGACGCCTCGGTCGATGCAAATGTGGTTATGACTGGATCCGGACAATTTGTTGAAATTCAATCAGCCGGAGAAGAAGCAACCTTTTCACGGACGCAACTGGATGAGTTGCTTGCACTATCTGAAAAAGGAGTGGGTGAATTAGTTGCTCTGCAAAAAGCACAACTTGAATAAATTAATTTAAAACGGAAAATCCTTTGGGTTTTCTTCATCGAGAACCGGTTCCTCCAGCAATTCCCCGAGCTCAACCTTCGTAGCAATAATTAAAGTATTCTCATCCAGGGATGTAACTTTTGGGTAAAGTATGGAAATTGCGATTCCTGGGTAAAGCAAACCTTCATTCTTGTCTGAGAAAATTGTCAGGTTGGTATACTTGCGAATCATACGACCCGAATACTGAGCACTTGGCATATCCTCAAACTCACTGCCCACCTGCTCAAGCACGGTTATTAAATTCCCTATTTTTTGATCCGCTATACTTTGATTAAAAATTAATGTTTTCTCAACCAATTCATTCTTGAAGACCGAATTTCCACTAGGATCAATTGTTTTTATTTTCTTCTCTACCATATCTGCAAAAACGAGTACCTGGTTACGAATGGTCAATCCGGCCATTTTCGTGGCATTTGCACGCTCCCTTAATTCGTCCCATATTTTGCCCTCCACCACCCTCTTTATTGAGTCAGACTCGCTATCCAGTTCCAACCCTATTGCTGAAAACAAATCCTTTAAATCCCCAACCACAATATCCAGGCTCTCCCCTTGCAGAGAACCCGCAAAGTCATTGGCGTACTCATTTTTCTCCCAAGTAATCGAACCAAAAGTAACCGACTCAGGCAACTCGCTCAAAGCAAAGCTATCTTCATCCATACTGATTGAAATCCCCCATTGATTTCGAATCTGTCCAAGAGCACCCTCCACCATTCCAGTTTTCCCCCCTCCCTGCTTGGAATACTTAAAGAGAGACTCTGCCAAGTTATAAAATAATTCAGCACCCGAAAGGTTACTAATTTCAAATCGTTCCTTTACAAAATTAAGCACCTCGCTGGTTTCTTTTGCTTTCCCAATCCATTCAACATCTCCCCCAGCCAGTTTCAAAAATTTTGCATAAATTGGATCATCGGTTGAAACCTCAACCTCCTGATCCATAGGTAAAGTATCTGCCGGAGCCTGAGATATTAATTCCCCATTTTCATAAAACTCCTCTGTTCGGTCAGAACCATCCATTGACCACTGAATTCTCTTTCCATCAAGCCTTCCATCTTGATGAACTCCCTCCTCATATTTTTGTCCATCCGGTGTCCAATAAGAATAAGGACCGTTTTTCAAACCGGATAAAT
>Ga0209631_10006111_pt1 | contig 12493 bp, 13 predicted proteins | sample COG_08_FD_184752 | JGI IMG/M metagenome (GOLD analysis project Ga0209631, IMG submission 184752) | Pelagic Microbial community sample from North Sea - COGITO 998_met_08 (SPAdes) (version 2) | ecosystem: Environmental > Aquatic > Marine > Neritic zone/Coastal water | place: Helgoland, sampling... | reverse complement strand
GCTATCTCCGATATGCGAAGTGAACTCGAATCCCATTTGGTCGACGCTGCGTCTGCCGGCAAGTCACCTGAGTCGGTCATTGGCACCAACCTCGACGCCTTCGCTCGATCATGGATCAGCGGCCAGCCAGCCAGCGTCATACCGTTGTCGTTTAGCGCCGTGCAGACCGAACGAGAGGCACAAGCCGACGCAACTCGTATGCGGCTCTACATCTCAATCGCAGCGATCATTGGTGTCACATTGCTCGGCGTGTTACTTGGCCCCAAGAGCAATTATTCGGGACTGGAGAGCTGGCAGTGGGTCTTTGTCCTGTCGACGTTCTCGCTGCTTATCGGCGAGATGTTCACCGGCGGTTTCTTCGTGCTGCCATTCGGCATCGGAGCAGCTTCGGCAAGCGCCTTGTCCTTTGCCGAGGTCGAACCTCCCGTACTTATTGGCGTGTTCACCGTCGTGTCGGCGCTTGCACTCTGGGGACTGCGAGAGTTCGCTTCGAAGGACGACGACGTGGTCTTCGCTGTTGGTGGCGACCGTTATGTGGACCAGACAGGCATCCTGACAGCACCCATTCAGGGTGTGGGCACGATTGGCCGGGTTCGCATCGAGACCGAGAGTTGGATGGCGATCACCGACGGCAACCAGATGATCCCTGAAGGAGCGGTTGTGCGGGTCAGTGAAGTCCGGGGCACCCGCATGGTCGTAACGGCCACCTAGCCCCAGCCAGACAATCGGGAACGTGCTGCGTGCAAACCCAATTGGCGCAGCAAAGCAAGCAAATTACAAGCAATAGAGGAGAAGAGATATGGATCCAGTTGCAGGGTTTTTCCTGCTGGTCATCGTGTTACTGGTGGTATTCGCTGCCCGTGGCATCCGTATGGTCCAGCAATCAGAACAGGGCCTAGTCGAGCAGTTTGGCAAGTATCAGAAGACGGTCGGCCCAGGGTTGCGTTTCATTGTTCCCTTCATTCAGAACTTGCAGCGCGTCGACATGCGCGAGCAGGTCGTAGACGTTCCCCCACAAGAAGTGATCACCCGTGACAATGTCGGCGTAACCGTTGATGCTGTGGTGTACTACCAGGCCACCGATCCGGTGAAACTCAAGTACAACGTCGCCAACTTCATCGTTGCTGCAACCAAACTTGCACAAACCAACCTTCGTAATGTGGTCGGTGATATGGATCTCGATGATGCCTTGACATCTCGAGACACGATCAACAATGAACTGCGCAACATCCTCGATGTAGCAACCGATGTCTGGGGAACTCGAGTCGTTCGAGTCGAGATCCAGCGCATCGACCCGCCGGCAGATGTCACCGACGCCATGCACCGCCAGATGAAGGCCGAACGTGACCGGCGTGCACAAATCACCGAGGCTGAAGGAACAAAGAGCGCTGCCATTCTCAAGGCCGAGGGTGTGCGCGAGTCACAGGTCCTTGAGGCCAACGGTCGAGCCGAAGCAATCAAACAACTCGCAGAAGCCGAAGCGTTTCAGCGAGTAACACTGGCCGAGGGCGAAGCCCAGAGCATCGAGCGTGTGTTTCGTGCCATCCATGAAGGTGATCCGACACCGGACCTGCTCGCCGTCAAGTACCTGGAGACGTTGGGCACTGTCGCAAACGGCCAGGCCACGAAGATCTTCATGCCGCTTGAAACCAGTGGAGCGCTTGCATCGCTCGGCGCGCTAGGAGAGGTCTTCAACACTGCGAAAGACGATCGTCCTGGAGACAGTTGAGACTTAATCACCCGGCGCCACGGCGTCGGGTGATTCAGCACCACTCAAGCCATGCTCCATGGGGATGACTTCGCCCTAGAACCGCAGCCTCGATCGGCTCACCGCCGCCAAGTTCAACTCGGCCCACTACCGAGTCAATGACACTGGGCTCGCCCTCATAACCCAGTTCATTGACCACGCCGGCGGCTTCGAGGCTGTACCAACGGACGCGCCGGTCGCTAGCTGCCATCATCGCGAGCACAGCTTGGCGAGTTGGCTCGGGTAGATAGAACCAGACCCAACTTGTGGTCACCACCAGGGCAGTGTCAGCGGGAACCTGTGCCATGGCGTTCGCCAGCCCATCGACCGCCTCGGCCGCTATGAGCCGAGGCGGCATTCGGTTCGCAATCTCAATCGCTGTCGTCAAACGGGCTTGACGTTCGGGTTGACTCGGCCACAGGCAGGCCTGCAGCCAGCGGGCCTCGGCTGCGTTGGTCACGTCAATCGGCGCCCGGTCGATACCGACTCGCCAGCTGACCGGTGGATGCGCAGGGGCAATGTCAGGTGACCCGCTTCGCACTTCGCACTGCAACGTGAGCCCGGCATTGGCCGGTCCGGTTGTCAGGACCCGCTCCCCCACCTTGTACTCGATGCGGAAGTGGTCGGTGTTCAGATTGAGTCCTCCGCTCGCTCCCAGATCGATCCATGCCAATGGTCGCTTCGCTCGTTTGGATGCGTCACTCAGCATCAACGCCAGGATCGCAGCTCTTCCGACCTCGTTGGTCTGTGTGCGGCGAGTGCGCAGAAGCTCATCGATGGCGGCCCTGTTCGTAACGACGAGATCAGCGAACGCTGGCGTGACGGGTTCGTCCAGAGCGCCGTCGTAGATCTGCCGCAGCGGATGTTCCAGACCTGACAGCAGTAAATAGTGCACGGCAGCAAACAGCAGGTTCGGTTGTTGCGCTTCAGGGTCATGTGCTGCGATCAACTCGACGAGGCTCGGGTGGTCACCAAGCTCGCGACAGACGTGGGCATACAACGGCTCGGCGTCGACGAATGACTCTGTGCCGTAACTGCGATAGAAGTCGACTACTTCAGCATGACCCGACATCGACTGAACCGTATCGAACGGGGCACAATGTGCTTGTGCCGATGGAATCTGAGTCCCAGCCAAACCTGGTCTTCATCATGAGTGATGACCATGCTGCCCATGCAATCTCGGCGTATGGCAGCCGTATCAACCACACGCCGAACCTGGATCGCATCGCGACCGAAGGCATGCGCCTTGACGCAGCGTTCTGCACCAATTCGATCTGTGCGCCGAGCAGGGCTGCCATCTTGACCGGCACCTACAACCACGTCAACGGCGTGACCACGCTCGAAACTCCACTCGACAACACACTGTGGAACTTCCCCGGTGAGATGCAACGCAACGGCTGGCAGACTGCCATGATCGGCAAATGGCACCTCGGGCATGGGGCCGGCGCCGATCCATCAGGGTTTGATCACTGGCGGATATTGCCGGGCCAGGGGCATTACCACAATCCCGTCATGCTCGAAGCAGATGGTGTGGTTGTCGAACGTGGTGGTTACGTCACCGATCTGATTACCGACGACACCATCAGCTGGATCGACCAGCGCGATCGTGACCGGCCGTTCGCGGTCTTCTGCCATCACAAAGCGCCACATCGCACCTGGGAACCAGCGGCCGAACACTTCACCATGTACGACGATGTCGAGATCCCTTTTCCCGACACGTTTCGAGATGATCTGCGTGGCCGAGCCGAAGTAATCCAAGCCGTTCGCATGCGCATGATGGACCTGGACCCCATCATCGACCTGAAGGCAACAGTGCCTCCTGGGCTGACCCGCGACCAGGAGATCGATTGGCGATATCAGCGTTACATCAAGCACTACCTGCGGTGTGTTGCGTCGATCGATGACAACGTCGGCCGATTGCTCAAGTACCTCGACACAAACGACCTGACCGAGAACACCATCGTGGTCTACACATCGGACCAAGGTTTCTTCCTGGGCGACCACGGCTGGTTCGACAAACGACTCATGTACGAAGAGTCATTGCAGATGCCGATGCTGGTGCGTTACCCCGCAGCGGTCGCCCCTGCATCGACCAACGACGACATGATCGTGAACGTCGACGTTGCCCAAACGGTGCTCGACCTGTGTGGCCTCAAGGCCCCTGAGCATGTACAAGGCCGATCATTCGCTTCTCTGCTGCAAGGTGACACCCCCGAGGACTGGCCGACGTCCATGTACTACCGCTACTGGATGCACCGAGATGGTTCGCATCTGTGCCCAGCGCATTACGGCGTTCGCACCCGCACCCACAAACTCATCTGCTACTACAACGACCCTCTTGACCAACCGGGAGCCAACGGCCCAGCAGACCCGATCGAGTGGGAGCTGTTTGATCTGGTGGCTGACCCGCTCGGACTGAACAATGTCTGGGGCGACCCGGCATACCAGACGACGACTGCTGAACTCCTGCATGAACTCGAACGACTGCAAACGCAGGTTGGCGACAAGCCGTTTCCCGACGCGACCGCTGTTGGCCATGGTTGAGATCACGGTCCCTGGCCTTCTCGACCACACCTTTGCAGGGATACTTCGTTCGCAAAAGGCCGACTTCGTAGCAACGACTGATGGCGACACCTTCATCGCCCAGCACGGTGCAGCTCGTGTGGAAACCACGGACTGGCCAGGCTGGCCCACCGGTCTATCCGCTGATGACACAATCATCGAAACGTTTGTTGCCGGAGCCGTCGACGTCGCAGCGACAAGCAACAACGAACCATTCGTATCGGCGTGGCAACCCATTGCCGAATGGATGAATATCACCGTCCGCTCAGCACTAGCCGATGTTGGGGTCCAACTTCGCGCCGACGCCTACATCACTACTTCCTTCACCCCGACAGACGAACTCGAAGGTATCGCACACCTCGACGATGACCAGTTCGTGCCGGCCGAGTCAGTTTCGATGGTGGCGATTGTTGGCGAACACGCCGGTCCCCGGGTTGCAACGGCGGCACTTGGCCACCCTCCGCTTCGACCGATGGCGCCGATCATGTTCGAAGCAGCGCAACGTGACGGGTTTGCAAACAATGAGACGGACCATTGCCTGTGCGCTGCCGACGAACTGGTGGTGTTTCCACAATTCGGGCAGCTCCATGCGGGCCCTTCCTCCGCCCACGTGGCCAATGCCGGCCCGGCTCGTCAACTGTTGGTAATGCGGGCACCGGTTCTTAGCTGAGGGCTCTATCTAGGGCACTGCCACATCGACGCGGTCGTTCGTATCACTCGGCACCGGCGGCAACCCCAACGAGATAATGAACGCTGCCACCAGGAATACGGCCGTGCCGACCAGCGCTGCGCCAAACCCGCCGATCAGGAACAACATGCCCGAAAGCAGTGTGCCTACCAGTCGACCAGCGGCATTCGCCGAGTAGTAGAAGCCGACATCGAGGGCCGTTTCATCTTCGCTCGTCGAATAGGCCAGCACCAGATACGAATGCACCGACGACGTCAGCGCGAACATCACGCCAAACCCCAACAGGCCGGCAACGGTGATCAAGGCTTGGAGCTCGTTCGTCCACACCGACACAGCGATAAACATCGCGGTGGCAGCCATAGGCGGCAAGAACCCAAAGGTGCCCTGTGGCGTGTGCGCCACCGATGCCAATAGGCGCGGGGCTAGTGACTGCACCAGTCCGTAACCGATGACCCAACACGCCAGGAACGCGCCAATGGCCTCGTAGGACCAACCGAGCATGTCGTCGAGGAATACCGGCAGAGCGACTACGAACCAGATGTCGCGGGATGCAAACAGAAAGAACCGGGCGGCAGACAACCTTTGGATCGCCGGTGACTTCTTGAGAACAGAAGCCAGGGGTGGCCGCATAGTGGTTCGACCAACATCATCAAGGGCCGTCGTGACGAGAACAAGCACAAGTCCCAGGGCCACTGCCATCGAGAGAAGCGCTCCTCGAAAATCGAGCCATCCCAATAAGGCAGCACCCACGAAGAAACCAACGCCCTTAAGCGCATTCTTCGAACCGGTGAGGATGGCCACCAGACGAAACAACTTGCCGTCGGGGGCAACAAACTTCACCGCTGATTTGGCACTCATCTTTGTCAGATCCTTGGCGATACCCGACAATGCCTGAGCACCCATCACCCAACCAACAGCGAGCCATTCGCGCCATTCAGCCTCATGCAACGTCAAGACCAGCAACGCGGCGATCTGCAACCCCAAGCCAGCAACCAACGTGCGGTTCAATCCATGGTTGGTGCCTACCCAACCGCCGATCAGATTGGTGAATACCCCAAAGAACTCATACAGCAGGAACAGTAGAGCGAGCGATAGCGGGCTGTATCCCAAATCGTGGAAGTACAACAGGACCAGCATCCGCAACGCCCCGTCTGTCACGGTGAACGCCCAGTATGCACCGGTCACCACCACGTAGGAGCGAAGGTTCATGACAGCAGTCTTCTACAAACCTCACGAGCAACAGGAATATCGCTTCTTGCCCTACCATGGCGCCCGTGACTCCCTTCTTCGCGGCACAACTCACTGCCAGCGACTGGATCACTGCGGGCGCCACTGCGCTCGTCACACTTCTGTTGGCGATCATGATCCGCCGGATCACCAAACGCCGCATCCGCAAGAAGGACAAACACGCAGAACTCACCGATTTCGGCGGGCGGCTGCTGATCTCTCTCGTTCTCTCTGCCGGGGCCTACTACACCCTCGAAGCACTCCACGTAGAGCTCGGGCCGGCACTTGGCGCCTTCGGTATCGGTGCGCTGTTTATCGCGGTAGGGCTTCAACCGTTGTTGGTCAACATCGTTGGGTCTGTGGTGCTTCAAGCCCGGCGGCCCTTCCGTCGAGGCGATCAAATCCTAAGCAACAGCTTCGAAGGCACGGTGCTCGATATCACCTCGACGTCCACGGTGTTGCTCAGTTACGACGGCGAGTCCATCCATATTCCGAATGCACAGGTCCTGAGCCAACCACTGGTCAACTGGACACACGAACCAGTGCGGCGCACGATTCTGCCGATCACGGTTCCCTACGGATGTGAGCTGGCCAGAGTCCTGGCCATGGTCGGCCGGGCAACCCGCGACGCACTGAACGACGAGAACCTGCCGCCGGCCGAAGCACTCGCCACTGGTTTCGGTGCCCACGGCATCGAAATCAGCTTGCGGTTCTGGCACTACAGCGATCGCCTCGAATCGCAGGTCGCATTGAGCCAGGTTGTCGTGGCTGTCAACGATGCCTTGAACGAGGCAGGTGTCGTGATCCCGTACAACCAACTGGTCGTCCACCCCGCCGAAATCGCGGATCCAGCCGAACCGCTCGAACCGGACTAACGGTCTTGCCATGGAAAATGTTCGGGCACTGTCTCACCCCGAGGCAAATCGCCAGTCCCCGGAATGGTCTGATCGAAGTCGATCGATGCGCCAGTCATCATCCCTGACTCGGCCGAGGCAAGAAAGCAGATGCCCCGGGCAACTTCTTGGGGCTGAAGAAGCCTGCCGAACGGCTGCTGGGCTTCCGCTCTGCTGAGCCAATCCTCTGGTGCGTCGTGAAACTGCTTCTGCACCTCGTGCTCAGCGGGTGTGTCCATCCAGCCAGGATTTAACATGTTCACCCGAATCCCCTCGGCCATCAGCGAAAAGGCCGCATTCTTGGCCAGCGCCTCGAGCGCATGTTTCGACGTTGCATACGGCCACAACACCGAGTTGCCACCATGGTGTGCAATCGAGCTGATCAGCACCATCGAACCGTGAATACCTTCACGTTTCATGATCCGAGCGAACGCAGTGACCAGAACACCCGGCATCTGCACGTTCATGGCCAACATCTCGGTCCACATTGCGGGTGTCGTGTTCCAGACGCTGCCCCGCCAAGTCGCTGCGGCACAGTTCACGAATACGTCGACTCGACCAAGCAAGGTTTCGGTTGCGTCGACGACACTCTCGGTTCCCGCAACGGTCGCAAGGTCAGCACTGTGAAAGTGCGCTTGGCACCCTTCGCCGGTGAGCCGAGCCGCAGCTCGGTTTCCTTTGTCGCTGTCGCGACCGATCAGCAGCAAGGTGCGCGCTCCCCTGGCCTTCATCAGCTCGGCGGTTGCGTACCCAAGCCCCTGGCTACCGCCGGTTATCACTGCATACTTGCCCTCGAACGAGGCATGAGCGAAAGGTGACGATGGGTTAAGCGTTTGATCCACCCGGCGACAGTACAGGCTCGATCGCGTGCAAATAGTCGACCAATCGTGCGGCCATCTCGAAAGCCAGGTCAGGGTCGTCGAGGTCAGGTTCCAGCCACACGTCGGAGACCCGCCGCCAGTTGTCGGCCCCCAGGAAAACGCCTGCCTCGGATTCCTCACCCAGCGCTGGTCGCCACGTGGTTTCGTGGTCCAAGAGCTCCTGCAGGATCTGCTCATTGTGGGCCGGATCCTTATGTTCCGAGTGGAAACCAACCTCGATAGCCATCCCATCGATGCCGTCGACATGACGCCGAGGGATGAGCTGAGCCTCGTAGTGAGCTCGGGTCGGTGTCTCGGGGCCGAACCAAGCCTTGACACCTCGGCGGTGTGACCGGAGGTGCAGCGTGGCCCCGTCGTCGGCCATCAGAGATCGGACCGCATCAGCCACCTGCTCGAACAGGTGCGTCTCAATGGTCATGGCCGCAACCTACTGGATCGATCTACCCCAACGACTGCGCTGACTGGCACAACCTGTGTGGTTGGCAGACCGAGGACTCGTTGCGGTCGGATTGGATTCAGCGTTTGCTCGCCCACCAGGGTCGGCTGAGTCCCGGAATCAGGCGATCGAAGGCATCCTCGGTCCGCTGCACCTGGAGATCCCCTGTGGGGCTAGCCCACGGCGCCGAGCTGGAATCCGTCGTAACCATTGGCCACAACCTGCTCACATTTCTTGACATAGGGCGGGAAACCCGGCAACGGCATGAAGACCCGAGTCTTGCCAGGCACGTTCGCTCCGAGATACCAGGAGTTACATGATGGGTACAGCGTTTGATCGGCGACTGCGTTGACGTGATCGACCCAAGCATCAGCGGCCTCAGGTGTGGCTTCGATGCTGGTGAGCCCATGTGAACGGAGGTGGTCGATGCAGTCTGCGATCCATTCCACGTGTTGCTCGATCGATGCGACCATGTTCGTGAGCACCGATGGGCTGCCCGGACCTGAGATGGTGAACAGGTTCGGAAACTCGGGCACGCTAAGGCCCAGGTAGGTCCGAGGCCCAGCGGCCCAACTGTCGGTCAGCGGTCGCCCGCCCCTGCCCCGCAGGTCCATTCGCAAGATCGTGCCCGTCATGGCATCGAAGCCTGTGGCGAAGACAAGCGTGTCGACTTCGTGTACCAGGCCCCCGACCCGCACGCCGGTTGCGGTGATCTCAGCGATCGGGGTGGTTCCCACATCGACGAGCGACACATCGTCTCGGTTGAACGTCTCGAAGTAGTTCGTGTCGATAACGATCCGTTTGCAACCAATCACGTGATGGGGGCTCAGCAGGTCGGCAGTCTCTGGATCGCTCACGACCTCGTGGATCTTGCCTCTAACAAATTCGGCGACAACCTCGTTTGCTGCTGGGTCCACGATTGCATCACTAAACGCCCACATGAATGTGGTGCCACCAACCTGCCACCGCCGCTCGAGCTCTTCGACTCGTTCCTCTGGGGTCAGATCAAACGCTGACACGCGTTCGGCTTGATACGGCAGCCCATAGGCACCCGGCATGGCGTTATTGCCTGCCCGAAACTCTGGATAACTGGACTTCACTGCCTCGATTTCATCGGCTTCGAGTCCACGGTTACGGGCCGGAATTGTGTACTGCGCCGTTCGCTGGAAGACGGTGAGATGGGCAGACTGCTCGGCAAGAACAGGAATCGCTTGGACCCCCGAAGAACCGGTGCCGATGATCCCCACCCGCCGCTGCGTCAGATCAATGCCTTCGTGCGGCCATCGCCCGGTGTGCAGAACCTCGCCTGCGAAATCCTCGATGCCTGGAATATCTGGCGTGTTGGTCGACGACAAGCAACCGGTTGCCATGATCAAGAACCGAGCCGAGACCTCGCTCCCGTCGTCGGCAGCAACGACCCAGTAGTCGCCGCCCTCGTCGTAGCTTGCGCCAACAACTCTGGTGTCGAACTGGAAATGTTGCCGTAACTCGTGTCGGTCAGCAACATGGTTGATGTAGCTGAGAATCTCGGGTTGTGGCGCGTACCGCTCGGTCCAGGTCCATTCTTGCTGAAGATCAGCATCGAATTGATACGAGTACTCCATACTCTCGACATCGCAGCGCGCTCCTGGATACCGGTTCCAGTACCAGGTCCCGCCCACGTTGGCACCGGCTTCGAAACCCTGCACAGTGCATCCGAGCGACCGCAACTTGTGGACCATATAGAGGCCAGCAAACCCGGCGCCGACAACGACAGCATCTTTCATCGCCAAAGGTTAGTGACTGGTGTCCGACGTGTTCGAACCCGCAAAGACTAAGAACGCCACAGCCGCTAGGCCGATGAACACCGCATTCACGCCGATGGCGAACGGGATCGACACCGCATCAGCCAATAGACCGCTGAGCACCGGAGACAGAACGACTCCTATGTCACCAAACGTTCGGTACAAACCCATCGCCGCACCCCGCTGGTCTTCGGTAGCCAAATCCGCTACATAGGCAGCCGGAGCTGGTCCAGTAATCGACGACCCAACCGCCGACATCGTAAGGCCGACGATGAACAGCGGCAGTGTGTCGGCAACCGCGACGATGCCAATACCGACAGCGATCAGGGTGGCCGTCGGCACGATGATGGTCTTGCGGCCGAATCGATCGGTCGCTAATCCCGCAGGCCAAATCAGCACAACGCCAATCAGGCCAAGGGCAGTAAAGAGCAAACCCAACTCATCGACCTTCAGCCCAAACGAATCGCTCAGCTGGAGAGGGACCAATGTCTGACGCACACCTGCCCGCACAGAGAACACACCAATAGTGACTAAACCGACCAGGAGAAAGTCGGTCGAGCGCAGCAGCGCCCACCGAGACGGCTGATCGCCCGGAGCAACATCACGGGCGATACGAGCCTGCTCAGCACTTCGAGTCTCGGGCAGTCGGAAGAAGCTATAGACCGCAGTGAGCACGCCACCCACCGCGACCACATAGAACGGCATCGACAGGTCATAACGATCGGCGATAAGCCCGCCGAGCGCTGGACCGAACCCAACCCCGACGAGCAGCGCTCCCTGGTTCGCAGCGATGAATCGACCGCGTTGCTCAGCAGAGGCGATGTCGAGTAGATAGATCGTGGCACCTGTCATGTACAGCGCCGAACCCAGGCCGGCTACGAATCGGAAACCCAAGAGAATCCAAATGGTGTTCGCAAATCCCGAGCCGAACATGCCGAACGCAGTCACAAGCGGTCCACCAATCAGCAACTTGCGCCTGCCGCTTCGATCCGCCAGCATCCCCGCTGGCACATTGGTCAACAGCCGGGCAAGCCCAAACGCGGTCACGGTCGCCCCGACAAGAGCCGTCGACACACCAAAGCTGTCGGCATACAGCGGCAGGATCGGGCTAACGATGCCCTGACCTGCCATGACGAGGACGGTCGAGATACAAATCGCAATGAGCTGTTCGTACGTCTTCATGCGGACATGCGGCTAATGCCGCAGCCACCCGTCGTCTGCCTGAGGTGAACATGCGTCCCAGATCGTGATGTCTGGCGCTCGTGCCGCGAGCCTGGCGGCATTTTTGTTCGCATGCCCGGAAAGACGAACTGCAAAGCCGTTCGGAGGCACGTTCGAAAAGCAGCCCCGAACCGTTCCATCAGTCACAAGTGCCAGCGTATGCCCCTTCGGCATGCCGGACCGATTTTTGTCTGCTACCGCTGCAACAGGCGGCCGAGACGCAACCGCCATAACAGCTCAGATCAGAGGCTCTCGTTCCAGTCGAAAACGGGACCAGACACTCAGCCACTAGCAAGAAGTTCGCGCTCGTCACCTTCAGCGTCGTGTGCATGACTACGTTGGTGGGTATCCCAGCGACTGAACCTCCACTTTTCGGACCGGAATCTCATGCGACTTGAATCGAAACGCGCCAGCGTCCCCACGCTCTTCCTCGAGATGGGCAATACGGTCGGGGCTCTTCTCGACCACCCCGACGTCGAAGCCAACTGGAACGAACCCAGCGCGCTTGAACACATGACGGTCGGCGCACTCGCTGCCCACCTTGGGCGTGCGTTCACCACTGCATGGCTCTATATGCAAGCAGATGAGTGCAACATCGAAGAAGACATCGACGCCAGCCAGTACTTCTTTCGGGCATTCGATCAGCCCGACGATGATCTCGCCGAACTACGAGCGAGCATTGTGCAACGAGCGTCCGACGATGCCGAACCAGGTGCCACCGCTGTGCGAGAGCTTCATACCCGTACCGTTTCAGATCTGCGCACCAGGCTGATCGGCGAACCGGGGGAACGTGGCATTGAGGTATTCGGCGGTGTATGTATGCCGCTCGACAGCTATCTGGTGACCCGCATGGTCGAGGCGGTCATACACAGCGACGACCTAGCCCATTCGCTGGGTATCGACACGCCAACCTTTGCACCCGACGTCGTCGACTTGGTCATGGTCGCCTTGTTAGGCATGGCTCGTGAACGGCATGGCGACATCATCATGTTGCGCGAATTCGCCCGCGGCGAACGCGCGACCGGCGATCGGCTTCCTGTCTTTTAGCTGGCTA
>Ga0209631_10006109_pt1 | contig 12496 bp, 9 predicted proteins | sample COG_08_FD_184752 | JGI IMG/M metagenome (GOLD analysis project Ga0209631, IMG submission 184752) | Pelagic Microbial community sample from North Sea - COGITO 998_met_08 (SPAdes) (version 2) | ecosystem: Environmental > Aquatic > Marine > Neritic zone/Coastal water | place: Helgoland, sampling... | reverse complement strand
ATGTCTTTTCGCTTTCTTAAATAAACAATCAGATAAGAAAAAATTAAAGGGTTGATATTAAACTTAACAAACTATTATTAGTGCTAGCTCTTATTTTAATAATCTTGGGTTTAATTCCTTGGATAATTCCTACATAGTTTTGGGCGTAAACTAGCAATTTCAAAATAACGGGCGTATATTAAAAAAGTAATACCACCTAAACACTTATAGTTTTTTTATAATTAAGGTGAAAAATACTATGGTGTGCATGCACCAGCTGTTCTTATATTAAAGAACTCCCATAACTGCGTGCGAGCCTAAAATAGTTGCTATCTTTAAAATAACTTATTCTTTATGCGTCATTAGAGGTTGAAAATATGAAAACCCCAGCTTTGGAACTCACGATAGCAATTACGGCATTGGATGAATCATCCATAATTGTAAAAAATATAAAGGAAATAAAGGTCTGGCTTGGAAAAAATATACCTCTAATTAGTTTTGAAATTTTAGTTATTGATGATGGATCAACTGATGGTATGGGGCAGCTTCTAGATAACTTAGCTTCAAAGGATAAATTTTTAAGGGTAGTTCATCATCAAACAAATTTAGGGCGTGGTCGTGGAGTAAGAACGGCCTTTAGGGAGGCAAAAGGTGAGTTTCTAATTTTATTGGATGCCGACTTGTCTTATGCTCCTGAGCATATTGCAAAATTACTTGAACCACTTAAAAGAGATGAAGCTGATATAACAATTGCTTCTCCTTACCATGATAAAGGAGTTGTAAGGAATGTACCCTTTACCCGTTTATTTTTGTCACGATGGGGCAATCGTATTTTATCAAAATCATATAAAAATAATATAAAGACTGTTACCTCAATAGTTAGAGGATATCGACGAGAAGTGGTAGATCAACTTGAATTAATAAATGATGAAAAGGATTTGCATTTAGAGTTACTTTACAAGGCTGAGCTTTTAGGATTTCGATTAAAAGAGATTCCAGCTAAATTAATTTGGCGTGACCGTAAACGAGGTAAATCATCAAACAGTGGTCAAGGTTATTTCAGAAATAACCCGTTTATTAAAATGAGGTCAGTTATTGTAAGTCATTTTATTTTTAATTTTGTAACGAAACCAAAAATACTATTTTTAGGTCCCGTTTTGCTTGGGATGTTAATTTTTCTTTATGGTGCTTCTAGCCTTACTTGGTTAATAATCAAAGGATTCCTTAATGGAGATATTAACCCAATCCGTCAAACCTTAATTGATGGACAGTTAACTTTAATTCTTACTTCGGCAAGTTTTATAATATCTATTTTTTTTATATTTATTTTTTTTATCGCCTCACAAGCTAAGAAATATTTTGAAGAGCAATATATTTTATCAAGTCGAAGTCATTATCTATTAAAAAAAATAGCTGATAAAAAACTTTCTAAAGATTCCAAATAAATTTATGTGTGGAATATGTGGAATCGTTGGTAGCTCTTCAAAAATAAACTTAAATCGTGTCAAGCTCATGATGCATCGAATGGTTCATCGTGGTCCTGATGGCCAAGGTACATGGCAACCTAGGAAAAGTAAAGTAACCTTGGGACATGTTCGGCTTGCTATTCAAGATATATCAAGTGCAGGTAGTCAGCCAATGCACCATCCTGCAGGACTACATTATGTTATAAACGGTGAGATCTATAATTACCCTGATCTCAAAAAACAATTAGCTCCATCTGCAAAATTTGATTCAGAATGTGATAGTGAAATTGTTAAATATGGCTGGATGAAAAGTGGTGAAAAATTTATCAATGAACTTAATGGTATGTTTGCTTTAGCGATTTTTGATGAGAGAAAAAATACTGTTTCTCTTGCACGAGACAGATTAGGAATTAAACCTCTTTATTACACCATTCATAAAGGTGAATTATTATTTGCTTCTGAGATTAAGGCCCTTTTTGGTGGAATTGAAACAGATGAGTGGAGCATCAATCGCGAAGGATTGTCAGAATACATGACTTATCAAACAGCACTGGGAGAAAACACTCTTTTTTCAAATATTTTTCAAGTTCCTCCTGGCCATATTATTACCTTTGATGTTGATAATCCAAAAAAAATGCATAAGATTGCTTATTGGTCTATAAGCACGAATAAAAATAAGTCTTTTACTTTCTCCGATACGCTAAATAAATTCAAAAAAGTTTTTCAGAGAAGTGTTATGAGGCATCTCTTAAGTGATGTTGAAGTTGCATCTTATATAACTGCTGGCTTTGATTCATCTTCTGTATTTGCTGAAGCATCAAAGTTTTATAATGAAAATCACTCTTCGCCCCTTACTGGTTTTACTGGTAGATTTGATCAAGGTAATGAATGGTATGACGAGACTGCTCCTGCTGAAGAATTAGTTAAAAAGGTTGGTGGAAAGCACAGGAAAATAGATATTAATGCAGAATCTTTTACTGAGAACTTTGATAATGTTATGGATTCTCTTGATGAACCAAGAATGGGTATGGGGGCCTTTTCACAATACATGGTCGCAAAAAAAGTGGCTTCAAATTTTAAAGTAATTCTTACAGGTCATGGTGGGGATGAGTTATTTTCTGGGTATCCAATATTTTCTTATGCAAAAAATGGATTTTTTGGTATCAAGAAGCTATCAGAGCTACCACATTTTATTTACTTTGCCTTATCAAATTTTAAAAGTATATTTAAGAGTGAACATGGCTATGGACTGCCAGTAATATGGTCAGTTTCAGAACAAAAAAAATTGCTTGGTCTTCCAAAATCAGATTTATCTCCTTGGGTTCAACTAGAAAAATGGTTAGCTAACGAAAAAGATGAATCTAACCGTATTTTAAAGACCTATATATTGGCTTACCTTCCAGGACTGCTCATGGTTGAAGATAAAATTTCGATGGCACACTCAATTGAATCAAGAACACCTATTCTTGATAATAAAATGATAGACCTCAGTCTATCAACTCCCACTGATATCAAGCTTGATGGAGGACAGCTAAAATCTATTATTAAAGCAAATGCCAAAAATAGATTGCCTGATTCTTATTTCAATCAACCTAAAAGAGGATTTCCAACACCACTTCGGCATTGGCTTAGGAGTGATTTAGCGGATTTTGTTTCACAGAGACTGACTGGTCCCAACAGCCACCTTTCTAAAATATTTGATGATTCTGAAATTAAAAGGATTATGAAGAAATATCAGCTTTCCTTTCGGAGACATTTAAGACCAGTAGACGAGATTCAGACTCATCAGGTATGGCAGTTACTTAGTATTGAAAGTTGGCTGCGAAATTGGTCTGATAAATATGGTGTGAAATTGAGAATAAAATAAATACCATATTTATTTTTTATAGCAAAAGCCTATTAAGTAATAGCAATCCTTTGATGTATGTTTTGTCATTTCAAGACAGCTCTGAAGTATTTGGAATAATGAATAATGGTAATATATAAAAATGGAAAGCCAATCACAAAAAATTAGATAAAATGGAATTAGACAAAGATATCGATTTCGTTTTATCTGCATCGCATCGTTTAGTTCCGAAGAGTGAAGATGTTAAAAAACTTTGTTCTTTGCCTGTCTCTAAAAATTCTGCTTTTACAGATGGGTGGACATGGATATCACTTCCAGACTGGGCAGCCGATATAGTCCCTAAAAATAAGAGAGGCTTATTTGTACCAAGTCAAATTGGCTCATCTGATTGGCGAAATTATAACTGGTGGCTTGGTGCATCAATGTTAATTAAATCATCCAGAGAGCGTATACATGAAATTGAGAATGGCCCGATACACTCAAATTCATATAAATTAGATTCCAAAATGATCCCCGCATTTGAGTATGCTTGGACTAATCGCATCATACTTTTTTTAAGGCGCTGGTGGTCTTTTGAAAATCATATCTCAGAAAAAAAAGCATTTAGTCCTATTCCAAAAGCAATCATACATCTTACTCATGATGTTGATGCTGTTGGGAAAACTCTTGCTATACGTTCTAAGCAAGCAATTTTTAGTTTATATAATGGACGACTAAAGGCAGCAGTTAAATTCTTATTCTCAAACGGAAATTATTGGCAATTTGATAAAATTACAAATTTAGAAGAACGCTATGGATATAGAAGTCTTTGGAACTTTTATGGAGCTAGAGGTGGATTTTTTAGAAGTCTAAAGAAGCATATTTTTGATCCAGCATATAATATAGGAGAAAGTCGATTAAAAAAACAAATACGTAAGCTAGCAGATAACGGTCACAAAATTGGTCTACACCCTAGTTTTGATGCATGGCAAGATTCTAATAAGATGATTTTAGAAAAAGAGAATATAGAGAAATCCTTAGGGCATAAAATAATCGCTGTTCGACAGCATTGGTTGCGGTTTTCTTTTTCGCGTACATGGAAATCACAAAAGTTAGCAGGGCTTAAACATGACTTCACCCTTGGATTTAATGATCGACAAGGTTTTAGAAATAGTACGGCATTATCATTTAATGATCCACTAAGTGGAATTAAAGTAACACCTTTATTGCTTATGGACTCCCACCTTTTTGATTATTCAAATAAAAGCGAGCAAGAAAGATTCCAGGCAATTGACGCAATACTAGATGAGCTTGAAGTAACGGGTGGTGAGGGAAGTGTGATTTGGCATCAGCGTGTTTTTCATTCTGATTATGGGTGGGGTGATGCTTACGAGTATCTATTAAAGGGTATGAAAAAACGCAAATTTTTAACACCAGAGAGAGGCTAAAGTGGATATCAATTTAAATCCTTATCTACCAGTTCTGCATCGAAATTTACCCCGCCTTCTAAGTTTGTATAGTTCAGATATAACTCATCCACTTTGTGGTTGCGGTGATCGTCGATATTGGTCCTGGAAATTAATAGATTTTCCTAATGGAACATTCCAAGGAGCTGCATTCGGCCTTTCTAAACTTCTTATGGCAGGACTGTTACCAAAAGATATGGATAATGATGCAATTCAACTCCGTATAGAGAAAATGATTTCTGTTGTACCTATGCTTGTTGATCGACATGGAGCGCTAAGTGAGGCGATTCCCAATGAAAGTTCTTTTTGTGTAACAGGATTAGTCTTAAGTGATTGCTTAGGAGCAATTCATTCTCTTGATAATCTTTTAAATAGTAAAAGGCGTCAAGAATTTTTCGAATATCTTGAGCCGCTAGCTAAGTTTTTAATGCTTCATGATGAAACTCATGGAATTATTTCAAACCATCTTGCTACAAATGCACTTGCAATGACTAGATGGGGGAAGGTTACGGGCGATCCTGATGCCCTTCATCGAGCAGAGGTTTGGTTAGATCGTATTCGAAATCACACTAACAAAGAAGGTTGGATTTTCGAATATAGTGGAGCTGATCCTGGGTATCAAAGTTGGTGTACTTCTTCATTAGCCCAAATCTCTGAAATTGCCCCCGAATTTGAATTACAGGACTTACTAGACAAAAGCTTTTCTTTTTTAGAGGCATTTGCACTTCCTGATGGTAGTTTTGCAAATGGATGCGGGTCTCGTATGACTAGATTTTTAATGTCGGGCGGGGCAGAGTTACAGGCAAGAAAATCAGAACCTGCAGCCCGTCTAGCCTCTTTTGCCAGGATTCACATAAGGTCGCGTAAATTTGTTTCACTAGACTCGGTTGATGAGCCAAATCTGATTCCATTTTTTAACGATGTTGCTTTAGCTGCTGTTAATGTCCAAGAAAATACTAATATTGATTTACCGAAGTCTAAAACCCGTAATTTTCCTGATGCAGGTCTTTATCTCCATAGAAATAAAGATTATATTTCGACAATAAATGTTAAGAGAGGCGGTTGGTTTTCTTTAACGAAAAACTCAAGTGACTCCTCAACAGTAATTAATCCAGGGCCGGTTGCAAAGACAGATAATGGTAAAGTCTTAAGAGCTGTTCGTGGCAAGCTAATTTCCTATTCTCGTGATAAAATGATAATCAAATCTGATTTAGAAATAATTGAACGCATGCTCCCGTCACCGATTAAATTTATAATTTTAAGGGTTTTATCATTGACTATTTTTAGGTCTGTAAGACTTGGTAATTCTATTAAAAAATTACTAGCTAAGCTTTTAATTTTAGAGAATGGAAAAAACTATGGGAGTGTTGAAAGAACTATTATTTTTTCAACTGGGGTTGCCACAGATAAGATTTTATCAGGCGATGTTAAATTGATAACTAATACCGATGGATTTTCGCCCTCTCATATGGCGTCTCAAGCTTATTGGCAGGTGAGCGATGATACCTCGTCTAAAAGCTGATTTAGGTATATCTGATCTTGCTGCTATTTGGCCTTCGAGAGATCGTAATCTTGATGTTGAAAATTTTGAACGTGCTTTCGCAGAGCTTGCGGACCAAAAACATGCAATAGCCTTTCCCTATGGACGTACTGCACAGATTGCAATATTACAAGCCCTTGGTCAACCAGGTGGAGAAGTTATTTGTCCATCCTACACGTGTGTTGTTGTCGCGCATGCCATCGTAAAAGCAGGAATGAAGCCGGTCTTTATTGATAGTAATCAATTAGACTTTAATATGGACTTTAGCCTTGTTCGTAAGGCAACAAGTTCAAAGACTAAAGCAATTATAGCAACATCTATTTTTGGCCATCCTGTTAATGAAAAAGAATTCAGAGAATATCGAAAAGATTTCCCTGATATCATAATTGTGCAAGATTGCGCTCATAGTTTTTTAGCTAATGATGCTCACAAAGAGGGCATAGCAGCTTTTTTTGGGCTTAATATTTCAAAAATTATTACCACTATTTTTGGGGGTATGGTAACAACAGATAATTCAGAATTTGCAGCTAAAGTAAGAATGAAACGCGAAGAAATGTTAGTTGATGGTGGAATCGCTCACGAAATAAAAAGATCTCTTTATCTTACAGCTGTAATAGTAAGCTTCACTCGTCTAATTTATAGGGTGGTAAACTTTTTAGAACGGAAAAAATTACTTAATCGATTTGTAAAATATTACGATGCATACATTATTGATTTGCCAAAAGATGCTTTTATAAGAATGAGTGGAGTTGGGAGTAGAGTAGGTCTTAAACAATGTGAGCGATATTATAAAATCGTTGAGCATCGGAGAAAATTAGCCAAAATATATCATAAGAATCTTAAAGGGATATTGGATTTTATAATGCCACCAAAACATAAGAATATGACAGTTTCACATTTTGTAATTCGCACAAAATATGCGGAGCATATTAAAAACAAATGTTTATATAATAATATTCAGGTCGGTGAACTTATTGATTATGATTGTTCAGAAATTCCAATATACAAGAATGCAAAATATTATGGGTATAAAAAATCTAAGCAATTTCCCAAGTTAGTAATCAATCTGCCAGTGCATATAGGTATATCTGAGTTAGAAGCACATAAAATTTGTACTCTTTTGAGAAATATTGCAGGTTAGCCTTAAAATTTTAAGCACTTAAAAAAATTTCATCTTATTTTTCATGTCATAATTGAAGTAAATTGAATAATTGATTTAAAGCAATTAATTATAGATTTTCAGTTAAAATAATATTTACTTTCTTCTGGTAACCCAATCAACAATTATTAAATTTATGAAGATTAATTTAAACTCAAATTGTTTTGTATGCCCCTATTGTGAATGTAAAACAACAAGACAAAAGAATATTCTTTCTTGCCTAAAGGATAAGAATCATCAATACCTTATTAAAGATAATATAATTTCATTTATTAAAAATAAAGAATTTGACTCTCATTGGAGCAAATATAGATCGACACCTGTTCCAGTAGCAAAATTAGAAGCTGCTAAAAACTTTTTGTCACCTATTATTACTAAATTTAAAGATAATTCTTATGTTTTGGATGTAGGTTGTGGCGATGGAGTGCATGCTTATTATCTAAAAAAAATCATTCCATCACCAAAAAAAATTTCTTACACAGGGCTCGATATTTCTCTTGAAGGACTAATAAAAACTCAAGAAAGAGACAAAGACAGTGTGTTGCTCCATGCAAATGCAGCTCATATTCCTCTGCAATCAAATCTAATGGACATTGTTTTCTCTTATGGGGTAATTGCATATACAGATAATCCTGAGAAGACTCTGAGAGAGTTAGCTCGTGTTACAAAGAAAGGAGGCTTAATTGGCATATGGATATATCCTGATCCTGGAAAACTTAAAGGTTTTGTTCTAAGGTTCGTTAGAAAAATTTCAAAATTAGCTGGTCCACGAATTACCTTTTTGATTGCTAATCTGATTGTTCCCTTCTTAGGCCTTCTTCCTGTTGCGTCTGGTGTAAATTTGAAAAACGCAAGTTGGAAGCAATGTTTAGAAATTACTCTGGTAAATATTGCTCCCAAACAATTATGTTTTCCTAGTATTGAATATATTCACAAATGGTTTAAGAGAGCCAATCTATCAATTATTTATCAGGATCAAAATCCCCCTATTAGTATTTGGGCTAAAAAAGAATGATAAAAAAAATTATTATAAATTTTATTCGTTTCAAAGCATCGCTGCTATCTAATACCCATATAACCTTTTGTATTTCAATCTTAATGTTATTGAGACCTATATGTAATATAGTTGATTTTTTTGCTAACTCATTTATCTCAAATCAAAAAAAATTATCCTATAAATTTATTTTGATATGTGCACCACCAAGATCAGGAAGCACATTCATTTATCAAGTTACAAGCCAGATTTTAAATTCTATCTATTTTTCAAATTTACATCAGTTATTTCCTCGCCTAGCTTCTAAGATATTTTTTAAAAATATAAATAATAGCAATTTAAAAATATATAGAAATTACTATGGGTATACAAAAGAATTAAGAGGCGTAAATGAAGGAAATACCCTAATTAATTATTGGTTTAAAACACAGGATAGTAGAGGGATTAGAAAGAGGTTTTTAGAAACGATGAACTGGCTTGGTAATAAAAATAAATCACCTATTATAATTAAAAATGTAGGCATTTATGATCGCTTATTAGATTTATATCATGCGGTTCCAGAACTTATAATAGTGAATATTTCTAGAAATCCGCAACAAATCATCGAATCAACCCTAAAGGCTTTTTATGAATTAGGATACTTTAATCCTATCCCTAAAAATATGCAAAACTGCTCTTTTGACAATCCTTCTAAATTTGCAGTTGATCAATTTATAAATATTTCGAGAATATTAGATAACCAACTGAAAAAAATTCCTAAAAAAAATATTATTAATATATCTTATGAAGAATTTTGCAAAAACCCTAATTTTTATATTGAGCTCTTAGCAGAAAAACTTCAAATAAGCCCAGATATAAACTTACTGAGTAGCATAAAAATAAAAGCTTCACAATCGCAAAAGGTTTCAGACAGAGATTCCAAAAAAATTAAATCCTACCTATCTAAGGTGAAGAATAAACTAAGGTGATAATTTGATTATATCTAAAATTTATAGGTGGATACTCGCTATTTTTTTAATATTTATAGCAATTTTTTATATAGACTGGGGACTTTTAAAAGATTCGTTTTCAAGTCTACATATTGAAGCTCTTTTGATTTCTCAACCAGTTCAGGTTTTATTAATCTTCATCGTTTCTTGTAGGTTATCAATTTTAATTCAAAATAATTGCAATAAGATTATTATTTTTTTTCAAGCTTATATTCTCAGTATAGGTTTAAATACAATTCTTCCAGGTCGTATATCAGAAATAGTAAAAGTTACATATTTAAAGGAATGGCTTAATATTCCGTTCACCAACAGTTCTGTTGGCGTCATAGTAGAACGTCTAATTGACTTACTAATTTTAATTAGTTTAATCTTGCTTGGTTTTGGCTCTTTATGGTTGGAATTTAATCAAATTCTTATGTTTGCAACTTTTTTTTCTTTTATTATTTTATCCTTAATATTTGTATCAATATATCCTGATTTAATTTGTAGATTTATTGATAAATTTTCCTTTAATAAATTTAAAGAGAATCTAAAGAATTTTGTTTTAAGGTTTCAGGAGACCATTAAAAGTAATGGTTTTATAATTGCCTTTTTGTTAAGTATATTTTCATGGGTAGGTTCATACTTGATGGTATATTTAATTTTAAAGATTATTTATGGCTCAGGAATAAGCATGAATGATACCTTAATTATTTTTTCTGCATTGTCTTTAGGTAGAGCTATCCCAGGACTTCCTGGTGGAATTGGTATTTATGAGGCTGCAATTGTTATATCTATGGAATACCTAGGTTTTAATTTCTCAGAATCGTTAGCTACAGCTATAACGATACATGCAAGCCAGATTATATTTGTTACCTTGGGTTCATTGTTTATATTTGGTAAAAAAGGAATAGGATTATCTTTTTTTATTAAAAAGCTAAGAGATAAATTATGATAAAAATAAATAATATAATTGAAGGGTTGGATGGGATATCAAAAAAAGCACTCAATAACTCTTTTGTTCTGGTTTTTTTTACCTTAATTACATTAATGGGATTTTATACTGCCCAATTTATTTCTCTCGACAATTTTCTCGCTGTAACAGGTTCTTCCGCTCTTCATTGGTTGCATGTAACAAGTGACGCTTCAAAAAATATATTAGATTGGTCTACTGGTACCCGAAATTTAAGTAAATCTTTGCCAATGCATATTTATAGTTTTTTTTTCTATAACACTGAGATATATCTTCCCAAAATCATTAAAATTTATATTTTTTTTGAAATTCTGATTTTAAGTACTTCCTATTACTTTCTTTATCGCACTTTATCAAATAATAATAATAAAATCTTAGCAATTATCTTTATGTTTACCGTTTGTTTTACAACATTTCAGTTTATGAGTTTAGCTCGTTTTAGTTCAAACTTTTACTGGGGACTATATTATGCTTTTGCAGATGCATTTCGTATTATTGGATTAATCTTTATCCTAAAAAAATGTCCATGGATTGCAATAACTTCATTATCAATTTCAGTGATGATTCATCCAATAATGGGTGGAATAGGAGTAATTGTAGGTGGAGCTTTAATTTTATTTAAAGGCATTAAACAGATTCGTGGGTATTTTCTTCCTGTTTTATTAATGTCTATTGCAGTATTAAGTTGGCTCTACATAATGTATTTGGGCGAAGGAATTTCAGGAGCTAGCATTCCCACTGATAGCTTTTTATTTTTTACAAAACTATATAATTCTCACTGGTATCCAATGTATTCAGGTGCTCTGAATACTATAGAGTATGTTCATCTACTGCCGACAATTAGTATTTTTATGCTTTACGTAATGACTTCTCTCACAAGTCAAGGTGCAAAATATATTGTAAGGGAGGCACATATAATAATTTTAGTATTAGCAATATTGTCCTCAATTGGAGTTTTAGCTAGCTTCTTTGATAATACATTCATCATTAAATTAAGCCTGCATAGAGCAAGCAGTTTCATGGTGGCGATTGCTCTGATTCCAATAATTATAAAATTATGGAATGACATTTTTAATGCAAAAATTTTATATCGATCCATTGCTATTTATTTACTATTATCGCCTTTTCTCGACTTTAAGCTGCCTGGGTTTTCTTTATTTTTTACACTTATTTATGCTACTCATCTTTTAATTCAAATAAAAGAAGAGGGAAGTAAGAAGAAAATATTTACTGCGCTTACAATTTGGTTAATAGGAGTTTTTGCACTTTTTTATTCAGCTGCTCCACTTTATTTTAATAAAATTATTCAACCTTCATATGACGGAATAAAGCTAACATTAATATTAATAATTTTCATGCTCATATCAAAATATCAACCCTTAAATTTTATAAAAAATAATAAGTATCTTTTTCAGTTAATAAGTTTAATTTTAATTTCAATTTTTATCATAAAAGAAAATATGGAACGTACAGAAGGATATCGATCAGAGCGTTCTTCTGCTTATAACGAAACGCAAGTATGGGCAAAAATAAACACCAGGAAAGATGCTCTTTTCATGATAGATCCAAATTTTGATGGTTGGCGTGATGGTTCTCAAAGGGCTTCATTTGGGACAGCGAATGAATGGCTTCATAAGGCTTGGCTATATGATTCAGACTTTAAGCTATTTATAGAAGGTCAAAGACGCGCAACATTATTAAATATAGATATCCCAAAATTAATGAATAACCATTTTACTAATTTTCAAGAAAAAGAAAACATACTTAGAGATTTACGAGAAGTTATAAGAAAATCTTATTACACATCTAATGAAAGCTTTTATAAAAATCTTTCTATTAACGAAAAAATTGATTATTTTGTTTTTGAAAATAAATATTTAGCAAACAAACCAAAGGGCTTAAAGGAAATTTATAAAAATAAATATTTTTCAATTTATAAATAAATACTACATACCAAGTATATATTGCGTAAGATATTATTTTCTTAAATGATTTGTATTATTTAATTTAAACTTATGAATAAAAACGTAAAATTCCAAAATTATAATTTACCTAGTTCAGAACGGGCTAGAATTAAAAATCAATACCCAATGTGTATCTGGATGACCGGCCTGTCAGGATCTGGT
>Ga0209631_10006107_pt1 | contig 12499 bp, 13 predicted proteins | sample COG_08_FD_184752 | JGI IMG/M metagenome (GOLD analysis project Ga0209631, IMG submission 184752) | Pelagic Microbial community sample from North Sea - COGITO 998_met_08 (SPAdes) (version 2) | ecosystem: Environmental > Aquatic > Marine > Neritic zone/Coastal water | place: Helgoland, sampling... | reverse complement strand
AAAAAGACTTATGGTATCTTTAATGCTTTTAATATCAATATATATGTTTGTAATATGATAATTGAACTTTCAGATTTTTTTAATAATCCCTCATTGATAACTTTGGGGCCATTAAAAATTCAATACTACGCAATTACATGGGTGTTATCTGCAGTATTTATTTATCTTTATCTAAAATCGCATGAAATTATTATTGAATTAGGTATTAATAATGAAAAAGTTAATGATTTAGTTTTCTTCTATGGTCTATTTATTGGTGCTATGTGTGGAGGCAGAGTTGGTTACATGCTTTTTTATGGAACCGATCAACTTTTGAATAATCCAATATCGCTATTCTACGTTTGGCAAGGCGGTCTCAGTTTTCATGGCGGACTATTGGGAGTCATTATTAGCTTCTTAGTATTTGCTAAGAAAAATAATTTAAGCTTTTTTAGGCTCATGGATGGAGTTGCACTCTCAATGCCGATTGGTCTTGGTCTGGTTAGAATAGGAAATTTTCTAAATGGAGAATTATACGGAAAGGAAACAAATGGTGATTGGGGTTTTATTTTCCCCACTGACCCATATGGGCTGCTTAGGCATCCATCTCAACTTTATGAAAGTTTGGGTGAGGGAATATTACTTTTTGCATTATTGGTATACGTTAATAAAATCTCGACTTCTCATGGAGTAGTTTGTTCTTTCTTTCTAATATTTTATGGCCTTATAAGATTTATAATTGAGTTCTTTAGGCAACCAGATTCTCATATTGGATACGTTATTTCTAATTTTTTAAGCATGGGTCAAATCCTATGTATTCCGATGGTGCTAATTGGATTTATAATATTGTTTTACTCAAGGAAAGAGATATGAAAGCTTATATAGATCTTCTCAAATATATTTTAGAAAATGGTGACAGGAAAGAGGACAGAACAAATACTGGTACTATTTCTTCATTTGGGCATCAGCTTTCTTTTGACCTCTCTGAAGGCTTTCCGGCAGTTACTACCAAGTCATTAGCATGGAAAGGAGTGGTTTCAGAACTGCTTTGGTTTCTTGAGGGATCCAGCGATGAGAGAAGATTGGCTGAAATTAGATTTGATAAAAGCAGAGAGGAACTTACGGACTTAAGTAAATTTTCTACAATATGGACAGACAATGCTGACAATCAAGGTAAGAATCTTGGATATGAAAATACTGAAATAAAAAAAGAGCTTGGTCCTGTGTATGGAGTTCAGTGGCGAGAATGGGATGGAAAAGATCAGATCAAAAATTTGCTAGAGAGTTTAAAAAATAATCCAGATAGTAGGCGCCATATATTGTCTGCTTGGAATGTTGGAAAAATAGATACAATGGCTTTGCCTCCATGTCATGTCATGTCACAGTTTTATGTTAATGAGGGCACAATAAGTTGTCACATGTATCAAAGAAGTGCTGATATGTTTTTAGGAGTACCCTTTAATATTGCTAGCTATGCTTTACTTTTGAGTATATTTGGAGAAATGTTGGGCTTACAACCAAAGAAGTTTGTTCATTCATTTGGAGATGCACATATCTATTTAAATTCACTTGATCAAGTTAGAGAACAAATCTCAAGAGAACCATTTGAATTGCCTACCTTAGTCATGCCAAAGCTTAACTCTCTTGATGATCTGTCCTCTTGCTCTATTGAAGATTTTAAACTGAATAACTACAAACATCACCCAGCTATCAAAGCTAAAATGGCTATTTAATTATGAAGACAATTTCTCATTTAGTTGCAGTATCAAATAATCTTGTTATTGGAGTTGACAACGATTTGCCATGGAATTTGAAAGCAGATCTTGCTCATTTTAAAAAATATACATTAAATAAAATAATAATAATGGGCAGAAAGACCTATGAGTCTATTGGAAGGCCTTTACCAAATAGAATTAATTATGTTGTCTCAAGAACTTTAAATGAAATTTCTGGTACGCATGTTTTTAGCAGTATAGAAGATGCTATTTTTAAGGCAGAGAAAGAAAATATTCAAATGAATTTAGAGAATGAAATTGTGATTATAGGAGGTGGTCATATATTTCAAGAAACAGCTAAATCCATAAATAAATTAATTATTACAAGGGTAGATTGCGACATTGATGGAGATATTTATTATCCTGAGCTTGATCTAAAAAAGTGGAACCTTGTAAAAGCAGAGTCATATAAAAAAGATTCTGAAAATGATTACGACTTTAAAATTGAAGAATATGTAAGGCTATGATTGACTTTGAATGAAGTCTCTTCTTAATGCTAAGTTTTTAACTCTAATCTCTTCATTCTCAGTATATTTAATCCAGTTATTGGCCATAGATTTTGTTTTCTTGTCTTTATCTCTAGCAGCTATCCTAAATTCTTTTTTTGCTTCTTCAAATTTTTGTAATTCAAAGTAAGCCTGTCCAAGAGTCAGATGAACTTGTGATATTTTTTCGATTTTTCCTTTTTTAAGGCCTTTTTTTATTGCATCCACAGCTTTTTCTATTTTATCCTCACCAAGATATAAATTACCTAATAAAACATATGCTTTACCATCTTTTGATAACTCAGCAGCCTTTGCAAGAACTGGGATTGCTTTATCTATTTCTTGAGCCATTCTCCACGAATCTGCAATTAACTTAAGATTTTTTTCATTACTTTTAATTACAGGGCCAGTTTTCTCAACTTTAATTTCTTCACCAGTAGTTTCATCAATCTTAGTTTCGTTATATGTAATTATTTTTTGTTGTCCAGAAACGAGCACTTGAGCTGCCCAATAAGGGTTTTGATTTAGAAGAAGTAGCTGAGCTAGAACTTGATACTCACCTTCTCTATTAAGGAGATCTTTTGCATATGCTGCCTTTAGAGTAATCATATAATCTTTTTCTCTTCCCAGCTGACCATATATGCCACCAAGCTGAATAAAGTATGTTTTTTTAGGATATAAATTAACCAAAATTTCATAAATAGCTATTTGTCGCAAATATGCTTCTTTTTCGCCAATCTCAGCCTTGAGCTCTCCTATGGATGCTGCCATAACTGAATACCAGTTCTCTTTGGGCTTGTAGCCCTCTTCCTCTGCAAGAATTACAGCTTTTTCAAGAGAAGATAATGCCTTTTTAAATTCTCCAGTTGTATAGTACACTCTGCCTAATAAAGCCCATGTCTGCGCCGTTACAGTTTCTACCACATCCATGTATTGAAGAATATATTTAATACCTGTTTGAAAATTTTCTAAGCCAACATGAAGGCGACCAAGTGCTCGCAATGCTTCATTTCTTAAAGGGATAGTAGACTCAGGCTCATCCAATAAGTTTTCATATGCTTCAATAGCTTCTAAATATTTTTCTTCAGTACTATAGACATAAGCCAATGCATTCCACATGACCGAGCGATCATAACTTTTAATATCATCTTTTTGATTTAACAAATCTGATAGAATTTCATTAACAGTTTCCATGTCCGGGCTTAGCTCACCTTGCTCATCGACAACCTCAAGTGCTTCGTAAACTTTTGCCATCTTTTTTGCAACTTTAGAAGACAAAGACCTGGCTTTCCTGTATTTAATTTCTTTCTTTGGTTTATCATCAATTGTTTGTGCATTGACATACGTGGGTAAATACATAAATGAAAATGCTAAAACTGCAAATAAATACAAAAAGTTATTTCTTTTATTAGAATTTATCATCGTCTTCCTTCATCTTCAGCCATTATAAAAGTAAATCTATGCAATACATCTTCAACTGCAGTAGGATTACCGTCAACAATTTTAGGTTTATATTTTAATTTAAGAGCTGCTCTTGATGAAGCACTATTAAACATTGAACATGGTCTTAACTCTGACTCTGGCCCTGTTGGATCTCCACAATATCCTTCTAGTGCTTTTGCATTTTCTACACTACCACTTTCTGTAATTGTAAAAGAAACAATAGCAAAGCCCTGAGTCCCTCTTTCTTGAGCTCTTCTTGGATATATTGGCTGAACCTTAAATAAAGGTATATATTCTCCATCCCTAAAAAAGCTTCCTCCAGACTTAAAATTAGCTTTTGGTTTGGCAATAGTTACATCTATACCTGTCAATGGTTGAAGGTCTAATTCTGGTTGTGCAATGTCTTCTGGTTGTTCTTCAGGTTTCTCAGGTTTATCAACGTCTGACATAAAGGTGTCGATTTGCCTCTCAGGCATTACAACATCTGCCAACTTAACCGAATTATCTTCTTTCATGCCGCTATCGCCGAGTGAAATAAGAATAACCATTACAAAGAATAAAAAAGTAGTTATTACTACTGAAAGGCCTATTCCTGCAGCATACTTATTTGCATTGAAAGCTTTGTAATATGCCGATTGGATTGGTCCTGTTACAGATTTTATTACTGCTAATAATTGATCCATATGTATTTATTTAGGTTCTGATGCTAAAGATATTGCGTTAACACCTGCCTCTCTTGCGCCATCCATAACTTGAATAATAGTATCAGCCATTGCTTTTTCATCAGCTTGAATAACAACAGAGCCTTGAGGATTATCTGCCAGAAGCTTAACTACGTTTGCTTTAACCTGTCTAACATCAATTCTTCTTCCATCCATCCAAACCTCACCAGTAGGGCCAACTGCTATTAATATAGCAGCGTTCTCTTGAGTTTCAGCTGTATCTGAATCAGGCCTGTTAATCTCTAAGCCTGGCTCTTTAATAAAGTTTGCAGTAACGATAAAGAATATTAACATTATAAAAACAACATCAAGCATAGGTGTTAGATTAATCTCATCATTTTCCTCTTGAACTGCGCTAGAAATTGCATTTCTTCTCATAATTATTCCTCTATATATCTCTTTTTATAATATCATTTAGTTCTGATTCATGTTTTTTACTTGTACTTGTTAAATATATTGCGGCGAAAGATCCTGATAATGCAGCAACCATGCCTGCCATTGTTGGTAGTGTTGCCTTCGAGACTCCGCCAGCCATTGCTCTAGCATCTCCGCCTCCATTAAATGCCATTACTTGGAACACCTCAATCATTCCTGTTACCGTTCCCAAGAGTCCCAACAATGGTGCCAATACAATACAGGTTTGAATGATGCCGAGGTTTTTATTTATCTCAATTTTTGCCTGAGACATTATTTTTTCTCGAATCTGAAGTGCATACCAAGATTTTTTATCTTCTCTAGAATTCCAGGTATTTGCAAGTTCTGATACATATTCTTGATGAGCATGTGATAAATACCAAATTCTCTCAAATATCATTCCCCACATAAAAAAAACGAGAATAGCAATTAACCAAAGGACGGTACCGCCCGCCTCCATAAAATCTCTTATGGACGATATAGCTTCAGTTAATGCAAATAGCATAATTATCCCTACTTAGTTTCAGCTCTCTCAGCTAGAATACCTGTACTCTGCTCTTCTAAAATGCTAATAATTCCTCTAGCAGAAGATTGTGTGAATGAGTGAAGTAAACTTGTTGGGATTGCTACCAATAGGCCCAAAACTGTTGTAACAAGAGCCTGTGATATACCACCAGCCATTAGTTTTGGATCACCTGTTCCATAAAGCGTTATCATTTGGAAAGTTACTATCATTCCTGTAACTGTTCCAAGTAAGCCTGCTAACGGAGCTATAACAGATATAATTTTTATAAAGCCTATACCTTGATCAATTGCTGGCCTTTCAGCCATTATTGCTTCTGCAAGCTTAAGTTCCAAGGTATCAATATCTTTATCAAAATTATCCTGACCTATCTTAAGAACTCTTCCAAGCGGATTTGAGACATCAGCAAGTTCCTGATTAGATTGATTTCTTACTGCAGTTCCAATCATATAAAGGCTATATAACTTATAAAAGGCAAACAAAACAGCAATTATACCAACAGCTATAATCGCATAACCAACCTCTCTTCCTTGTTGAGCTCTTTCCATTAGTGAAGGCGTTTGTATAAGGTTAGCAAGCAAACTTCCACCAGTTGGACCTGTTGGATCTACTCCAAACTTTACTTGATCACCTGCGTCAGCATTACCTATTTTTTTAGCAGTTTTTGTATATCTGCCAGCAGGTTGTCTTGGTAAAAAAGCATATTGTCCCTTTGAACTTGCATATTCTAAATACTTCCCATCACAAACTGCATTAAATAAGCCAACTCTCGTTACTAAACATTCGGACGTTTCTCCATCGACATCAATAACATTTGTTGAAAATGATACTACCTGACCACTTGCAACCATTTCACGCTGAAGTTCAAACCAAAGGCCTTCAATCTCTCTTATTGTTGGTAATTCGGTTGTTTCTGACATTTTGCCTGTAAGCTCATTTAAAAAACGAACTCTATCAAGACCATATTCTGCACCTGTTAGTGAGCCTGAGAATTGGACTGCGGCTTCTCCAGCAGAGCTTTGCAAATGTCCAAATAACTCAACTAATGATCCTAACTCTTTGTTATAAGCTTCCTCTTTTACTCGAAGAATATCTTCATTCTTTTTGTACTCAGCTTCTAAGGTATCAGCAATTTTCTCTTGCCTTGCTAGCTCTCTTTTTTCTGCGGCTAATATAGATGCTTGTTTATTCTTGTTAGCTAAGAAGTTATTCTCTCTAGCATTATTAGCAGCTTGCTCTTTTGTTTTTCCCTCTTTAACAAGAGCTAGTAATGCATCAACTGTTGAGATTTCTTCAACATCTTCGGATGCGTCTTGTGAATAAATAAAGCCATTAAAAGAAAATAATGTAACTGCCATTATTATTATATATAAATTTTTCATTACGCCTCTCCTTTAACAATTGGCATAAGTAACATGTCTGTTGGCGCAAGTTTTTTAGCCATACGTATTCCATCTCTAATAGGTTTTCTATAAGAGCCAGGTAATTCATCCCATGAATCAGTATCATTATTCCATCTTCCACTTGATTGCTCATCCTTTGTTTGATAGAACATGCCAATTCTTCCAATAACTAAGATATTAACAACAGTTCCGTCTTTAAGTGAGCTTTCATAAGTATCAATTTTTCTTCCGTATTCTGCTTCAATATTATAAGCCTCTAAAACCTGTCTAACTTGTTCAGATGCAGTAACTTTTGGTTTAGCTAAAGAAGATCTTACTAAATCAATTCTGTTTTCTCTTTCTTCTTTCCTGAAGGGAGTATCAAGGCTAATAAAAGTCTCTAAACTCTCAAGCATCCTTTGTGCTAAAGGCGGAATCTGTCTTTGCATTACTACAACTTGAACTAACTGCTCATCAAGCTTATCCATAAGGTCGAGCTGAGCTTGTATCTGTATTCTTTTTTGTTCGTTGTATAACTTTAATCCTTCGACTTGTTTCGCTACAGCCTTCCACTCATTGACAATTTTATCTGTTTGTCGCTCGGTTGAATCTATTTTATTTTGTGATTGAGCAGATAACTTTTGATTATCTCTTCCAACCTCTAAAACACTTTCCATGTCTGATGAAACGAATCCTGAGATTGAGATAATCATTGCTAAATGCAATGCATTAATTTTATACTTCATTAATATCTCCCTAAAAGTTTGTTTATGGTAACAGCCATATCAAAATAATTAAACTTTTTTAACCAGTTTATTGACAGCAACATAATTTATTTTTTAAAGTGATTAACGAGAAGCCTAGATGTTTCATCCTTATATTTAATATATGTTTGGTCGTTACCCCATTTTTTATCTGCTCTATCTTCGAGCATTCTTACGCCACTAACATAGACTAAAAGCATATACGTAAAAATTGGTGATATTAGGGTAAGATATTGCAGCCCTTGCAATGAAGAAAACGACATAAAAGCAATTCCAGTCCAAAGAACAATTTCACCAAAATAATTAGGGTGTCTTGATTTAGCCCAAAGACCACTAGTTATAAATCTATCTCTATTTTCTGGAATAGATCTAAATTTTGATTTTTGTTTATCAGCTATAATTTCAATGCTAAAACCATATATAAATAATAATAGTCCAATGTAAAAAAGTGTATTTATAACCACACCAGGTTCTGAAGAAATTGCTGTGAGAGCGCACATTGAACAGAGTGAAACCCATAAACCTTGAAGAGTCCATGTCATAAAAAATTGTGAAGGTGATGGCTTAATAGATCTAAATCTTTTATCCTCACCATCTTTATGAATTCTCATAAATAAAAATGAGCCGAGCCTTAACGCCCAAATAGTAATCAAAAGCACTATAGTGATATTAGAAATACTCAAATCAGAGAAATGATTAGAGGTTAAGGCAAGGGCATACCACATTACAGTTAAGTATGTGAGGCTGCCTGTTAAGTCATAGAACTTTTCTGTCTGAAAAATATATGCAGGTAGAAAAGCAACCCACTGAATTGTAAAAGCTAGAACTACAGCTTTAAGTACTATGTCTATTTCAGTTGCGCCAGCAATAAAAACAGCAAACAAAAAGACTGCAATAGAAATTATTAAATTAATTATACTTTTCATACCTTTTTTCCTCTTTAATTTCTTACTAAAAAAATAAAATATTTTTAGTTATTTTTCTTGTTAGCTAGTTTGACCGCAAAAAGTTATAATTTCTTATATATATAAGATCATATAAATTTAATTTTTTCATAGTTTACTCACTCAACAAATAATAAAATAACATAAAAATAAAATCGACATGAAAATTTCTACTAACCAATTCAAGAATGGCACTAAGCTATTAATAGATAATGCTCCTTGTTCTATTGTTGAGCATGAGTTTCATAAGCCAGGTAAGGGTCAAGCCGTAATGAGGGTTAAGTATAAAAATCTTCTTACTGGGAATACAAATGATAAAACCTATAAATCTGGTGAGTCAGCTGAAACAGCAGACATCAATCATAAAGATATGGAATTTCTTTATACTGATGGAGGAAGTTGGCACTTCATGGATTCTTTGACCTTTGAACAAATAGAAATAGGTTCTACCGAAATGGGTGATGCAAAAAAATGGTTGGTTGGTCAAGAAACTTGTGAAATTATTTTGTGGGATGATAAGCCAATATTTGTGGATCCTCCTGTAAATGTAGAACTTAAAATTGTTAACTCTGAACCAGGAGTCAAAGGTGATACTGTTTCGGGTGCAACCAAGCCTGCGGAGCTTGAAACTGGGGTCACTATTCAAGTGCCTTTATTTGTTAATGAGGGAGAGACAGTGAAGGTCGACACTAGGAATGAAAATTATATTGGAAGAGCCAAGTAATGATTAGAATTCTTGATGAAGAGATTGATAAATTTTTATCATCTATTCCTCATTTACAAAGAAAATCGCTTAATCAGATAAAAAGAAAATACTCTTCAACCTTTACCGACAAACTTTCTAAGGGACACTTAACTACTAATGTATGCATGATTGCTGCAAGTCAATTAAAAAGAAATCCAAAAGAATTAGCTAATGAGTTGCAAAAAGAGTTAGCAAATTCCAATAAATTTGAAAAGGTTGAATCTGCTGGACCTGGTTTTATCAATATTACTCTTAAAAGAGAAGATTTCGTTTCAACAATTGAGAATATTAATGTCCAATCCTTAAATTTTGGTTCATCAGATCATGGTAAAGATAAATCTGTACAAATTGAGTTCGTGTCAGCAAACCCAACAGGCCCTCTTCATGTAGGTCATGGAAGAGGTGCGGCATATGGAGATGCAATTGCAAGAATTCTTAAGTCATCCGGGTACAACGTTCAAAAAGAGTATTACATAAATGATGCGGGAAGACAGATAGATATTCTTACAGCAAGTGTTTTAATTAGAATTTTTGAAGAGGAATTTTTAGGCTATTTCCCAAAAAATGCCTACAAGGGTTCATACATAAAAGATATAGCTGAATTATTCAAAAAAAAACATAACGCAAACAGCCTAGAAGATTCAAAAGCATTAATCGACAATCTTCCTCAGGAGGAAGAAAAAGAAATAGATGAATTAATATTAAGAATAAAGAATAAAGAAAATATCATATGGGGAATTGTTAAGTCTTTTGCTCTGAATGAGGTCCTTCAAACAATTAGAACTGACCTCAAGAACTTCAATGTGTCTTTTGATAACTGGTTTAGCGAGTCAAGCCTTGGTGATATAAGCAATAATGATTCAAAAATATCTGCAGCAATTTTGTCATTAAAAAATACTGGACTTGCCTACGAAGAGAATGGTGCAATTTGGCTAAATACAAGTCATGCAGGCGATGATAAGAATAGAGTTTTAATAAGAGATGACAAAAGAGCCACGTACTTTGCTTCTGATGTCGCATACCACAAAGATAAAATCGATAGAGGCTTTGATAAACTGATTAATGTTTGGGGTGCTGACCATCATGGATATATAAAAAGAATAGAAGCTTCTATCAATGGACTTGGTTTCGATGAAGAGAAACTATATGTGCAACTTGTTCAATTTGCTAATCTTTTTAAACATGGCAAGAAGATTAAAATGTCTACAAGGTCTGGTGAGTTTTTTTCTTTAGCAGATCTAATAGATGAGATTGGGACTGATGCTGCTAGATTCTACTACCTTTCAAAACAGGCTGATCAGCATCTTGATTTTGATCTTGATCTTGCTAAAGCTGATAGCAAAGAAAATATTTTTTATTACATTCAATATGCTCACGCAAGAATATGTTCACTGCATAAAAAGTACATGGATGAAAACTCATCTATGCCGAATAAAGCAGATAGTATAACTAGCGAATCATATAAAAATTGTGATGAGTTGATTCATGAAATGAGCAAATATCCCATTGTTGTATCAAGAGCTTCAACTTCACTTCAACCGCATTTAATCATCTTTTATTTAAAAGATTTTGCTCATTGTTTTCATAGTTTCTATAACGATAATCAAGTATTAACTGAATCAAAAGAAAATATTGAAGCAATCATTTATTGTCTTAATGCTGCAAAAATAATCTTGTCTAATGGGCTTGGTCTATTAGGTATTAAGCCAATAGAAAAAATGTAATCTATATGAGAGATTATGCTAAGAGAGGTTCTTCCAATAAAAATAATATAAATGCAAAAAAAACTATTTTTAGGTCAAAGAAAAAAAATACCTCTGTTATATCAGGCAACTTACTATTAGGATTATTATTAATGTCTGTAACTCTTGCAGCAGTATCATTTATCTACTTTGATACCGATATTGATAAAATAGAGCCTAGAAATAATTTGAACAATATCACCATAGACTTTCCATCTTCTCTTATAGAAAATTCTATTCTGATTGAATCAAATGGTGAAGAAAGTTTTATGTCTTGTGAGTATTTTATCCAAATTGGAGCATACGGTAATAAAAAATATGCCTATGAAGCAAAAGAAATACTTAGTGAGATTAATCTTATATCTATAATTGAAATGTATAGTGCCACTAATCCAGAAAAATTACTTCATAGTGTTTTAAGTGGCCCATATGAGAATAGATCAACAGCAAATAATGCAAAAGAACAAATAACAAAAAGTGGCTTTGATCCCAGGCTGAGAACCATATGCAAAAAGAATTAAAAGAGCAAATTAGCAATCTTCATCTAAGAATTAAGAATGCCTCAGATAATATACCAAGCAAATCTAATGACATAACAGTTATAGCAGTATCAAAGAAAAAAACTCATGATCACATCAAGTACGCATACGACATAGGTATAAGGAACTTTGGTGAAAATTATGCTCAAGAGTTAGAAGAAAAGGCAAATCATCTTAGACTGGAAAACATTATTTGGCATTTTATTGGCCCTCTTCAATCAAATAAAGCAAAAAGTATTTCAAACAATGCCGATTGGATACATTCACTAGATAGGGAAAAAATAGCTAATAAAGTTAATGCTGAGTGTGGCAACTTGAACAAAAAAATTAATGGGTGCATTCAAATAAATATTTCAGAAGAGCAATCTAAATCAGGATTAAGGCCTGGAGAATTGTTAGATTATGCAGATCATATCAAGTCTCTAGAAAATATTGATTTAAAGGGCATAATGGTTCTCCCAAGTCTTACAGGAGATGTCGGAGAACAAATGATAAAATCAAAGAAATTGCATGATAAATTAATAAAATCTTTTCCAAATGCTAAATATCTATCCATGGGGACTACCAATGACTTTGAGTCTGCAATAAAATTTGGTTCTAATATGATAAGAGTTGGGGAACTTATATTTGGTAAAAGATAATGAAAAAATTAGTATTTTTTGGAGCTGGAAACATATCACAAGCTGTTATAGATGGCCTAATAAAGAGTGGATATGGCAAAGAATACATATCTTACGTTGATAGAAACAAATCTAATTCATTAAAGCTTAGGAAACAACGAATTAAGAAATATTTAACGGAAAATGCAAAATCCTCTGATATTTTTATACTAGCAGTAAAACCAAAAGACGCCTTAGGAGCTTATGATAAAATATGTACCCTTGTTAAAAAGCCTAAAATTGTTTCATTGGTTGCAGGGTTAAGATCAAGCAAATATCTTTCTCAATCTTCCAATGTTGAGCTTATGCGGGTTATGCCAAATACATCTTCCAGATTTAGTAAAGGAATCACAGCGATTTATAATATCTCTGCATCAAAATCT
>Ga0209631_10006099_pt1 | contig 12505 bp, 10 predicted proteins | sample COG_08_FD_184752 | JGI IMG/M metagenome (GOLD analysis project Ga0209631, IMG submission 184752) | Pelagic Microbial community sample from North Sea - COGITO 998_met_08 (SPAdes) (version 2) | ecosystem: Environmental > Aquatic > Marine > Neritic zone/Coastal water | place: Helgoland, sampling... | reverse complement strand
ATAGTTGAAATCTTTTCTATATATTTAGATAAAATTGAAAGCCTCTGCGAGGCATCAAACGCCTCAAGTAGATTTTGTCTTTGACTCATTGAAAGAGGAATAAGGCCGGCTAAATGATATGCTATTGAATCAGCTGAATTAAAATCAACCTTGATGGGAAGCTCATTAATCTTAGGATGCTTTATTAGTTGAGACAAAATATTAATAATCTCGGGATACTCTGCTATTAGCGCTTGATTGTCTACCTCTGGGTCTATTTCAGGCTTAATTTCTGCAATATGAAGGCCGTCTTCAAGCTGATATATATTTTTTAATGAGACTTTATTTTCTGACTTTACAGTAATTCCGAGCAGACCATTTGGAAGATTGTTAAAATCTATTATCTCAACATAGGTACCCTTCTTGGATATCTCAAAATCTTTAATTTCATTATTTTGAAGAACTATAACAAAGCCATGATTTTCAGACATACATGATTTAATCATATTTACATATCTTGGCTCAAAGATTTGAAGAGATTGAATGCTTCCAGGTAAAGCTACCAGACCAAGTGGAAATATAGGTAAATTATTTTTCATTAAGATAATCAATTATAGGTTTTATAATTTTTTGACTGTCTTTATTGGTCATACATACAACAATATCATAGTCTTTAATAATGTTTTTAACTTTCTGGATGCAATCAGCTAAGTCATTCGAAATATTTATATTATTGGCTTCTTTGATGCCATTTTTGTGATCTAACCAAATTACTTCATCAAAAAAGCTAGATGATTCAATAAGAGAATTTCCGTGAACGCCTTTAGACATTGTATTAGAGGCTAGTTCTATTACTCCAAGTATTTTATTTGACGGGAACTCTTTTCTAATAGCTTTTGAAGAAGCCTTTATGGCTGTCGGATGGTGAGCAAAATCATCATATATTTTGACATCTGAATGTAAGCCCTTGAACTCAAGCCTTCTTTTTACTCCCTGAAATTTTAATAAAGAACTAATAGAATCTTCTATTGCGACTCCTGCTATTTTTGCTGCAAGAATTGCACATATATAATTCTTAAAATTATGTTCGCCAATTAAAGGCATATTTTTCAATGAAAAAGTTTCATCTGATACCTGCATCTCTCTAGAGTTATAGTTGATTTTTATTTTATCGTCATTAATTTTTATTAGATTGCTCCATTGACCCATATTAATAACATCTTGGGTATTATGGTCGTCGTCAAAATAAATAATATTTCCTGAGGTAGGAATAATTTTTAATAAATGATGGAACTGTTTTTTTATATCTTTAAGTCCATCAAATATATCAGCATGATCAAATTCGATATTATTAATAATTAAAGTGCTTGGAGAGTAGTGAATAAATTTTGATCTCTTATCAAAGAAAGCAGAATCATATTCATCAGCTTCTATAACAAATATTTTATCTGTACCCAGGGATGCCGATGCAGCAATGTCATCTGAAATGCCTCCAACTAAAAATCCAATATCTTTACCCTGATCTAAAAATATGTGGGTTAGCATGAATGAAGTTGTTGTTTTTCCGTGTGTTCCTGAAACTGCAAACACTCTTTTTTCTTTTAAAATATCACCCAGCATTTGAGGGCCTGATTTAAATGGCAACTTAGTATCTAAAATAAGTTCCACACATTCATTGCCTCTTGAAAGCGCATTTCCAATTACGTATAAATCTGCTTCTGGGAGTGTATCTTTAGAGTACCCCTTAATCATATCTATACCCAAATTATCTAAATAATCTGACATAGGTGGATAGAACTGAGTATCTGATCCAGATATATCATGCCCAGATTCCTTGAGTATTTGTGCAAGACCTCCCATGAAGGTTCCACAGATACCTAAGATATGTATTCTCATATAATCTATAATACGTTAACAAGTTTTATTACGACATATGTAGGGGAGAAATAAATGAAAAAAAATGCTCTTTATGCCCAGTCAGGCGGAGTAACTGCAGTAATAAATGCTACTGCAGGAGCATTAATCTTGGAGGCTAGAAAAAATAAAAATATCGGCAAGATTTATGCTGCTCATAATGGAATACTGGGAGTATTAAGAGAAGAACTCATAGATACCTCAAAAGAGTCAATTTCGGCAATACAATCTTTAAGCTACAGACCTGGAGGTGTGTTTGGGTCATGCAGATTCAAACTTAAAGATATTGAAACAAATGAGATAGAATATAAGAGGTTAATTGAGGTTTTTAAAGCTCATAATATTGGGTACTTTTTTTATAATGGTGGAAATGATTCTGCTGATACAGCATTTAAAGTTTCCCAAATCGGAAAAAAACTTAATTACCCTATTCAATGTATAGCAATTCCTAAAACTGTGGATAACGATTTAGTTTTAACAGATTGCTGCCCAGGTTTTGGGTCTGCAGCAAAGTATATTGCAACTTCTACCTTAGAAGCATCTTTAGATGTTCAATCCATGTCAGAAACTTCCACTAAAGTGTTTATTTTAGAGGTCATGGGGAGGCATGCTGGCTGGATGGCTGCTGCATCAGCCTTAGCTAGAACTAATAAAGAAGATGCTCCACAAATTATTTTGTTACCTGAAATTACCTTCAATCAAAAAGATTTTTTGTCTTTAGTTAAAAATAATGTGAATAAGCAAGGATATTGCGTTATTGTTGTGTCCGAAGGGGTTAAAAATAAAAAAGGTAAATTCTTATCTGAATCAGATAAAAAAGATGCTTTTGGTCATTCTCAGCTTGGCGGCGTAGCACCATTTATCTCCAATTTAATTAATAATAAATTAAAACTCAAGAATCACTGGGCTGTAGCTGACTATCTTCAAAGAAGTGCTAGACATATTGCATCAAGAGTTGACCTCGAGCATGCTCAAGCCGTAGGATCATTCGCAATAAAATATGCTATTGCAGGCATGAATGGAGTAATGCCTATAATTATAAGGAAGAAGGGATCAAAATATAAATGGGGTATTGAGGCAGCTCCTTTATCAAAAATTGCGAACTTTGAAAAAAAATTACCTAAGAGTTTTATATCTAAAAATGGCATGAACGTAACACAAAAAGCTATAGATTATTTAATGCCTCTTGTTCAGGGTGAATCACATCCACCATACAAAAATGGCATACCGCTTATTAAAGAATTTAAGCTTATAAAAGCTAAGAAAAAACTACCCAATTGGGAGTAATGCTTAAGCATTAAGAGTATCAATTATGTTTGATACTTCCTCTTTTAAAATATTTTTATCATCCTCGTTTAGAAAAGCTCCTACCTCAATATCTTCTCCTTTAGAGCGAAAACTTAATTTTAATACTTTATTTATGTCTTTTGTAACATGAAAAGAGGTGAAAGTTCGAAACTCTTCCCAGCGATAATCAGCTTTATGAATCCCTTTTTCAATCGTGACCTTCTCTTGGGTAATAAATATTTTTTCTCTTTTGCTGCTCCATTTAAAATTCAAAAAAAATGCAAAAATTAATATAGCTATTTCTAATCCTGCAAAAGGCAAAATTAAGGTTGCTCCAACAAAATAAAATACAGTTGCTATACCAAGACATATTAACGCAATGCTTAATATAAAAAATATTCTATAATTACCTTTCAACGAGCTATTTGGCTGAATATGAATTGCATACTTATCTTCGTTAATGTTTTGAATTGAAATCACGATACAAGATATTAAATAAAAAAATTAAGGGGCCTCTGCCATCTATCCCTCGGACACTGGAGGAGTAGTTCCAACTTCTTCGATCATATTATCAACTTTTCTATAACCTTGAGGAAGCATGTTGCCCCTTTTGGCCCTCGAAGAAATATAATTTTCTAAATCTTTTAATTTAAGAGTTAAAAACCTTTTTCCACTTTCTACTCTTAAAGAGCTCGAAGGAGATATTAGCTGCGCATGTGCCATATATTCTTCTTTTGCTGCAAATTTGGGTGTTGGAATATTAATAATTTTATTCCCCTTACCTTTTGGGAGAACGGGCAATTCATTAATTTCAAAAATTAATAATCTACCTACGTTTGATACAGCAGCAATGTATACATGACCTTTACATACCTTGAGTGCTTTTAAAAGCTTGGCTTCATTTGGTAACTTCATAAAGGCTTTTCCAGACTTTTTATTTGAGACCATATTTTTAAACTCAGAAATATATCCATAGCCTGCAGTATTCATGATCATATATTTATCATCATCATTACCAATTAAAGTGGATATAAATTTAATCCCTGAATCAGCAGAAACCCTACCAGAAATTGGGTCCCCCATTCCTCTTGCTGATGGAAGCGAATGACTTGGTAACGAATAAGCTTTTCCATTAGAGTCTAAAAAAACTGAAAGTTGATTACTCTTACCTCTACAAAAATCTTGAAGCCTATCTTCGCCTCTATAGGATAAGGAGCTTGGATCTATTTCATGACCTTTTGCACTTCTGATCCAGCCAGCCTCAGATAAGACAACAGTAATTGATTCTGTTATGAGCGTTTCTTCCTCTGAGAATACTTTTGCTTCTGATGATTCTTTAATTGGTGATTTTCTATCTTCTCCAAACTTATCTTTTATTTCTAGGAGTTCATTTTTAATTAAAGTTTTTAATCTTGTTTTAGATCCAAGAATTTTTTCAATTTCATTTTGTTCTTCTAATAAAGTATCTCTTTCATGTTCTAATTTAATTTGTTCAAGCTTTGCTAGTTGTCTTAATCTAATCTCAAGAATAGCATTAGCTTGAATATCTGATAATTTGAAAACTTTTATAATTTCTTTTTTCGGTTCATCTGATTCACGAATAATCTTTATTACTTTATCTAAATCTAAATAAACTATTAATAGTCCTTCCAGTATATGAAGCCTGTCGTTTACCTGATCAAGTCTGTGCTCTAGTTTTCTCGTTACTGTATTTTTTCTAAAGACAAGCCATTCTTTTATTAACTCAACCAATGTGAATACTTTTGGGCCTCCCTTAAGAGAAATAAGATTCATATTGGCTCTATAATTTTTTTGAAGATCGGTGGATGCAAATAAATGATTCATCACATCTTGAGCATTAACTCTATTTGATTTCAAAGTAATAACTAATCGCACTGGCTCTTTATGGTCCCCTTCGTCTGCTAAATCTACAACCATTGGAATTTTCTTTTTAAGCATCTGATCAGCTATTTGCTCAAGTATTTTTGAACCAGATGCTTGATATGGCAAAGCATTAACAATGATCTCATTTTTCTCTTGCACCCAATGTGCTTGAGCTTTAAAGCCACCTCTTCCAGTTGAATATATTTCTAAAAGCTCTTCAGAACTTGCAATTATTGGAGCCTCGTTTGAAAAATCCGGTCCTTTTATTATCTTTGTTAGATCTTTTAATTCAGCCTTGGGATTTTCGAGAGTATGAATAGTTGCATCTATGACTTCATTAATATTATGAGAGGGAATATCTGTTGCCATTCCAACAGCAATTCCCGATGTACCATTAAGTAAAATTGATGGTAGTTTTGCAGGAAATATTACTGGCTCAAGCAAAGAGCCATCAAAATTGGGTTGCCAATCAACAGTGCCTGATTTCAATTCAGATATAAGTAAATCTGCAAACTTAGTTAATTTTGATTCTGTATACCTCATCGCAGCAAAGGACTTTGGATCATCTTGGGAGCCCCAGTTACCCTGCCCGTCAACTAAGGGATATTTAAAAGAAAAGTTCTGAGCCATTAAAACCATGGCTTCATATGCAGCACTATCTCCATGCGGATGAAATTTACCAATAACATCGCCAACCGTTCTAGCAGATTTCTTGTACTTTGATCCAGCATCAAGACCCAACTCTGACATTGCATATAAAATTCGCCTTTGAACTGGCTTTAAGCCATCTCCAATATTTGGAAGCGCTCTATCTAAAATTACATACATTGCGTAATTTAAATACGATTCTTCTGCATACTTCTTAAGACTTATTGAATTTGTTTGGTCTTGCTCTTTCATAATTATATTTTTGCTAGGGATCCTTTCTTTTCCAACCATTCTTTTCTAGCTGGCGCATTCTTTTTTGATAAAAGCAGGTCCATCATGGAATTTGCATTGTCACTTGAACTTATTGACAGTTGAACAAGCTGCCTAGTAACTGGATCCATTACAGTTTCTCTTAACTGAGAGGGATTCATTTCCCCTAAGCCTTTAAATCTTTGGATATTAATCTTTGGTTTGCCTTTTTTGTCTTTAAAGCTAGAGACTATTTCTTCTCTTTGTTTATCATCCAAGGCATATAAAACATCTTTTCCACAATCAATTCTATAAAGAGGAGGCATAGAAATATAGATTCTGCCCTCTTGAACTAAAGGCTTATAGTGTCTTAAAAAAAGAGCACATAATAATGTTGCTATATGAAGGCCATCTGAATCAGCATCAGCAAGAATACAGATTTTTCCATATCTTAGTGAAGATAAATCGTTATTACCTGGAAGCACTCCTATTGCTGTAGATAAATTCTTTATTTCTTGAGATTTAATAATCTCAGAGCTCTCTAAATCCCATGTATTTAAAATTTTCCCTCTCAAGGGCATTATCGCCTGAAAGGATCTTTCTCTAGCCTGCTTTGCCGATCCTCCAGCAGAGTCTCCCTCAACAAGAAATAGCTCAGTTTCGTTTAAATCTTGACTATTACAATCAGAAAGCTTTCCTGGCAAAGCGGGACCTTTAAAGGTCTTTTTCCTCTCTACAATACTAGATACTTTGGCTCTTGTTTGAGCGGAAATAATAGCAAGCTCTGCAATTTTTTCGCCCTCTTCAGTATGGGTGTTTAGCCAAATGCTGAAAGTATCCTTGGTAGTGCTTGAAACAAATGACATGTGATCCTTAGAATCTAGTCTCTCTTTTGTTTGCCCTGCAAATTGCGGATTTTGAAGCTTTGATGAAACTATAAAAATTGCACTATTAATAACATCGTCCGCATTAATCTTTAAGCCTTTTGGTAATAAATTTCTGTAATCACAAAATTCTTTGATTGAATCAAGAAGACCTGATTTAAAACCATTTAAATGAGAACCACCTTGAGGAGTTGGAATCAGATTTACATATGTTTCGTCTAATTTATTTTTTAAGGTTCTTTGTGTCCAATTAATAGCGAACTCTAGTTCTTGAATATCACCCTTTTTTGAACATACTATTGAATCTTTTAAAACTAGCTCTGAACCTTCAGAGGACTCTACTAAATAACTTTTTAGTCCATCTTCAAAATACCATTTTTCTTTATCATTAGGTTTTTTTTCATTATTGAGCTCTATTGTTAAACCAGGACACAAAACAGCCTTTGCTTTAAGCAAATGTTTTAATGTTTTTATTTGAACTTCAATATTTTCAAAATATTTCGGATTTGGTTTAAAGGTTATAGATGTACCAGTATTTCTGATCCCAACCTCTCCTACTTCATTGAGCTCACTGACTTTGTCACCATTGCTGAAAGTGATTTGGTGTTCTTTGGAATTTCTTTTAACTCTAACCTCAAGACTTTGTGATAAGGCATTGACCACAGAAACACCAACCCCATGAAGACCTCCTGAAAAATTATAGTCATCTCCTGAGAATTTAGCACCAGCATGAAGCTTACATAATATTAGCTCTACGCCACTTACTTTATGCTCAGGATGAATATCTACTGGCATACCTCTTCCATCATCACTAACTCTTATATTTCCATCTTTTAATACAGCTATTTTTATATTTGAACAATAGCCAGATAATGCTTCATCTACTGAATTATCGAGAACTTCTTGTATTAAATGATTTGGATTGGAAGTATCTGTATACATCCCAGGTCTTTTTTTTACAGGGTCTAGGCCCGATAAAACCTCGATTGCTTCTGCATCATATGAATTTTTAGCCAATTTAAGAAGCCTTTATTATTGATTGAACTTATGTAAGATATTCTACTCTAAGAAATATTAAAAAAATTATAAAATATAAAAAAATTAAAGATGTTTACACTGTAAACATTAATATTGAGTTAAAATAACAATATGATTAACTATACCAAACCATTATTTGTACTTTTTTTAATCTCTTTTAATCTTAATTCAGAGAATTTATTAGATATCTATAATGATGCTTTAAAAAATGATCCAACATTTAAATCAGCAGAATATTCATATTTAGCTGACAAAGAGCTTGTTGTTCAAGGAAGAGCTGCATTACTTCCAAGTCTTACTTTAAGTGGATCAACTAATTGGAATGAATACTATCAAGATAAGCAACTTCAACAAGAATATAACTCATTTTCAAGTTCGGCTAGGTTATCGCAGCCATTATTTAGATTAGATTCATGGTTTCAATACAAACAATCAAAATCTCTTACAAACGCAGCCGAAGCAGAGTTTGCGTTTGAACAACAAAATCTTTTGGTTAGAACCTCAGAGCTATATTTTGGAGTTTTAAGAGCGATAGATAATTTAAATGCTGCTATATCTGAAGAAAAAGCTATTAAAAAACAACTTGATCAGGCACAACAAAGATTTGAAGTTGGGCTATCTGCAATTACAGGAGTTCAAGAAGCGCAACTTGCATATGATCTTAGTAAAGCCTCAAGAATAAGCATTGAAGGAAGATTATTTTCAGCACGAGAGGCTTTAAATGCTCTCATTGGAAGAGAGATATTTAGTCTTGATGAGTTAGGCGAAGGGTTACTTGTTGAAACTCCAACACCAATCTCAAAAGAACAATGGGTAGATCTTGCTTTAGAAAATAATTACCAGTTAAAAGCTGCCTATCTAAGAAAAGATGCAGCAAAAAATAATGCTAGAAGTTCTGCTTCTAATCATTTGCCAAAGATTGATATTGTTGGTTCACAATCAGATTCGGAAACAAATCAATTTAACTATGAAGGGTTTAATATCAATGGCCAAGGCATAGCTGTCCCCGAAGTCACAGGTCGAAGAAACTTTGCTATCCAATTCAGTATGCCCATTTTTCAAGGAGGAGCAATTAACTCTAGAAGAAAACAGGCATATTCTCAATATGAGAGAATCAATGAAAATACTCTCTTTACTCAAAGACGAATTATTCAGGAAGTAAGATCAGAGTTTTCAAATGTTATTACTCTTGTTGCTAACGTAACAGCACAAAAACAAGCAGTTACTTCTGCAACCAGTGCCCTTGAAGCAACTAAAGTTGGTTATAAAGTAGGTACGAGAAACGTGGTTGATCTTTTACAGGCTGAAAAGAATCTTTATTCTGCAGAAAAAAATCTAGCAAATGCTAAATATGATTATATCTTATCAAATCTCAAGTTAGCTCTAGCTTCTGGAACAATTACGCCAGGAGACCTTGTAAGAATTAATAGCTTATTAAAATAATATCTTATGCCCGAACTGCCAGAGGTCGAGACAACTCTAAGGGCGATTGAAAAGTTTAAAAATCAACGTCTATCTCATATTAAGGTACATAATAGAAATCTAAGATGGGAAATTGATAACAACCTTGAAAAAAAATCAAAAAATCAAATCATCAAAAATCTTCACAGAAGAGCTAAATACATCATATTTGATTTAGATAAGTTCTCAATCATACTTCATTTAGGTATGTCTGGCAGCCTTCGAATAGCTAATAATGATGATAATTATTTCTTAAAACATGACCATGTAGAATTTTTCTTTAATAATGAAAAAATAATATATAACGATCCCAGAAGATTCGGATCTATTCATCTAACAGAGGATATTGATAAGCATAGATTAATAAATCATCTTGGGCCAGAGCCGTTATCAAAAGATTTTAATTCGAAATATCTTCTTGCTTTGTGCTCAAGGTCTAAAACAAATATTAAAACTTTGCTAATGAATCAAAAAAATGTTGTTGGTATAGGAAATATATATGCCTCAGAGACTCTATATCTTTCCAAAGTTAATCCTTTAAAAGATTCTAGTAAATTAACCATTAATGATTGTAAAAAAGTCGTTAGTTCGTCTAAAAAAATCTTGAATGAAGCTATCAAAGTTGGCGGAACAACTTTAAAAGATTTCTATTCAGCAGATGGTAGTCCCGGTTATTTTAAATTCAAATTAAATGTATATGGCAGAAAAGACTTGGATTGTAAAAAATGCAAAACAAAAATAAAAAAAGTGAATATCAACAAAAGGGCTACTTATTTTTGCCCCTCCTGTCAGGATTAAGTATCTAGTTTTGCTCGAAGCGCCTGTTCAACACTTGGATGAACAAATTTAGATATATCACCTTTTAAATCTGATATTTCTTTAATTAAACTAGAGGAAACATAAATAAGACTTTCTTTGGGAGTTAAAAATATACTTTCAATATCTGGAGCTAATGATCTATTCATGGTTGCAAGTTGAAACTCATACTCAAAATCAGAAACAGCTCTTAGACCTCTAATGATTGCGCATGCACCATACTCTTTTGCTAAATCAACGGTCAGTTTTCTTGGGAACCCAACAACTTCAACTTTTTCATTATCTTCGTATATCGATGTGGCTAGGTTGATCCTATCCTCAAGAGAAAACATTGGATTTTTTGATTGACTTCTAGCTATTGCTACGACAACCTTATCGAACAACCCACAGCCTCTATCAATAATATCCATATGACCATAGGTTATTGGATCAAAAGAACCGGGATAAATTGCTACTCTCATTTACAAATCATACTAAACATTAATTTTTAAGCAATACTAAGTTAGAGCACTAAATACATAAAGATTGCAACAATACATTTAAATTAATATTTTTAGATTTGATAGTAATTTAGTTTTTAGCTATGATTAAGACTTCATACTAATAGGGTAAGTAAATTATTACTTTAAAAAATAGGAGTTTAATATGAAATTTTTATTAATCTTAGGTAGTGTTATTGCGCTTCCTTCATTTGCTGCAGGTGGTGGCGACCTAGATGCTGGTGATTATACTGGTGTATCTTTTTGGTTGGTTACTGCAGCTTTATTAGCATCAACTGTATTTTTCTTTGTTGAAAGAGATAGAGTTTCTGCTAAATGGAAGACTTCTTTAACAGTATCTGGTTTAGTTACTGGTATTGCTTTTTGGCATTACTTATACATGAGAGGTGTATGGGTTGAAACTGGTGAATCACCAACTGTATTTAGATATATAGATTGGTTACTTACAGTTCCATTACTAATCTGCGAATTTTATTTAATTCTAGCTGCTGCAACTAATGTAGCTGGATCATTATTTAAGAAACTACTTGTTGGCTCACTTGTTATGCTTGTGTTTGGATACATGGGTGAAGCAGGAATCATGGCAGCTTGGCCTGCATTCATTATTGGGTGTTTAGCATGGGTATACATGATTTATGAACTATGGGCTGGAGAAGGAAAGTCTGCATGCAATACTGCAAGTCCTGCTGTACAGTCAGCTTACAACACTATGATGTATATCATTATCATTGGTTGGGCTATTTATCCTGTTGGATACTTCACTGGTTACCTAATGGGTGATGGTGGATCAGCTCTAAATTTAAACCTTATATATAACCTTGCTGACTTTGTTAACAAGATTCTATTTGGTCTTATAATTTGGAATGTTGCTGTAAAAGAATCATCTAACGCTTAAGTTAAATATTCTTAACGTTTAAACCCGGTCTAGGCCGGGTTTTTTTATTTTTAAAATATGCTTTAATAAAGAACTTATTCTTTAATAATGTTTTTAAAACCGAGTTTTGTCATGAAATATTTACTAACAACAATAGCTATGATTTCTTTTTCTGTTATTGCAGATGATCATAAAAATCTACCAAAGCCTGGAGACTGTGAGGGAAAACCTGCGAATTACTATGTAGCTAAATTAACAAAGAACGGGACTATTGATGGTGTACTTAATGCATCAAATCTTCATGAGGCTTTCTATAAGAATAGAGGCTATGAAGTTGAAGTTGTTCCATCAATTCAATATCTAAGAGATGAGAATGGGGTTCCATCTGATGAAATCTTTAGACTTTCAACTCATGTCATTTTTCCAGACTCTAAAACTGCATCAAAATGGAGAGAAAGGGAGAGAACTCAAAAAGATAGAGATGAATATAACTTTTATGTTAATGAATATAATAAAAACTCGGAAGTAACAACATCTAGATTTCTTTGTATTCTTAATTAAAAAACTAGGGTTTTATAACTTTACCATCATAAGATAATAAGCTGCCTGACTCATTAGAACTTGAGCCTTCAATCACTTGAGAGAGTAACTCAACACTATAATCAGGAGTAAATAGTTTGCCCTTTGAAACATTTTTTTTAAATGGTTCACTAAACTTACTTTCTACAGTACCGGGCTGAAGTGCTAAAGCTATTGCATTTTTATTTGTTCTTTTTAATTCAATGCTAAAATTCTTGACTATCTGATTTAACGCTGTCTTGCTAGACCTGTATGAATACCAACCGCCAAGACTATTATCTGAAATACTCCCTACTCTTGCACTTAAAAATGCAATAACGCTCTTTTCATTCTTATTCATCAAAGGGATAAAGTACCTACCAATAAGAGCTGGTCCAATTGTGTTGATGCTA
>Ga0209631_10006096_pt1 | contig 12508 bp, 12 predicted proteins | sample COG_08_FD_184752 | JGI IMG/M metagenome (GOLD analysis project Ga0209631, IMG submission 184752) | Pelagic Microbial community sample from North Sea - COGITO 998_met_08 (SPAdes) (version 2) | ecosystem: Environmental > Aquatic > Marine > Neritic zone/Coastal water | place: Helgoland, sampling... | reverse complement strand
CACCATTTCAAGTCATTTCACGCAATTTTAGGGTTAGTACTAACCCTAAAATTGCGTGAAATGACTTGAAATGGTGTGAAGCCCAAAGCATTTGACCCTGCGGGTCAAGCTTTTGACTGACATCAAATCAGTCAACACACGCAATTTTAGGGTTAGTACTTTGATTTCAAAGGGTACTACAAGGTTTCATAGGTTCGAAATTACAAGTTAAATTGAAACTTTCTAATTGCTTAATTGTATTTCAAATTGGGGTTTCAACCTTTCTACCTCGATTTCATCAAGTCTTCTACCTCGATTTCATCAAGTTTAAGTGCGGTCGGTTGCATCACACAAACCCTATGGACGGACATCCAAGACCTTCACAAAATGAGACCAAAACCTTACAGGGGGTCGGGGGCATAACTGGAGCGAAGCGACACGAAATTGCTTCGAACTTCTTAGAACCCCCTAGATTACCGCAACCTTGCCTACGGCAAAAATGCGTGAGACCTTAGAAAAACTCCAAACTACAAGTTAATATTCATGAAATCTACAAGTTAATATTCATGAAATCTACAAGTATATCCCGTGATTTTTGTAAGGTTTAGGGGTTTGGTCGGTGTCAATCCAGTAATCCAGAAATCCACCTATTTTCAAAAGTCTTTTACTTTTTATTTCAACACTTTTATACAAAATATATTTCTTAGATTACTTTTATAACTAGTGGATTAGTGGATTAATGGATTGGTATGAGAGTATGAGACCAAATCACGAGAATGAGACCAAATCCACTAGTGGATTGATGTAGTATCACGAGAGTATTAGACCAAATCACGGTGTTATTACAAAGGTTTCTTAAACAATATGGCGGGGCAAAGTTTAGTATCTAAAGTATTAGATTCGGTACAGGCAATTATGCCTGGAGAGAGGAACTGGTCTACAACCCAACCTTCAAGAGCTTTAGTATTCATCACCTTCAACGCATCAAGAGCCTTCGCAGTAGCAGTAGGCGGAATAGATTGCAAAAAGTACTCATAGTTGGGCTGAGGGCTTCCCAAGACCGCCTTTATGTTGCTCAGGTCGTCTTTGGCTTCTCCCAAGTATCCCGACATGGTGCCGAGAGTACCCTGAAGGACAAACATGATAGCGATGAACAATTGGGCACTATATTTCCTATACCATGCGGTATCATTATAGTCGGGCTCCCATTTAGGAATACACCAACACCAATATCGCTTAGGAGGCGGTGGTGCGGAAGGTCGCATGAGTGTGCCGTCGCTTTCTATGTTCATGGTGTTCATGGTGCGTATGAAAGTGAAAAAATCTTTTTTAACTTGCCAAATTAGGAACCTAAAGATTTTTTTTCACTTTCATACCAGACCTTAATTTTTAAGAGACCTTTGTAATAAACTTGCCAAATTAGGAAACAAAACCTATCAAAGCCAATTTTATCCCGCTTCATGCAAGATTGCGTTCACTCTTCACCTGCACACGACCATGACCACTCTTGAAGTCGAAACCAATTGTCGTGGTATTCTTATTGCGACACTCCAACCCATTCAGGAAGATGGAGATGCACTCACGATTGCAGGTCATATCGTCCCTAAAGACAAGTCTACGGGAAAGGTCTTCTTCAACTTCAGTTTTACCGACGACGAGAACTACATGTGCGAGTTGTTGCCCAACAAGGGGCTTCTTTCACACAAGAAACTGACCGACAAGGACGAGGACATCATCGACGAGATTACTGACAACCTTAAAGATACAATTTTTGATGATAAACAAGAAGAACTCAACTCCATGCGGGGCGAAGACGAAGACGAAGACGAAGACGAAGCGGAAAGAGCCGAAACCCCACCAAAAACAATTAATCGCAGAAAATCTACGGATGCCAAATCCAGCGAAAAAACAAAATCAACCAAATCTCGTGCCAAAGCAAATATTAGCGAGGTTGGTAAGCTGGGACATGAATGCACAGGTCTTGATTTGCAGATTACTGCTCTTAAGAGAAAGAAGAGAAAAGCGATGGAAAATACTAGTTCGTTTGATGATGATACACAGATGTATGTCAAAGCTCTCAAAGATTATGGTAAGACGAGGGAAGGCAAAAGCTTATCTGGCGACATTAACAATATGTTGAGTACTGTCGACGATATTGCGAATCTCCGTGAGGAATGGAGTGGCAAGACTCATGTCATGAACAAGATAAGTCCTAAGTCCAAAAAGATGGAGGGATATGACCAGCCCATCCTCAAAGTTTTTGCAGACCTTCTCCGTGCAACTGCCAAACACATCGAGACCAAAATTATGGATGTGGAAGCTATTGAAGAGGAATTAAAGGAGAAGATTAAAGAGTTATTCGAGAAGAGCAGAAGGAAGACTGATTTGAGGTTGCAAAACCAGCTGAAAGATGAAGACTTTACTATAGCTGACCTCAAGGGGGTAAAGCTTTATGAGTGAGTAAGCATCTTTACAGCTATGCTGTGTATATATGTAAAGATGTTTGAACTTGAAAAAAATACCCAAAAAAATAGTACAAACTAATTATAAATATGATGAATAATAAGTATACAAAAAATGATGAATACTACACAACCTATAAAATATGGGAAGATATAGTTGACTTCATACCTAAAGATAAAAAAATATGGGAATGTTTTTACTCCCGCAACTCTCAATCAGCAAATTACCTACGGAAGCTCGGTTTCGAGGTCGTATGGGAAGATGTTGATTTTTTTACACACAACTACGGCGACATTTTAGTGAGCAACCCACCTTTCACTAAAAAGAAAGAGGTTCTCACAAGACTAAAACAACTCGGTAAACCTTTTATAATGATATATCCGTCTCAAAGCGTACAAACTAGGCTTTTTAGAGACATATTCAAGGATGATAAAATACAAATAATATACCCAACAACGAAATTACACTTTGAAGGAGACTCTACACATCCTCGTGGAGCATCTTTTTATACATGTTATTTGTGTTATAAAATGGATTTTGATAAGGATATAATCCTTATTTAATTAGACGGGAGTCTCTTGAGCAGACCCATTAAGTACAGAAGCCTGTCCCATCTTGGTAATGTTAAGAGTATACTCACTCTGGCAGAAAGTTTCGAGCTTAAGAGGCACTTGCGCAGGTTTGGCAAGAGAGATGGAGAGTAAAAGTGGACTACCCGTAGCCTGGGTGTTGATGCCATTAAGATAGTCATCACGAGAACTCTTCATGTTCTGCCCGATGAAGAACACACCAGACCTCTCCCAAGTCGCAACACCATCCTTGTTGTACGAACCGATGAAGGAGTCGGTATCCCAAAGGTCAAGACCACTCACAGCGTATAGCAGGGCGTTCTTAGAGTCTCGGGACGACATTTCGAGGCGTTTCTGGGGCATGAGTAGTGTGTCATACGAGTACTGAAACGACTTAACCTTAGCAGTTTGAACAAACGAAGAGTCATTATCAGCGGTGGTATGGTCTCCGTGCGCACCCAAGAACATTAGATTATCAACAGGCTTGGTCGTAGCATCGTAGTCGACAACAGCAGGTAGAGACTGAGGTCTAATAGTAGTAAACACGGCAGAGAGGTTCTGGGCTGACTCGTTTATAGACAGCTCAGCATTTTGACTGTCCTGACTGATGTGGTTATTGTGAAGACGGAAGGTCTTGAAAGGAATAGAAACCTTACCACCATTAAAAAGCTCCTTGTCAAGCTTGTCGTTAACATTCTGGGGCATCTCAACAATCTCTAACTGCATCTCAACCTCGCTGAGAGTGTAATCGGGAGTACCCGCAGAATCACGGACACAGACGAGGGAAGGGTCTTCAAGCCAGAGAGTAATCTCCATACTGGCTCCACCACTAGCATTAAAGAAACCTATGGGAAGATAATGCTCCTGGAAATCCCTACCAAGTATACCTGAGGCAAAATTATGCTCAATAGTGGTACCATTTTCGTAAATAGACTTGAGATGGGCGGTGGTGGGAGGATTAATAGAAGAACGGAAATCACCTGAAGCGTGGGCATTACCCATCTTTTTGCATACGGAATCCATATTAGAAAGGACTTTACACACAGATGAATATCCCTGAACTTCTTCGATTACTTGATTGCCACACCTAATCTGCATACGATTGAAAGGATGCACACCGTGAGGGGCAAAAGAACCAGAATTGGTCTGGAACTTAAACCTGAGCAGGGAGCGCATAGGATTCAACCAAGCATTCTTAAATGCTGGAATTGAAAAAACAACCTGGTTGTTGCCACTTGTAGGATTAAAACTGGTAGTCCCCGAAGAATTAATTGGGTAAATATTGTGAATCTTAGGACGAAGGGATTTAAGTCCCTTAATTTTCGGCATAAGCCCGACAACTTGTTTTGGAACAGCTGTACCAGACATCTTTTATGTAATATATACTTACAAAATAATCCTCTCTGGTGTATGCGCTAAAGTATACGCTTCATTAGCCTGAGCCTGTAAAAATTGTGGTGAAAATACTGGTTCAATCACACATTCGAAGCAGACCACTAGGTTATAATCCCCACATTCATCGTGATTTAATAGTGTCCCGACCTCACTACGAAGCTGTATGTCAAAGTCCTGAATATTTTCATCGTTGAGATAATGGTAATGTGGTTGTAGGGCATCGTAGTGTACCCAACCTCCACGACCTGTCGTGAACTGCAAAAACTCGAGAACATTCGAGGGATTTGCCCTGAGTGCAAAAGACATAGGGTCAGTATCCGTCTCGTATGTACCGCCTGAGGTAAGCTTATTAGAAGTCAAGTACACACCTGAGGGAGACTCAACCACAGCGGGTAGATTACCTGTGGCTATATTTGGTACACTTAAAGAACCAGCTAATACGAGGGCTGTGTAATATTTATAAGTTAAAGAAAGTGTTGGTATAGCTCCTGCAATATCATCAAACTCTTTAAGCTTACGCTTTTTAAGGTTAACCACCTGAGAATCTACAAATCCAAGAGTCCTCCAGATAGAAGTTCGGGTATTAACGGGTGCAAAATACTTAGTACCATACGCATTTGCGAGTCCTACTTGTGTCCTGTAATTTGTGTTAATGGTATTATCAAATACTACACCGAGAGGTACTTCATTTGGGTCTGCGGATACGACATGATTTGACAAGTTGCCAATCTCAGTATTAATTTGTGTGCAAAGTTCTTCCCGAGTGTAATAGCCTGTGGGGATAGTGATAGTGAATTGTTTATGGTAGTATGTAGAATCACCAGGAGCAAGATAAAACTCTGCCCAAGTCAAAGTATTCTCCAAACTGCGGATGTTATACAAAATATTTGCACACGAAAATTGCTTCACAAATACCCTGTAGCAGTTTTTAATGGGCTGTGGTAAGTGTACCCGTAAGTCAGCCAAGTTTTCTAAAGTCTCAAGCCTATGTTTACTATTGATGTGAACATATTGAGTCCTTGTTCGAGGGGCATTCATAACTATATTTATACTACATTTTTATTCATAGAACATGAGTGTTCCCCTTTCATACCTTAATGAGGGCTGAGTTTCAACTACAGGCTCGGGAGGAGGTGGAGGTGGAGACGGCTCTCGCTTAGGTGATGGTGGCGGTGTAGGCTCTCGCTCAGGTGAAGGTGGCGGTGTTGGCTCTCGCTCGGGTTCGGGTTCAGGCTCTTGCTCGGGTTCGGGTTCGGGTGGCTCGGTCGGTTCAGGTGGCTCAGGTGTTTGTTTAGCTTCAGCTAAGTTCTTTCTTTTTTCATAAGCCTTTTTTTGAGCCATCAGCAATTGATTTTTTTGCGCTTCGCTCCTTTCTTTCTTTTCAGTCATGTTCTATATTTAGAACAGAAAATATATCTCATAGGAGACACACATGTTCGGCACGATGCCACCCCGAGTCGCAACACACCTTCCGCTTCCTCAAGAGAGGGCGGAGTTGACCCCACAATTCATCACCGAAGAATACGAGCGTGAGGGCGATGCATCACGCATGTCTCTTAGCTCGACGACGGGCGTCAGCAACATCATGCGCTTGTACATGAAGTCGAGGGGTATCAAGACAACCATCGCCACAACGAACGCCGAAAAGTGGCGTGTCATCGTCCGTGATTGCGTTCCAAGCGAGATGATGTATGCCGACGCCATGCACTACACCGCCATCCCGTGGCGCTTTGCGTTCCGTCAGGACTTCTGGACTCACCACACTGTAGGGTCGGTGCAAAAACTTCAAGGAGGTTTTTTACACTTTCTCCTTGCTGGATTTGTGATGATGACCCTGCACTATTACTCATACGAGTTATACACGAAGCCCTTACCTTTTCATCCAATTCCGTGTGCCAAGTATCCCAGCCAGATTCCGTGTTCAGTACTTAAACAAGTTCAGGATTACACTTACTCTGGGTGGGATGATTTGATTAGGTTTTCTATCCATTACGCTGTCAGTATGCTCTCTGGGAGGTTTTTCACAACACTAATGTCTCCCTTTCGGCTTGTTGTAGCTTAGCTTCTTTACGCTTTTTATAATATTCACGCTGATATGCCTTAATATGTTCTTTATTATCTTGTCGCCACAAGTATAATCGTCGCTGTTCAGTAGTCATATTTTCTAGTGGGACATCTATTAAGTACGGTTTTTTGCCTTTTTTGCCTATTTCGATTATCTTGTATCCTTGAGTTTCAAGTAGTTTTATAGCTTGTTCGTTATTCATTATGTAGTATAGAAATATATTCTTTAAACCCTTTTAGAACTACACAAGTTTGCTAGTCCTGAGCTTACCTAACCTTGCAATTTCAACTTCATCCTCACCAAGCTGGTCAATATCTTGTAATTCCCTGATATACTTGAGTGATGCGGACGGAGAATGCTCAAGCTTGAAAGCGAGTTGAGTTCTCTCATGCCCACTTGTAATGTTTTGTAAAGCCGTACTGATGTACGATTTTCGCAAATAACTTATATTACCGAGACCTTTTCTATCTTTAATTCCTATAGAATCCAACATTTGACCAACCCAAGTTGTCATTTTAGGTTTACCAAATAAATACATACCCGAATTATTAGCTTCTCGGTATTTGACGAGACGCTTTGTTAAACCAGCACTAAATTGAAACTCTTTCGTGCCATATAAAGCTCGTGTTTTATAGTTGACAAGCACAAATATAGCTTGTTTCATACGCTTTCTCTTAGATTTATTCGGTATGAAAATGGTATTTTTACTTATTGACTTGTATTGTGTACTATTTGAAGGTACTTGATTATTTGAGGCATCAACAAATAACTCGGCATAGTCATCACGAGCAGGACACTCGTCGTACATGTCGATGTAAATGTGTTCTTTGCTTAGTGGGTCGGGATATTTCTTCTTGACCATCTCCTTGACTTTGTCCCAAGCTACAACAGGTTTGTCCTTCTTGGGATTCTGTAAGGCATCTGCGCTTGTCTTGGCTTCATTTTCTCTCCACACACGATTGATTCCGTCGTATGCATCTTTAAACCGTTCGTCGTTCAAGTAATCATCCCTGAACGCTGGGTAAGTTCTTAGGGCAATTAAAAGTGTTGAAAGCTCAAGGTTCGTAGACTTTAAATCTTTGAAGCCATCCCTTTTCCTATTCTTGCGAGGCTTATTAACCATCTCACGAATATGAGCAACTCCCTCCTTTCGTAATGTCAAACTGACATCCTTGACATACTCCTCACCTAAATACTCCAAAAATATATAAAACTGACCCGTCTCCTTACTATTCGGCGCACCATACTGACCCTTCGTCGTATTTTGACTGACTTTACCAGCCTGTTTAGCTGTTGCTTGGCGAGGATTATTGCGCATCCAAATACTGATGGACATAGCGTCGAGCTTACCCGTGTATCCAGATTGTATACGAGTCTGCATTTCTGCCAGAGTCTCTTGAGGAGCGGGTTGGTCAACCTCTTCACCAGGTCTGTATTCATCCACAACTTCACTCGCATCGGGTACGAAATCAGCTTCAGCGACTCCATCACGACCTCTATAAAGTCTAGACTGCAAAAACATGGGTATATTCATTACGATAGGGTCATAATCGTATTGTTTTCGTAAGTTATTTATGTCTTCAAGCGTAATATCGTACTTTTCCATCGACTCCACATTCGGCACAGCACCTTTAGCAACCCTTCGTAATACCCTTTGCTTGTATTCGTTTCTAACATAATCGGGATTATCTCGATATTTAGTAATATATCCCAAATGTTTTTTAGCCTCTGCAATTTGTTGTCTTGTTCTTCGTCTCGCAACCATATAATATTACCCTGAGATTATTTCACACTACTTTCATCCACAATTAAATATTGGTCAAAGTTCTTTCTAAACCTTTGGTGAGGTTGCTTAGGGTGCATGTCTACATGTAAGAAGTGGTGATTTGAGTCTTTCGTAGCTTCGTGGTGTACTTTTAAGAAGGTATCAGGACTAATTTCACCTGCGAATGACTCTGCAATTTGCTTTCTTTCTTCGTCATCTTTGGTGCGCCCGATTAAAGCTGATGTTATTTGATTGCGAATTGCTCTGTTGAGTCCATTTTGAGACTTAAAGGATTGTATGAGAAAATAGAGTGAGACACCAACTGCTCCTCCGTCGTATGTAGGGGACTGGTGGCGGTGTTTTTGGGTCAGCTGGACGAGCGCTCGTGAGTTGCATATTTTTCCGCCCAAAATATCATCAAAGACTACAGCCACAACTCCAGGACGACCTTCTAAATAGCACTTATATCTCGGTTCAGGCATTCTAAATGTGTTTCGGGCAATATCGTAATACTCCATGAGATAGTCATCATACTCACCAGTCATAGGTAATAAACCATTATCGATTTGTTTCATAATCCTGTCATAATTAGCTTTCATCTTCTTGTATCGTAAGTATGCATCCCTTTCCTCATCACAAATAGCCTTGATTGAATCGATTACGGATACATCGTCAATATCATCAAATATATCTTCAGGTTTGATGTTTAACTGCTCTAGAATCTTAATATTTGAGTGAAATGTGGGAGAAACAAGGATTATTCTGTCCATAGTTCCAGTCTCTTTATACATACGAAGCAAGTTTGATATGGCAGTAGTCTTAAAACTTCCACGCTTAGCTACACTCACACATACTTGATGCAGTTTCGGTAAGTGCGGGGCTGTTGTAATACGAAAAGCATCACCAGTAATAAGCTGTATCTTAGCTTTTGGCTCACTTCGTGTTTCGATTTTCATACTAATGTATACACAGATTTAAAACCTTCTGGTGTGGCTTTTATAGATAAGAAGGACATTCTTATTAATAAAAGGTTATATTTTTAATGGTTGGTAGTGAACTGAAATCCCTGCAGTAAATCATCCTCATTTTGGGGGACAATCTTGAATCCCTTAATTGGATAGTCTTTTTGCCCGTTGCGAGTAGTCCTCTTACCCCATTTGACACCAGTCCAATCAGTTATATTTTTGCGTATATCTGCAGTATTAAGAAACATTTTTTCAGTTTTGCATCGTCTTTCAAGGTCTTTCAACCACATTTCGTCTTCATTTTTATCCGTGAAGAGATACAAACTCTGTAGTTTATCATCCATATTATCGTCTTCGAGAAAGTCATCAGTCTCCTCTTGTATAATTGCAGGTACGACGGGACAATCAGTACCATAAGCTTCAATAATTAGTTGGGCGAATGCCTGAAGAATATGTTCCTCTCGAAGCCATACTTCCTTAATCTCTTCAATAGCTATTTTCATATAGTCGGGCAATTTACCACCGTGTAATTTCTTTTTGTGTTCAACTTCGTTTTGCTTAATATACTCAGTCTTACTTTGTATGACTTTAATTTTTGTTTTTGTTGAGTTCTCAAGACCGTGAAACTTACACATTTGATTAAAAAACCAAAAACATGTGCCTGGTATTGTAAACTTTTCTTCTTCGCCATAGTTTTTTCTAGCGTGGTGGTCGTCGCCACCAGAGCAAAAATGTTTTACAGTCTCCGTATCAATTTTCCCATTCGGTAATTCGTGAGTACACAAGAATCGCTTAGTTTTACATCCAAGCTTCCACGAATCTCGTTTAGCCACTTCACCCGAGTTATCTTTTCTGCAAAAGTTCCCAGCTGGTACGCTGTGGCAGAGACTGCCGAATGCAAGATTCATCGCTTCCGTTAGTGTGCCTTTACAACTACCTGGCTTACCTTTTATAATGTAAAATCGTCTGTCATTTATATGCCCAGCGATAGCTCTGGCAAGTATTTTTGTCATAAATCTAGCTTTTTCTTCATCATCGTATGGGTCTAAAAAGAGCTGTTTATATACTTTATCAACTATTTCCTTGGGCTGTGTCTTATATATGAGTTCACCTCGCTGAAGAAATAACATAGAAGAATCGTATGGTATAAGTTCTTTCTTGTCAAAGCAATACACACCATTTTTGAATGGTACTTTTTTATACACGGATGTAATTATTTTATCATTCCATGATGGCGAAACATCTACTATGAGACCTTTTATTTGACTCTTCAAGTCATTTTGATACTTGGTCGAACCTCGTTTTTTTTCTGGGATGACTTTTGATTTCTCCATATACGAGTTTAAATCATTCCATAATTTAGGTGTCATAAACTCATACACTCCATGAGTATAGTTTTCGGTCGTGGGTCTATACCAATAATATTGCCCGTGAGCATATACAAACTTATGACCGAGTCCATCAAGTTCCGTAATAAATTGCTTTGCAATCTCGGTGTGATTATTTTCATCAGTTTCTTTCGATTCAGTTTCATCTTCATCACCGAGAATACTGTTGTCGAAATCATGTAAAGGCTTTGTAATAACTTTCATAGTGTATCCATGTTCCTCTAGAATTGCAGTCTCACAAGCCTGTAGAACTTTGCAACCATCTACAACAGCCTCTAGCTCATCAGTTTTCTCAATAAGAAGACCGTCGTGGATGAGTGTACTAGGTGTGTAGCCGAAGTCCATAAACACTCGCACAATAGAACTAAGACATTTACGCTCCTCATCTTGAGCGAGTATTGCCAGTCCACTTCCTAATATGTTGTTGGGTTTGTCTGGGTTTGCATATTTCATATACTTTTGATACTTATCAATCGTACATAACAAATCAGTAGAGTTTTTAAGAAACTCTCGATAAAAATCATTTAAGAGTTGTGGGCATCCCTCATTCCATTCAACATGGTAAGGTGTATCTTCATTTTTACATTCAAACTTCAAATCATTTGGTTTGCCACCATACATTAGTTTTAAGAACTGAGATTTTGCCAAGTCTCGTTTTCTTGCGTCGTCAAGAGTAAGATACTCCTTTTTAATTTTTTTGTGTTTAGTATTTTTTGTTCCAGCGTGTTCACCTTTATAATTTGTTTTTAAGTTAGTTAAAGTTTTGTCAATATCTCTAGATAGTTCTTCGAGTCGTGTATTTCTGTTCGTAATATAATCATCTAGCTTTGGAGAAGGTAAGTTGTTTGTGTGAAAAATCTTTTGTAGTATAGTTGGGTGGCAGTTGGTCATGTCAATATCGATGTATTTGTCATTCATCAAAGCTTTACGGACATCTCGTTTAAATCCATGAACAGACTTCATACCATCAGGAGTCAGTCTGCCGACTTCTTTTTTCTGTCTAAACTTAATGTCGTGGACTCCGTTATTATGTTCATCTTGGTATTGTTTCAGTTGTGTATGCTGACTTTTATCAATCTTATTCGCCTTGATAATTTTATCAAGGTTTTCGGTGTTGGGTTTTTCTGTGCAGGTGTATGTATTCATACTGGGGGGTGTGGGTATACTATACCATAGATTCTAGTCTTTAAGCTATTTTTAAGAACATCAAATTACGAACGATTTTTGGACGGATAAAAACGGCTCAATCCAAAAATCCAGTAATCCACTAAAAATAAAAGTCCCTAACGAAATTGAGATTTTGATGACTCGAGATAAATGAGGGGTTTTGAACCAGCCTGGATTTCTGGATTTCTGGATTTCAAATTAAAGAACGATTGTTCTCAATCATCTTTCAAGAATAAGTTAAAGACAAGGGGCGTATGTATAATAGAAAAAGATGGGATACACCATCAGTACTGGTATGACTATGCGAGGTGTTAAGAATGTTCACGAGAACTTCTTGGGACTAGATAAGCGACACACATTCTACAAAATCAAAAACCAATCTAACGAACAAGAGTCTAACTGGTTTCATGGAAGTCAAACGGAAGCTCAAGACGATTATGACAACAAGTATGGTTTTGATGATGAGTCTACACTACTTTGTATATGGAATAATGCAAGATTTATTTACTGTTATACTGACCTTGATATTCACCAACTTTGTCCCTGTTGTGATAAAAAGATTGGATGTCATTCTGTTAGAGAAGCTTTTAAATGTCAATTGATTGACAGAAAAACCTATAACACTATCGTCGATGAGTATGAAATATGGGGTAATTAAATAATCTAACTATACAATAGCTCTATGATGGACGACTTTTTCAATAAGACAAAGACTCAATTTGAGGCTTTCGAACCTGAGGAAGACCCATCAT
>Ga0209631_10006091_pt1 | contig 12517 bp, 16 predicted proteins | sample COG_08_FD_184752 | JGI IMG/M metagenome (GOLD analysis project Ga0209631, IMG submission 184752) | Pelagic Microbial community sample from North Sea - COGITO 998_met_08 (SPAdes) (version 2) | ecosystem: Environmental > Aquatic > Marine > Neritic zone/Coastal water | place: Helgoland, sampling... | reverse complement strand
GCAGGTATACCAGAAGATGATCCAAGAAACCCTGCTGTGATCGCAGATAATGTTGGTGATAACGTTGGTGACTGTGCCGGTATGGCTGCAGACTTATTTGAAACTTATGCTGTAACAATTGTTGCAACAATGGTTTTATCTTCAATTTTTTTTCCGACTGATTATAATTTAATGATTTATCCTCTAGCTATAGGTGGAGCTTGTATATTAACCTCTATAGTTGGAACATGGTTTGTTAAACTAGGTAAAAGTAAGAATATTATGGGTGCTTTATATAAAGGATTTATTGTGACAGCAATTACATCACTTATTATTTTGTATCCAGTAACAAGTTCTATAGTAGGATTATCAGAAACCTACAATAATAGCGGAAAGACTTTTAACGGTATGGATTTATATATTTGTGGTGTTGTGGGGTTTGTTATTACAGGTTTATTAATTTGGATTACTGAATATTATACAGGTACAAATTATAGACCAGTTAAAAGTGTAGCTCAGTCTTCTACAACTGGTCACGGCACAAATGTAATTCAAGGGTTAGCAATTTCTATGGAAGCAACGGCTGTACCAGCTTTAATAATTGTTTCAGGAATTTTATATACTAACGAACTAGCGGGATTATATGGTATAGCAATTGCAGTTACTGCAATGTTGGCGCTTACAGGTATGGTAGTTGCTTTAGATGCATACGGTCCTGTGACTGATAATGCTGGTGGAATTGCAGAAATGGCTAAGCTTCCTAAAAATGTAAGAAAAACTACAGATGCTTTAGATGCAGTTGGAAATACAACCAAAGCAGTTACAAAAGGCTACGCAATAGGTTCAGCAGGTTTAGGCGCATTAGTTTTATTCGCTGCCTATACAGAAGATATAAAATACTTTTCTACTGTTAAAGGTTCAGCTTTAGAGGGTGTAAATGTTACTTTTGACTTATCTAATCCGTTTGTTGTAGCTGGATTATTAATAGGAGGTATGCTTCCATATTTATTTGGTTCAATGGGCATGCAAGCTGTTGGAAGAGCAGGTGGTGCGGTAGTTATTGAAGTAAGAAGACAATTTAAAAAAATACCAGGGATCATGAAAGGGAAGAGAAAACCTGATTATGGAAGATTAGTTGATTTACTAACAAAAGCCGCAATTAAAGAAATGATAATCCCTTCTTTATTGCCTGTATTATCACCTATAGTTCTTTATTTTATTATTTTGCAAATAGGTGGTTTAGAAGCTGCACTCTCATCTCTTGGTGCAATGTTGTTGGGAGTAATTATAACAGGTTTATTTGTTGCTGTGTCGATGACAGCTGGTGGTGGAGCTTGGGATAATGCAAAAAAATATATCGAAGATGGAAATTTTGGTGGTAAAGGTTCAGAAGCTCATAAATCCGCTGTAACAGGAGATACAGTTGGAGATCCTTATAAAGATACAGCAGGCCCTGCAGTAAATCCGATGATTAAAATTACCAATATTGTGGCACTACTTTTGCTAGCAATAATAGCTCATTAAATATTATTTATTACCATACATTTTAGCTTTAAGACTACTGAACAGTCCTTGTATAAAACTACTTTTGGTAATTTCATTTTCAGTTTCTTTATTTGAAAATGCTATTTTATTTATATCTTCTTTATTAAATAATTTTTTATTGATCAAAATGCCAAATTTATCAAATTCTAAAAATAATATATTGTTTGTTTTTAAAATATGCTGTCCTAATTTATGATACTCACCTTTAACAAATACTCTCTCTATATAAATCCATTCATCATCATTATTTAGTGATTTAGAATGAGGCTGACCTATAATTTGAATTACATCATTTTTATTAGAATTTTTAATTATAAGTTTTTCCGCCCTATTTTCCAAAAATATAATACCATGGGTGTTTGATGAGTCTTTTAACTGACAATTAGTTAAAATAATTAAAAAAAAGGTGTATAAGATTTTTAAATGATTTTTAAATTTAAAAGACATAATTCAAATTTCTATAATATTTTATTAAACTTATCTAGAAATTTATTCTTTTATAAAAAAATTGGCTTACCCGATACTTTTGAAACTCGTATTTATCTAATGTTTATACATTTTTCAATTATTATGATTATAACAAAAAAAAAAGGTTTAAAATTTGATCAAAAAATTTATGATAATGTGTTTCATAATATAGAAAACAATCTTAGAGAACTAGGTTTTGGTGATGTTGCGGTGAATAAAAAGATGAAAGATTTTAATAAAATCTTATATGATATTCTTTTAAAGTTGGACTCAAATAAAACTAGCAATAAAAATATAAAAATTAATAAAAAACTTATTGAAAACTATTTTAATCCAATAAATGACGACAAAAACCTTGAAATTACAAAATTAAATGAATATTTGGAGACTTTTTATAGTTTTTGCTATGAACTTTCTTTAAATAATATGTTAAAAGACATCATTAAATTTAAATATTAACTATGGCTGTACCTAAAAGAAAAACTTCAGTTTCTCGAAAAAGAATGAGAAGATCTCATCACGCTTTATCTTCTGTAAATTTAATTGAAGATAAAAAAAGTGGTGAGTTTAGACGTAGTCATCATGTCGATTTAAAATCTGGTTACTACAACGGTAAAAAAATTCTAGATTTATAAATTTCAATTATGTCAAAAAAAATTTCTATTGCTATAGATGCAATGGGTGGCGATAATTCTCCAGATAAAACTATTGAGGCTATAAAAATATTTTTAGATAAAAATTCCTCAAAAGATGATTTTATATTAAACGTATTTGGTAAAGAAGAGATAATATCTAATAAATTAAAGAAATATAATATTAAATCTAATTTAATAAATATTATTAACTCTGACACAGTTGTTTCAGATGAAGAGACTCCTATGAAAGCTGTAAAAAGCTCTAAGAATACAAGTATGTGGAATGCAATTCATCATCAGTTAGATGGTAAATCGGATATAAGCATATCCGCAGGTAATACAGGAGTTTTATTAGTAATATCGAGAATGATTTTAAAAATGATGAATGAGGTTAGCAAACCAGCATTAGCAGGTTTGTGGCCAAGTCAAAATGGAATGAATGTAGTTTTGGATTTAGGAGCTAACATTGAATGTAACGATCAAAATCTAGTTGATTTTGCAGAATTAGGTTCTGCTCTTTTTAAATCATTATTTCCGAATGAAAATCCCAAAGTAGCTCTTTTAAATGTTGGGTCTGAAGAAATAAAAGGAACAGAGATGTTAAAAACGGCATCAAAAAGATTAAGAGATTTATCTAATGAAAAAAACTTCGTTTATAACGGTTATGTTGAAGGTAATGATATTATGAGTGGTAAATCAAACGTAATTATCACTGATGGTTTTACTGGAAATGTAGCCTTAAAAACCGCAGAAGGCACAGCTAAATTTATTATAAAAAATTTAAAAAAATCACTTACAGAAAATTTAATCTCAAAAATTTCATTATTATTTTCATATTTTTCATTAAAAAAATTTAAAGATAAATTAGATCCAAGAAAATATAATGGAGCTATATTTTTGGGTTTAAATGGTCCAGTAGTTAAAAGTCACGGCGGAATAGATGCAATTGGTTTTTATTATTCATTAGATTTGTGTTATAAAATTATTAAAGGTAATTTAATGAGTGAAATTAAAAAAAACTTAAAACATTCAAGAAGTGTCAAAGAATAATTTTAAAAAGATTGATTTAATAAAAAATTTAAATATTAAAACTGGTTTTTCTATAAATCTTTCAAAAAAACTTATTAATGATTTAATTAAGATAATAATTATTAATTTAAAAACTGAAAATCTTAAATTAAAAAATATTGGTTCTTTCAGTTTAATTAAAAAAAAACAAAGGATGGGAAGAAATCCTAAAACAGGTGAAGCTTGTATTATATCTTCTAGAAAGTCTTTAAGTTTTACACCGTCTAAAAAATTGTTAAATTTATTAAATAATTCCGCATGAACAAATTTGTTAATATTTCTGAATTATCTAAAGCTTTAAATCTAATTGACCCAGTAACAAAAAAACCCTTAAATCATATATTAAGATATTGGGAAAAAGAATTTAGTGAAATTAAACCAAAAAAAATTAATAAAAGAAGATATTATTCCTCTAATCAAGTAGAAATTATAAAAATAATAAAATTTTTACTTAAAAATAAAGGTATGACCATTTCAGGTGTTAAAAATTTATTAAAATCTAAAATAAATAAACTTGACGGTTATAAGACAGATAGTTTAAAAGCAGATTATTATAAATTACTTATTAAAAACAAAAGTACAAAACTTTTAGAAAAAATTAATAATATTAAAAATTATGGCAAAAAAAACTCATCTTAAAGTTCGAATGGTTCCTGAAAGCAATCCCGACAGTAAATTTATCTATTATGCAAAAAAACCAACGAAAGGTGAGAAAGTAAAAAATAAACTTAAATTAAAAAAATACAATCCAAATACTCGTAAGCATGAATTTTTTGTGGAAAAAAAACTTCCACCACACAGTAAATAATTATTTCTTCTTAAATTTTCTAAACTCGTAATCTATAAAAGCCTTAATCATATTGATCCAAATCCTATTCGTTATATCTACATCAATTTTTCTTTTAATAGATTTTTTTTTAATATTATTCAATATTATATTAATTCTTTTTTTGTCAATTATATCTTTTTTAAATTTTTTATTTTTAATAACAATATCTACAAGTTTAGTTCTTTTTTTTATAATATCCAATAAACTGTTATCTAGTTTATCTAATTTTTTTCGAATTTTTAATATATTTTTATTTATCATAGCGACAATTTATAAAACTAAAATTAATAAATTAACTATATATTATAATATATGAACTCAAACGACAGAAAAATAAATAATTTATTTCTTTATTGGTTGATTGCCTCTTTATTTTTAGTTTTTTTGATAATTATAGTTGGAGGTTTAACCAGATTAACCAATTCTGGTTTATCGATAATAGAATGGGAGTTAATAAAAGGAATTTTACCTCCTTTAAGTAAAAACTCTTGGGAAAAATATTTTGCACTATATAAAACAATCCCTCAATATAAACTTATTAATTACAATATGTCTCTTAGTGAATTTAAAATAATATTTTATTGGGAGTACTTCCATAGAATGCTTGCGAGATTAATAGGACTATTTTTTATAATACCTATGATTTATTTCTATTTATCCAAAAAAATTGAAAAGAAAAAAATTCATATATGTTTTGTAATTGCTGCATTGATAATTTTCCAAGGAGTTATTGGCTGGTACATGGTTAAAAGTGGTTTAACTAATGATATTACAGTAAGTCATTATCGATTAGCTATTCATTTAACTACAGCTATATTAATAATTACATCTATTTTTTGGCTTATTAAAAATATTTTATCAAATAAAATTAAAAAATTTTTTTATATTTCTAATAACAATATTCCGTTTCAAATTTTAATTTTATTAATTTTTTTTCAAATAATAATGGGCGCTTTTGTTTCTGGTCTTGATGCAGGAAAAATTTATCAAACTTGGCCATTAATGGGTGGTACTTTTATACCTGACGATTTATATTTTAAAAATTTAAAAGAAATTCTAGATTTTAACAATCACTCACTGATACAATTTTATCATAGAAATTTAGCCTATGTGATAATTCTATACTCTCTAATTCTATCAGCTTTTATTTACGTAAATAAAATAATTAATCTATATAAATCTTTGAATATTTTACTTTTATTAATATTTCTGCAGGTAATTTTAGGCATTATAACACTAATAAGTGGTCTTAATATTTATATAGCTTCTTTGCACCAGATAACTAGTGTGTTATTGATATTTAGTGCTTTAAATTTGTATTATTTAAACACTAAATAAATTGACTTTATTGAACATTCTTTGTATTTATCGCACATCATCATGACACCATTTATTAAGAAAAAAGATATTAAAAAAGATTGGTATGTAATTAACGCTCAAAATGCTGCTGTAGGAAGACTAGCGGCATTTATTTCTAAAGTTTTAAGAGGAAAAAATAAGCCAACTTATAACCCTCATATTGATAACGGTGATTTCGTTGTTGTTACTAATATAGATAAAATAAAATTTACAGGTAAAAAATTTTCTAACAAAATTTATTATAGGCATACTGGGCATCCAGGTGGGATAAAAGAATCAACTCCTTCTTCTTTAAAAGAAAAAAATAAGACAGAACAAATTTTAAAACTAGCTGTAAAAAGAATGTTACCAGGTGGTCCATTAGCAAAAAAACAACTTACTAAATTAAAAATATATAATGGAGACAATCATCCACATGAAATGCAGAAACCAAAAATGATTGATTTTGAAAAATTAAACAAAAGAAATACTGTAAAATAATGGAACAAACAGCTCAAATAAACACAAAACAAAAAAAAATTAAACTTGATTTTAAAGATAGTAAATACGCTACAGGTAGAAGAAAAAGATCAATTGCAAAAGTTTGGGTTAAAAAAGGTTCAGGTAATATTCATGTTAACGGTTTAAAAATGAATGAATACTTTAAAAGACCTGTTCATCAAATAATTGTAACTAGACCTTTAGAAATTTCAGAAGTTTCATCCAATTATGATGTAAAATGTTCTGTTAAAGGGGGAGGTCTATCAGGTCAAGCTGGTGCCATAATACTTGGTATATCAAAAGCGTTGATATCTCATGATGAAAACTTAAAGAAAAATTTAAAAAAAGATAAACTTACCACCAGAGATTCGAGAGTTGTTGAGCGTAAGAAGTACGGTCACAGAAAAGCTAGAAGAAGTTTCCAATTTTCTAAGCGATAATCAATAACATTTAATTACTATAAGGACGATGATATAAGAAATTATGTCTATAAACAAAAAAATAAACACAGCTGTAATTGGAGCAACAGGATACACAGGTTTAGATCTTGTTCTGATGTTGTCAAAACATCCAAAAATTAAAATTCAATATTTGTGTGCTACTAAAAACTTAGGAAAAAAAATTAGTTTTTTTGAACCAAGAATTAAAAAAAAATTACCTAAAATTTCTTCAGTATATAATATGAATTGGAAAAGAATAAATTTAGTTTTTTTATCTCTTCCTAATGGTGAGGCGCAAAAAATAATAAAGAAAAACTTTAATAAAAACAAAAATTTAAAATTTATTGATTTATCGGCAGATTTTAGAATTAAGAACTTAAATACTTATAAAAAAAATTATAAAATTAAACATAATGCCAAGGAATTAATAAAATCGTCAGTATATTCTATACCTGAAATAAACAATGATAAAATTTCAAAATTTAGAATTATTTCAAATCCAGGTTGTTATCCTACTTCGATACAAATACCATTAATACCCATAATAAAAAAAAATTTAATAAAAACTAATAATATTATAATAGACTCTAAGTCTGGTTATTCTGGGGCCGGAAAAAATTTAGAAAAAAAATTTACACATAAAAATTTGTATTCATCAATATTTGCCTACAACACAAAAAACCATAGACATATTTGTGAAATAGATCAGCAGTTATTAAAAATAACAAAAAAAAAAATTTCTTATACATTTAACCCTCATTTGTTGCCTACTTTTAGAGGTATGCTGACTGCTATTTATGTTCAATTAAAAAAAGGTAAATCAGCTTATGAATTAAGAAACTGTATGAAACAATTTTATAAAAAATCTAAATTTATAAAAATACATAAATTAAACACATTACTTGGTTCAGGTAATGTTTTAAACACTAACAACTGTGAAATATCTATTTGTGAAAGTAGAGTAAAAAATAATATAATTATATTGTCATCAATAGATAATCTAATTAAAGGTGCGTCAGGCCAAGCGATACAAAATATGAACCTAATATATAATTTTCCTGAGGAACTGGGTTTAAAATGAAATATTTACTTTTAATACTTTTAATTTTTATAACTACTAATTGTAGCAAAAATAAAACAGTTCTTATTTGTGGTGATCACGCATGTATCAACAAAGCAGAGGCGGAACAATATTTTGAAGAAAATCTTACAATTGAAGTAAAAATTATTGATAAAAAAATAAAAAAAGAATTAAATTTAATTGAACTTAACTTAGAAGAGAGTCTTAATGGTAAAAAAAGCGTTCTTTTAAATACCAAAAAAAATAAAAAAAAAGAATTAAAAAAACTCTCTAATAATGAAATAATAAATATAAAAAAAAATATAAAAGAAAAAAAAAAAGTAAAAAGATTAGCTAAGAAAACTTTAAAAGAAAAAACTATTGTTAAAAATAAAAAAGATAACGAAATTAAGAGTAAAATTAAGTTTTCAACTAAAAAAAAACAACGTAAAAAGGTAGTTGATGTTTGTACAATACTAGATAAATGTACAATTGATGAAATATCTAAATACCTACTAAAACAAAATAAGAAAAAAGGTTTTCCCGATATAATGTTAAGATAACATTTTTATGAAAAAATTAAATATTGCGATTGTTGGGTTAGGAAATATCGGTAGTTATTTATTTCAATATTTAAACGACAATAAGAAAATTTTAACTGAAAAAAACAATTGCTTACCTGTAATTAGATATGTTTCTGCGAGAAATAAAATAAAAAAAAGAAATATTAAAATTAAAAAAAAACAATGGTTAACTGATTACTTAGAGGCAACAAAAAAAAAAGATATTGATTTAGTAGTTGAATTAATTGGTGGTGCAGAAGGTGCTGCAAAAAAATTAGTCTTTAATGCTCTTAAAAATAAAAAACATGTAGTAACAGCAAATAAAGCTTTAATTGCAAAATACGGTGATCAGCTAGCTAAAATTGCTGAAGAAAATAAAGTTAATTTAGAATATGAAGCTTCTGTATGTGGCGGTGTACCAATTATACGATCACTAAAAGAAGGCTTAATAGCGAATAAAATATCAAAAATTTATGGAATTTTTAACGGTACATCAAATTATATTCTTTCTACAATGGACAAAAAAAATAAAGATTTTCATGAAGTTTTATCAGAGGCTAAAAGTTTAGGTTATGCAGAAGCAAATCCATCCTCGGATATAAATGGAGAGGATGTAGCCTCAAAACTTAAAATATTATCCTCACTTTGTTTTAATTCTTTTTTAGATAATAATATTTATATAGAAGGTATTAAAGAGATAGACAAAACAGATATAAATAATGCAAATAAGTTAGGATATAAAATAAAATTGTTAGGTGTAGCTGAACTTATTAATGATTCAATTTTTCAAAGAGTTCACCCAACATTAATTGCTAAAAACTCTTATGTAGCGAGCATAGATGGAGTGTTAAATGCGGTAATCATAGATGGTAAACCAGTTGGGCAAAGCATCATTCAGGGTGAAGGGGCTGGGGCCGCTGCAACTACATCAGCACTAATTTCTGACATATCTTCAATTTTAAGAGGAAATATTAAGTTTCCTTTTTCATTGTCAAGAAAAGGAAGAAAAAAACTTAAATTTAATAATATTGAAGATAGATTTTTTTCTGCTTATTTGAGGTTTGAAGTTTTAGATAAACCAGGTGTGTTATCAAAAATTACTAATATTTTTTCAAAAAATAAAGTTTCAATTAAAAGATTATTACAAAATCCAAATAAAAATAAGAAAATATCCTCAATCATAATTGAAACACATAAATCTAAAAATAAGTCACTAAATAAAATTTTAAATGAGGTGGCTAAAAAAAATTATATAAAAATAAAACCTAAATTAATTAGAATTGATAATTAAATGGCAATAGATAAAAAATTTTTAGATTTGTTTGTAAAAGCCACACAGAAAGCGGCAATAGGAGCTTCAAAATTTATTGGTAAAAAAGATAAAATAGCAGCAGACAAAGGCGCCGTTGACCCCATGAGGAGGGAATTAAATAAAATCAATATGGAGGGTACTGTTGTAATTGGTGAAGGAGAAATGGACGAAGCCCCAATGCTTTATATAGGAGAAAAACTTGGAACTTTAAATGGTCCAAAATTTGATATAGCTGTTGATCCACTAGAAGGGACAAAATTTACTGCAAATGGCGAACCAAATGCGTTTTCTGTGTTAGCTGTATCAGAAAAAGGTTGTTTGTTGTCAGCACCAGATACTTATATGGAAAAAATTGTAATTGGTGCAAATTTACCCAAAAATTTAATGGATCTGGATTATGGTGTAGAAAAAAATATTAAACTTTTAGCCGAAGCAAAAAATAAAAAAATTTCTGATATTAATGCCTGTGTTTTAAAAAGAGAAAGGCATAATGATATTATTGAAGAGCTAACAAAAATGGATGTAAAAATTAACTATATCACAGATGGCGATATTGCAGGTGCTTTAAGTGTGATAGGAGACAAACCAAAAAATGATATTTATTATAGTACAGGTGGCGGGCCTGAAGGCGTTATAGTAGCTGCTGCTCTATCGTGTTACGGAGGTCAAATTCAAGGTCGTTTAATTTTAGATGATGAAGAAAAAATAAGAGCAAAAAAGCTCGGTATAAAAGACTTTAAAAAGAAATATAACATAGAAGACATGATTAAAGGTGATGTAATTTTTTGTGCTTCTGGTGTTACTTCTGGTGATTTAGCTAATGGAGTAAAGGACTTAGGAAATGAATATGAGGTAAGTACATTTGTTCTTCATAAAAGTCAAAGTAAAATTAAATTATTCAAGAATATATTTAATAAATAATGTCACTTTCATTAAGTGGAAAAAATTGGGTTCTAAAAAAATACAACCAAGAAGATATATCTTTTATTAAAGATAATTACGCATTAGACGAAATTACATCTAAACTTTTATCAATACGTAAGATTAAAAAAGAAGAAATTGTTTCCTTTTTAAATCCATTAATAAAAAATGTTTTACCAAATCCTAATAATTTAATAGATATGCAAAAATCTACATTAAGAACAATTAAAGCTATATCTAATAATGAAAAAATAGCAATTTTTGGTGATTATGATGTAGATGGAGCTACTTCAACAGCTTTGCTTGGCAATTACTTTTCTAAATTGAATTTAGATTATGAAATTTATATTCCTGATCGAAAAAATGAAGGGTACGGGCCATCTATAGAAAGTTTTAAAAAATTAATTAATAAGAAAGTTAAGATAATTTATACCGTAGATTGTGGAACATTATCTTACGGAGCTATTGATTATGCTAAAACTAATAATATAGATGTAATTGTCTTAGATCATCATCAATCTGAAGTAAATTTACCGAATGCATTTTCTATCGTAAATCCAAATCGATTTGATGATAAATCAGATTTACAATACCTATGTGCGGCAGGTGTTTCTTTTATGTTTTTAATTTCTTTGAATAGAGAATTAAGAAACACTAGTTGGTTTACACAAAATAATATATTGGAACCTAATTTGATTGAATATCTTGATTTGGTTTCTTTAGGAACTGTTTGTGATGTAGTCCCTTTAGTGGGTTTAAATAGAGCCATTGTTAAACAAGGATTAGAAGTAATAAAAATGAAAAAAAATTTAGGTATAAAAACTTTATTAGATATTTGTAAAATAGAAACTAAACCTTCAACATATCATCTTGGTTTTATGCTTGGTCCTAGAATAAACGCCGGGGGAAGAGTCGGAAAATGTTCTCATGGTGCAAATTTATTATTAAATAAGGACCCAAAAAAATCTTTTAAGTTAGCTTCAGAACTAGATCAATATAACAAAGAAAGACAAATATTAGAAAAAGATCTTTTACACAAAATTTTAAATCAGACTAAGAATTATTCCAATGATCCAGTTTTAATTCTTAGTGGAAATAATTGGCATGAAGGTGTTATTGGCATCGTTGCTGCAAGATTAAAAGATAAATTTAACAAGCCAGTAATAATTATTTCAACCAAAGACGGTTTGGGGAAAGCATCGGCAAGATCAGTTGTTGGTTTTGATATCGGTTCAGTAATAATTGCAGCTACTCAACAAGATATTTTATTAAAAGGAGGAGGGCATAAAATGGCAGGGGGATTTTCTATTAAACTCGAAAATTTGGATAAACTTAAGGAATTTGTGTTTAGAAAGTTTAAAAACATTAATATGGATTTAACAAGCAACAAACCATTATTATTAGATAGTGTTATTTCACCTTCAGCTATAAATTTAGATTTTTTTAACAAAGTAGATCTATTGTCTCCTTTTGGATCAGGAAACCCTGAGCCAAAATTCGCTATTAAAGATGTTAAAATGATCAATGGAAAAATTGTAGGAGAAAAACATGTAAAGTCAGTTCTTTTAGGTAAAGATGGCACATCTATTAAAACAATTGCCTTTAATGCTGTTGATAGCAATCTAGGAGAATATCTTCTTACAAAAAACAATAAATATTTTGATATTGCAGGCAAATTATCCCTAAATGAATGGAAAGGACAATCAAATGTAGAGTTTATTATAGATGATATATCTGTTAATAAGACTCTCAAAAATTAGGTCCCATCGTCTATCGGTTAGGACAGTTGGTTTTCATCCAACAAAGAGGGGTTCGATTCCCCTTGGGACCGCCAAATATAAATGAAAAAAATTGCAAT
>Ga0209631_10006090_pt1 | contig 12517 bp, 8 predicted proteins | sample COG_08_FD_184752 | JGI IMG/M metagenome (GOLD analysis project Ga0209631, IMG submission 184752) | Pelagic Microbial community sample from North Sea - COGITO 998_met_08 (SPAdes) (version 2) | ecosystem: Environmental > Aquatic > Marine > Neritic zone/Coastal water | place: Helgoland, sampling... | reverse complement strand
CTTAATGTTATAGTTTCTTCATGAATTACTCCAGAACCGTTTGAGTCTGTTGCTGTAACTGATAATCCACTAGCACTGTTATTTGGTGTATAGTATGAGGTTGTATACTCATCTATATACTCTCCTACAGCGTTCCATCCATCTCTTCCCATACCTTTAACACCATTATTGTATTGGTGAGTTGCAGTATTAGAACCACTTACTCCAGCACCTGATTTTTTAATTCCACCAAGTGTAGTTCCTAAGTCTTGTCTACCTCTACAAAATACTGAGACATTTTCTTTTGCGGCTCCAGTGCTATCATTTCTATCATCTGAATCTTCTTTATTGATACATACAAGAGGACTTCCATCAATATACAAATCATATAATCCAGCAATTTCTCCTTCTGAGATTGCATATGCTATATAAATATTATTAGGGTCATTTGATTTAGTATCTACAAATACAGGTTTGCCTGCTACTCTATCTACACCATATATTACAGGTAAAAAAGCAGCTTGTAAAGAAAAGTTAAGATTTACATCTCTATCAACTTCAACATCTTCCATCCAAGTCCTTATTTTTACTTTACCATACCACTTTTTCTTCATCTTCATTCTTTGCTCTTGCTCAATAGCAGTATAAGTAGCTAAGATATTAGTTGTTTGTTCTGCATGCATGAAGCCTAAATCATTTGCGTATTCAGGTCTTATAGCTGCAAGAGGTTGTCCTCTATTATTTGCGTCTGCAGCTCTATGTATTTTGTCGTTTGATATTCTTCCTTGAACAGCAGCAAAATCGCCCCAGTGACTGGTTAAATTCCATTTTACTCTAAGGCCTGAAGTAGGATTATCTTCTATAGAAGTTGCATTAATTATTCCTTTAAATATTAATACAGGACTTCCTACAACTGTTCCATCATCTGGGTCTAAAAATGCTTTATAAACAAATACTTCTCTATTATGATAAGACTTTAAAGAACCATCATTTATTTCTACTAAAGGTCCTTTTAATTCATCAGAAGCTAGTGTAATTGTTATGCTAGTTCCTGAGCTTTGATCTGCTACAGCATGGTCTATTACTCCCAGACTAATAACTGTGTTGTTTGTTTTTATACCATTGATTCTATAGAATTTTCCATTCATAGTACCCCCAGTAATTAGTATTTTATCTCCCTCTCTAAATCCTTCATCAACTAAATCAATATGAGAAGGCATAGTAAGAGTACTACCACTAGCACTTGCTGTTATTGCGTTACTAACTACTTGGCTATTAAGTGCTTCTGCTGAAAAATCTAAAGTCATTCCGGAAGCTCTGGCTTCTACTGTTTCTGAATAATTACTAACGTTTTTTATTTTATCTGCTACATAATTTTGACTTCCATTTGAGTTTCCGTCCATATCTGTACTACCATCATCAAAAGCTACATTATGGGTGCAATCTGTATAATATGCGTATCTTTTTGCATCAGTACTAAAAGTGCCATTTAATAAAGCTTCACTAGGTCTTTCGAATTTTAATAAGTGACAATAGTTAAACGGCTCATTATTTATGAGTAATTTCTTTAAATTAGTAGATAGTAGTCTTTCTGCCATGTTATGCCTGTGCTTCTTCTAGATTGAGTGAAAATTGGTACAGGTTATTAGTACCAAGACTATATGATTGAATATCATTTTGTAGTATGACTCTTATTAAAGGTTGGTAGTAATCTATGCCAGCTCCTGAAGAAACGGCACGTTGTAAAGCAGGAGTAAAGTACACAATTCTCTGCGCTGAAGTAGGCTGAGAGTGTAGTCCTGAATGATAGTCTGCATTAGTCATTACGCGTGTAACTCTATATGCTTTAGTGTGTAAACTATCGTTTGAATCTGTTATTGTAAACATATCTCCTAATTTAGGAGTGGTTGTTTGTGTTGCAGAATGATTAGCTTGTAACATAAATTCTGCACCTGCATTTAAAGCAGTACCTGCTGTAGGTGTATTACTTTGTGTATAAGTAGTAAAAGCAGTATTTCTTGAAGTATACTGATTAGGTAGTTGTACAAAGAAAGGTTTTAGTCTTCCTTTTTGTGCTAGTAAGAAACTATAAATTGGCTCAAACTGGTCTCTTGTCATAGGATTGTATGATATTTTTATATTCCATCTATGTCCAGCTGCTCCTCTTGTTATTACACGCCCACTGTTTGTTCTTGAAACTTGTATAGGAGCTTCAGAAGAAAACTCTACCGAAGCAAACCCTGGCCCTACTGTTCCTGCTGCTTGGCCACCTTCTCCATAACTGTTATTAGGGTCTGGTAGTATATTTTGAAAACTTGTATATGCTCCCATTATGAATATGCCTCTGTATTAACATCTTGCATGAATTCTTCTCCATGCTCATTTGCTGCTTCTCTAATCATTCCGATTATATTTCCTCTTTGTGCTTGTAGTAAATCTTGTACGCCTGCTGCATCTACTGCATTTATTGTAAAGTTTACATTTGATGTTCCACCAATTCTATCATTTGGCACTACATTATAACCTGCTTGAGTTGGTTGTATTACTTCAGGTCCTCTTTCTCCTACTAAAATTTCTCCTCCTGATGCGTAACTTTTTCTCATTCCAGCTGCTGCTGATCTAAAATCATTTGCATTTGAGCCAATTCCTTGGTTACCTCTTAAGTAAGAAAGTTCTCCACTTGTAGCTCCTCGTGACACATCTACTTTATTATCTCTTTTTCCTACACTTATACTAGAAGGAGGTGCTGTTGCGGTTTGTTCTCCCCCTTGGAATTGTTGTGATTTAATTGCTTTTATTTGCATAGCTGTCATTGCTAATGCCATAGTACCCATTGCTAAACCTAAAGGCATAAATGGTTGTGTTGCATATCCACTTTGTATTGCAGCCATACCATTTATAACAGCGTTTGCTAATTGAATCTTTTTATTTTGTTCAAACGCTTTTCTTTCTATTGCTGTTTGTTTTGCTTTTAAAGCTTTAATTTTTGCTAGAGATTTAGCTGATTTACCATCTCTTTTTTCTTCCATGTCTATTTGATTTTGTATTTCAGCTGATTGAGCTTTTGAAGAAGCCATAATAGCACTTCCTATTGCAGATAGAGTTCCTGATACGGCTTTTACTTTATCTGCTGCTGTTGAGCCTTTCTCTCCAAATACTTGTACCATACTTGTCATAGCGGACATTCCCCCAATAAATGCTTGATACTTTTCACCTTCTGGACCTAGTCCCTCCATTGCAGCTGAGAATCCTTCCATTTGTAGTTGTGCTAATCCAAATGCTTCTGCAGTAGATACAGCTTTTCCACCATCACCACCTTGTCCACCTTCTGTTGTTGCTGCTTTTAGTGCTGTGGTGTATGCTCCAAATACATCTCCTTCTGCTGCTTGCTCACTTGCTGTAGTAAAGCCTCCCATAATTGCTACTTTTACTTTGTCTTGTAAATTTTTTACATTTTTATCAACAGCACTTGTTGCAAAACCTTCCGCAGTCTCAAAATCTTCTTTCATCTTTTTAAAATCTACACCTGAAGTTTCAATATTTATACCTGCAGCTATCATTTGAGCTCTCAATAAATCTACTTTTGCTTTATTTATTACTGTTTCAGCTTTTATTATGTCTAGTTTTGATTGTTTTTCTTCTTCTGCAAATTTTGCCTCTTGTTTTGCGGTTTCAACTGCAAGGTCAAACTCTTGAACTCCACTTAAGTTTGTACTTCCTGTTCTATCAAAAGCAGCTATTTGAGCTTTTAATCTTGCAGATTCTTGTATTGTTTTGTTTTCTTCTTTTTTTAAATTTAAAAGATGTTGAGTTGCTTTTGCTTCTGCTATTTGCATATTTGATTGAGCTGTAGCAGTTTGAAAAGTTGTTTGTAATTCTTGTTCTTTTTCTTCTCTTATAAGTTTTCTATAAGTAAAAACATCTTCTGCTGCTATTGATTCTTTTTTTGCAGCCTCTAATATTTCTTTTAATGATGAACCATCTCCAAACATGTCTAAAAATGCACTAGTGTTATCCATAGATGAAAAAGTTCCTTCCACTAATGTTTTATAAGCTTGTGTTATTTCTTTTTCACCTTCTAATTGTTTTGCAGTAGCAAGATTTCTTAGATTAGCTGCTTGAACACTTAACTTTTCAAATTTATTTGCAGTTTGTAATATTTTATTTATATTCTCAAGCTCTCCTTTTCTTTCTATTGTTTGTCTTTGTATTGTTTTTAAAACTTCAGAAGCGTCTTTATAAGATTGTTTATGTTTACCTAGTACTACTAAAGAGTCTTGTAGTTCATCTTTTTGAGCTTGAGTTACTTCTACTCCTTCTATTTTTGCATCATTTATAGCTTTTTCTGCATCTTTTACTCTTGACAAATCTGTTTGAAATTCGTTGCCCATTAATTTAGCCATTTGAGCACCTGTAGCAGAAAGAGCTTTACCTACTTCTCCAAGTCTAAACTCAGCTCCTTCACTGCTGAACGCTTTTGTCATAGATTCTTCTAAAGTATTTACTTCTGTAATTATTCCATCTACTACTTTGATTATTTCATCTGCTGGAGTTTTAGGAGAAAGTGCACGTAAGAAACTTCCTGCTTGTTTTTCACCTGCTTTTAACTGCGCATTTACACTACTAACGGAAGCTCCTAAAAGTTTTGTTCTTTCATTTGCATTATCTATTGCCTTTGCTAATTCTTCTTTTGTTACCTTTGCTCCTTTTTTTATTCTTTCACTTAAATCTAACTCTTGTTTTAGTATTTTTGCTACGACTGGTATATCTGAACCTAATAAACCCATAAAAGATTGAAACTCAGGACTGTCTTTTATTTGAAATACTTCAGCAACTCCTTGTTTTAAGTTGTCCATTGCTTTTTGACCTTCTTCTGTTAGAGTGCTGTCGCCCCCAATACCACTAAATGCGTCATATATTGCTTTTTGTGTACCTTCTAAATCTAAAGCATTAATTATTGTGTCTTTGGAAAATCCTAGTGCTTCTCCTGCTGCTCCACTAATGTCTCCTTGACTTTTTCCTGAAAATAAATTATTTGCTGCTTGTCCTGCTTTTCTTGAGTCAAGTCCTTCCCTTATAGGAACAGGCCTAGACTTATTTGCTTTTTCTCTTAATTTAATTTGTTTTTCTAGCTTTGTATTAATTTCGTCAAATACACCACTTATTATAGAAAACTCTGTTATTTGTTGTGCTGCAAGTGGTTGAGCTCTAGAAAGAGCGTTAGCGTATGCTTCTGCTTTCTTAGGTAAACTACCTAATATATCACCTAATTCTTTTTGTCCTTTATTAAATTCTTTAACTTCTTTTGTATTATAAGTTTTTTGAAACCAAGCATATAGTAGTCCAAGAGCAGCTACTGCTATACCTATAGGCAATGCGAAACTTAATAAAGTTGCTCCAATTAATCTTAAAACACCTATAAAAGCTGTTCCAGCAGCGCTACTTGCTATTTTTGATCTTGTAAAAAGTCCCATCTTACTACCAGCTTTTTTAGCTTGTTCACCTGTTAAGTTTATTTCCTCTTTCATATTTGCAAAAATACTTGTTGCTGCTCCTCCAAAGGATACAGCACCTGCTGTAAAAAGAGTAGTGGTATCAGAAATTACTTTTGCAGAATCTGCTTTTACTTCTGCAATTGCTGCTGCTTGTGCTGCTTTACCTTTATTTAGTTCTAGTTGTATTTGTTGAGTTAATATTTTATTTTCTCTATGTAAAGCGGCTACTTTTAAATCATGTCGAGCTTTATCTTTGCTTGCATTTCTTCCTCTTGTTGTGTCCAGTTGTCTTAATGAGTTATTAATCTTTTTTTGTTCTAGTCTTAAGGCTTTGCTTTTGTCTGTTGCGCCATCTATAGCTGCTGCTGCGTTTTTATAACTTTTTGGCATTAAATCAATTTTTTGACCTATTTGTGCTCTACCAGCTAATACTGCTGCATCAGCTGCTTCTAGTTGAGCTGTCGCCATAAGTTGTAATTTTTCTGCTGTGGCTGAAGCTCCTGATGCGGCATTTGCTAGTCCGGGTAACATTGTACTCACAATAGTACTTCCAAACATAACCATAACACCTGCTAAAACTATAACGTTTTCAGCTAAAAATCCTATTACTTTTTCTAATTGTAAAGTATTGTTTACAAAACCAAATATATCTTTTGTTAAATCTGCAAATGTTGCACCTAACTTATCATACGCAGTAGGTTCTACTGCTTCTGCAATGGCTCCAAATTTTTGTTCACCTTGCTCTAAGATGGCGTTCATAAATGCTTGTCTTCTTTCTGCTTGAGATAAAGCACCTGCTGTTTTACCTATTTGAGCTGCATAATTTTCTACTGCATCATCAAGACGAACCATAATACCTAATTCATCTAAAATTTCTGGCTCAAGTTTAATAGCACCTCTTGTTAATCTATCAAAAGCATCTGCTAAATCTCTTCCCAGCGTAATAGAAGCACCTCTTGCTATTTTTGCAAGTCCTTGTAACTCTTCAGCTCCAAATCCTCCAGAAACACCAAGTGCTGCTCCAGTCATTGCTTGTTGTGCTGAAATTGCTCCTCCAGTTACATCTCTTAATCCTTGAGCCATAACAGATAAAGTTCTACCAGATTGTGCACCTAGTTGTTCTATACCTTGTTGTAATTGGTCGAATTGAGCTGCATTTCTTAATGCGAGGAAAGCTGCGGATGCAGCAAATACGTTAGCAGCTAACGTTGCGTAAGCTGCCACCAAACCACTTGACCCGCCAGAGCCAAGCATTTGATTCATTTTTGAAAAACCTTTAGCAGAAGATAAGTTTCCTTGATGAATGCCTTTTTGTCCTTTAATTACATTTTCTTGGCTTTTTGCATTTCTTCTATTTGACGCAGCAGCTTTATCTGTACTTTTTGCTAACTTATCTGTTTCTTTTTGTACAACGGAAATGGTTTTTCCTTTTTGGACTATCTGAAACTCTACTAATACTGTATTTTTGCCTTGTGCCATTTATTTTTTTCTTTTTAATCTCTCCATTTCTTGTTTTAAGTTTTCTTGAGATTTCTTTATTGTGTGTGCTTCTAACCACAATAATAATTCGGTTATCCAATCTATTTCTGATTGGTGTTTAATGTAATATAAATCAAATAGTAATTTTAGATTGGAATAATCTTTTCCTATATACCCAACATCAGGAAATATTCTATCTCCTAAAGAATAAAATATATTTAATGCTGTTATAGTAGATTCAGGGAAGTCACTTGCCTCTGGAGGGCATCTATCCCAATCTATTTCTTCACCTGTTTGTTCGACCATACGTAAGTATTGGTCTTTTGACATTCCTATTTCTTCGTGCTTAAGAAATATCTCCAGTTTCTTCTTTATTTTCTTCTTGCTTTTTTGAACGAAAGTTTTCTAAGTCAAAGACTACCTCATTGAGCCAGTTATCAAACTCACTTGAATTTTCTACTAATTGCATTGCATTATCCATAGTAAAATCAAGTTGTGTTTCTATGTCTTGCCCATTTAAATCTACTAATAGTAAATCTTCTAGGTATCCTAACTTTAATCCTTTCCAACCTTTTACGGTTGAAGCTGTAAATTCTTTTACAAATTTAGTATCATCTAAAGACTCTTCAAAAGCTCTAGTTTTTCTGTTAAATTTATTTTGAGTGCATCTTTTTCTAAGATTCACTAGTTCTTTTCGGGATAAGTTTGCTAACTCGACTTCAAAACCGTCAAGTCCTGGAAACTCTACCCAAGTGGTTTTACTATCCACTATTAAGCTTTTTAGTTCCATGTTTTATATTCTCCTATGAATATGTTGTGATTCTTGTTCCTAAAGCTGTATTGTCTGTTGAGCGAAAATCATAAGCTTGATTGTAAACGTCTGCTACATTCATTCTTGCAGTATACATTCCTGGATTTATTTGAATTGCCCAAAATGTTGTACCGTCTTTCTTTTTTGCTAAAACATTAATATTACTATTAGTACTAAAGTCATCAAATTGTGTTATATTATTATCTGTTTGGTATTGATTAATTGTTCCCGATACAATTCTTTCTGATACCACGTATGCACTTGGAAACATAGCATTACTTGAATTAGTAACATCTAAGCTGCTATGAAGTGTTTCGAAAGGTGTCCAATCTACATTATTTTGTATCTGTACAGATACGCTTATAATACTTGTCATATTTAAGCTATCTACAGTTACTTCTGGATAAATTAAAAGAGGTGTTCTTGTGGGAGATTCAGATTGAATCACTCCGAGATTATAACTTTCATTTCCTATCCTAGATAGTTTTGTTCCCTGTCCTTCTATTTCTACTTTAAATTGTTCTAGTTGTGAGAAACTGAAGTTAGCTCCAGTTATTACGCAACTTTCTACTTTAAAAGTACTGCTTCCTGTTTGAACATATATATTAAAAGATTTTAGTTGTTGTGTTTCTATATCAGAATCACTAGTAGCAACTAAATCTGTTATTAAGTCCATAACAATAGACTCATCTTTCTCCGCTGTTAAAGGGACTGTAAAACTAAACTGAGCCGGATTGGCTTTTGTTATAGTTGTTCCTGCTAACATTTTTGATTGATCGTGCAAAGTCTTTACTGGGTACGAATCTTCCGCAAATGTTTGAGAAAAAGAGATGGCAGTAGTAGTATATATTCTATATTTACTACCACCATACTCGATGTATAGCTTACTCTCCTTGAGAAAACTATAAGACATTATATTTAAGCGTCTAGAGCTCTAGCACCTGAAGCAGCATAGCCACTTTGAGTGTGAGAGGTACTTCCTAAATATTTAACTGACATTTCGTCACCTGTCAGAAGGTCGGTTCCGTGAGCTGCGAACTCTACTGAAGCCGAAATAAGGTCTCCTACTTCAACTGTTGGAACAGTTAAATGAGCCTTAGGCATATTGAATTCAACACCTGGTGCTGTAAAATCATCTGCCTCCATGCCTTCATTGTCTGTATCTACTGTTCCTGCGACACCCATAAATAAACGTAAATCAAATACGTTAGTCACGAGGTCCGTAGCATTAGCTAAGTCAGTTAAAAGCTGGTTTGAACCATTAGATTTGGTATCAAGGTACATGGTTAAAGAACCACTTACTACCCTAGCACCTGTAAATGAGCCAATCGGCTTATCTACAACACCAATGGTTTCTGGTGTTACATAAGTAACGTTGTTTGCAATAGTTAGAGAACCACCTGTGATATTAATATCATAAGTTGTGTCATCTAACCCATTAGAAGCGGAGCCTCCACCTTGTGCATCTGAATCAAGATATAAACTTGAAAGTTTATTTCTTAAGTAGTCAGCATCACTTGGTCCAGTAGTATCTGCGTAATTAAATGTTTCCGCATGAGTATCTACATTAGAACTAGTTGGTACAGCTGCTGAAGTACCCTGAATAATATGTTTTGAAGGGTCTTCGATTGCTTCTGAGACTTGGTCGATAGTGGTAGCATTACCAGACCATGTGATCTGTGCTATACCATCAATAGAAAAGTCTATTTCTGCTTGGTTAATCTGTGCTTGATTTAACCTGTATGTTGTGTTTTCTAGTGCGAAATAAATACTTAGTTTCATAAGTTCATGAACGTCTGATTGGTCAAACTTACATAATGAACCAAACTGAGAACCTGTTGTTACTTCTACAGCAGCACCTGAAGCATCTGATGCATTAGGTAGCCCTGTTCCTGCTAGTGCAGCCCATAGTATGTTTTCACAGCAGTCAAAAGTTCCGCTTGCTCTATAACTATTTGCTCCATGAACAAATGGTCGTACATAAGTACCAAATGACCATTCTGCTGGAGGTAAAGAATCATTGAATCTTTTTGAGCCCCTGTTTGGTGCAGCACCTGCTTCTGATATAGTTACATCAGTTGAATCACTTCCCTGTGAGAAGCTATATCCATCTAATACACCAATTCTAAAAGTATTGCAGTCTACTTCATTTCCTTTGAACTTTCCAGTTCCTGTTCTTCCGCCGTCTGCTGTTGTTGTTGCTGCGACTGAGTCGACAGTAACTACAAGTCCTGTTGCTGAACCATTATTAGTTCCTGCATAGTTTTCTACAGCTGTTTCTGTTGCAGTTTCGTTTGCCACGAAAGCTGCTCCCCTAAAGTTATTAGGGATACCAATAGTAGCAACTGGTCCGGTTGAGCCGCCACCAGTAATGCTTAAAACAATACACTTAAAGCCAGTACCGTCACTAGAAGTTGTTCCTAATGTTACGATATCGCCTACAGCATATCCTGTTCCCGCAGTACTTACGTGGGCAGTTTTTACTCCGCCAGTAGCACCAACTCCGTTTCCAGAGCTGACAAATACTTTGGTATTTCTCGATAGATTTAAAGCCATTGCTTTCTCCTATTTTTTACTTTGAAAGTACTTCGCTAGATGTTTATCAGCGTTTGTAATTTCGTTTAATACCTACACTCTAAAATCATTTCTCCAACTCCTAAAGGTTTTAATACACCTTCATCGGTTGATAATGACTGTAAAGTTAAGGAAGTCGTTGTTAAGTTTGGACTTACTGTATCATCGTAAGTCAAAACATCATTTTCGTCAATAACTCTTTCGATGTCTTCCATCATTTGAGTTAAGACTTCTTGTGGGTCGTCTTGGTCTTCAACATAAACTCTTATGCTTAAACTCAAAAATCTCCATTTGAATTCGTTGGGTTGATACTGCCTAGTTTCGTCTCCTGCTATTACGCAGACTTTTGGGTACTCTTGGATATCATCTAAAAATGTTAATCCTGAATGAGCATTTGAAAACATGTTTGAATTGAATGGGTGATTACCGTCAATTTCATTTATCTTGGCTACTAATGAATCACTTATTCTTTTTCTTGCTGTTCTGTATATAGATGCCATTAGTTTCTTCTACCCCCTAACCAGCGCTGTCCTGCTATTTCTAAAGCTAACTCTCTAATACTTTTTGATATTAGTGGTTTAGGATTATAACTAGTTTTCCACTTTCTAGGTCCTGTATTTTCAAATGTTTCATAAGGAGAAAGCATATAACTGTAATCTCCTGATATTCCTTTCCCTGTTTTTCTTAATTGTTTTAAATGTACACTATTTGAAAATCTACTTGTTCTATTTGTTAAAGCAGGCGCTCCCATATTTTTTCTAACTCTTGCGGGTAGTCTTGCTTGTATTTTTGTTCTTAATTCTGCTAATGCTTTAAACTCGCCTGCATTTCCTGCTTCTTTTTTATCTGCTCTTCTTTGTATAGTGGCTAGGGATAACGCTTTTTTTGCAAAGTCTGCTCCTGCTTTTGCTCTACTTGCTCTTGCACTTATTTTATTTTTTACAGGCTTTGGACCTGTTCTAACTTTTTTAGTAGTAGTAGAATTACTTGTTGTTTTCTTTGGTTTGCCCCCTGCAAGTAATATTCCTAAGTCCTCTGTTACTTTATTATTAATAGTTTTTGGACCACCTTTTATATCTCCTATATCAACTTTATCTAAAAATAATTTTTGAAACCTAGTTTCTACTCCTAAGCCAAACTCTTTATTCATTTGTCTACCAAAAGCTCTTTCGTAAAAAGCTTTAAATTGATTAGCCTTTTTGTCTTCTACAGTTAAGGTCATTTCTGCTTTTCCCGATGTTATATCAAATAATTTAGTTTTATGAGTATTTAATTCAGTTTGAAAATCTGTTATACTATTTAAATCATCTGCTATTGCCGCATATCTATCTGCACTTCCTTTAACTGGGTCAATTTTTTCTAATCTTCTGGAAGCTATAAACATTGTTTGGGCTCTTTTTTTAACAGCTTTTAAACTTTTCATAGTAGCAGGTTGAGGTCCTCTTCTATTTCTATCATTCTTAAACAATCCTTCAGTCTCTACTATTTTAGGTACTGCTAGTCTATTTGGATTTTGTGGGTCTTGTTGACTGTTTTTACTTTTATATGCCGCCATAACATCATTTTCTAACTTTTGTAGTACCTGTGCAAAAGTTCCTAATCTTATTGAAAGAATACTAAAATCATGTCCAAATTCTTTTCCCTCAAAGAAAGAAGTCTCCATTAATTTTTTTGCAATTGTTTTACAATCATTAAAAGTTCCAACTATTTGTAAAGGATTTCCTATATGGTCGCCTTCTAAGTCATCTGAAAAGTCTAGAAAGAAATCTCCTAACTGTTCTGCAAACTCAGCTCCATCTTGTACCATTTTATCTACTTGAACAACATGTTTTAGTAGCTCATCTGTTTGATTTCTTATAGGTATTGTAGATTGTTTAAAGTCTTCTGCTAAAACATTCTGTAAATCTTTTATATCTGTAGCTTTTCCAGGTGCAAACCTCATCTTCATTTGACCTGGAAGTTTAGCCATTTAACTATAAATTTTATACATATCAAGTATTCTTTTGATATGGTCTGGAAATCCAATATTGCCTGTTAAACTAGAGGACACTTGATTTTCTATTGTTGCCCCTGCTATTGTTTGTCTTTCTTTTCTTTCATCTTTCATATAGTACTTAATTAAATCAAATACTGCTAGTTTTAAATCTTCAGGTGTACTTGTATATCCTGCTTTATAAGT
>Ga0209631_10006089_pt1 | contig 12518 bp, 16 predicted proteins | sample COG_08_FD_184752 | JGI IMG/M metagenome (GOLD analysis project Ga0209631, IMG submission 184752) | Pelagic Microbial community sample from North Sea - COGITO 998_met_08 (SPAdes) (version 2) | ecosystem: Environmental > Aquatic > Marine > Neritic zone/Coastal water | place: Helgoland, sampling... | reverse complement strand
CTTGGCGTAGAGATGACCCTGTGTGAGTCCTACCAAAAAGTCATACGTGGTACAGCCACGGGGATCACCAAGTCAGGAGTCAAACGCAGGAAGTTTTCGTTTGCTTTGACTAAACCTACGTTATTCGTATTCGACGAGGTTCATGCGTGTCGCAGTCACAAATCACAAAACAGTCTGTTGTTGATGGACTGCGTTGATGCCGGATACCCAGTGCTGATGCTCAGTGCCACTCCGTTTGAGGACACCACGCAGTTTAGGGCCATAGGTCATGCGCTCAAAATAGTTCACCGAAACAAATGGTGGCACTGGTGCCTGTCGGCAGGAGGGTGCCGTCCAGGAAGCTTTGGTGGGTTGGAATATGTAGGTGGGGAGCAGACCATGTCACAGATCCGATCTACATGGGACGACCGCATGGACCGGACCCGAATTGAAGACGTAGGTGACCTGCCGGAATTCACTATGCAGACTCGGTTGATAGATAGCAACAACTGCAAGGCCATTAACAATGCCTACACGGAGCTGCTGGCTACCTACGCCGAAGAAACTGAGTTCGCCATAGTGCGGAGGCTTAGGTATCGGCAAAAAATAGAACACGAAAAAATAAAACAACTATACGAACTAGCCCAAGAATTTGTGGACGGTGGTCAAAAGGTAATTCACTTCGTGAATTTCACTGACACAGTCGATAGACTCTACAAGTTGCACGAAGGAGAGTTTGGTATAGTAGACGGTCGCGTGACCGGTGACAAACGACAGGCAGTGGTAGATCAATTCCAGGCAGGTCAGCTAACCGGTCTGATAGTGCAACTACAGTCAGGTGGAGTGGGGCTGAACTTGCAGGACACTACAGGTGACGCACCCCGAACTGCGATCCTGAACCTGACCGACAGTGCCACGTTGTTTCGACAAGCCACAGGCAGGACTTTCCGTGACGGTAGTCGTAGTGCGTGTAGGTTTGTGGTGCCGCTGGTTGCTGGCACTGTAGAAAAAGAAATCGAACAAAACCTAGAACGTAAATTTAGAAACCTAGCGTCACTTACCGATGCTGATTTTAGACCATGAGTATAACCATTGTATTGGCATCAGGCAGACTAGATCCACGATTTGATTTATTTGCGGACAGTATAGCCCCACAGTTAAAGCCTACAGATCAAGTTGTGTTTGTAGATCAGTTTGTTGAGTACAATGAGAACCGGATTTATGAATATAAAGAACTGGTAGATGGAAGATTTGACATGCTTCATACTCCACCCAAACCAAGTATATGGAAGGGGATTCACCGAAAAACCAAACGAGCTTTCTTTGACACAAGCGGAACTAGGAACACTGCTATCATAGTAGCACAGCACGATTACATAGTATTTGTAGATGATCTAAGTGCAGTGCATCCAGGTTGGAGGGATTACCACCAAAAAGCAGCCGACAAAGGCTGGGTATTCTGCGGGGCATATCAATCGGCAAGAAACCTTAAAGTTTTGCCCGATGGAAATATATACTACTCTCGTATCGGAGGACAGGACGGACGCATGAAACATCAACCGACCGATGTCCCTATCCGCAACTACGGGTCGTGGGTATTTGGGTCCAACACAGGAATCCCAATGGAATGCCTACTTAAAGTTAACGGCTATGATGAGTTTTGCGCTCGACGGGGGGTAGAGGATTGTCAGTTAGGAGTGCGACTAGAGAACGCTGGATTTGCAGAAAGATTGTATTACGACAAAAACTGCATGGTGACCGAAGACCAGTGGTATCATCATTCAGCGTCTAATTCTACATATGTTACTTTAACCAATAAAGAAAGTCCTTTACGGAGATGGAAAACGGACGACGAAGAAAATCGCAAACACCAAGACGAAGTACACAAGAAAATGGATTTGGTCGAAAAAGAGAAATTATACGATGTTAAGGGTTACCTACCGATCCACAAAAACTGCGATATAAAAGCCGAACGGGAACTTTACAAACAGACCGGAACTTTCAGATCAGTAGAAAATGATACATTCACAGACTATGACGGACAACCTATAGAAGAAATATGATAAGACCAAGTAGCCTCAAATACATAGAAATCTGCTCAGACTTTGAGCAGCCCGAACAAACCGAAGTCCATGCCGTTACCGAAGCAGGTAGCCGGTTGCATGAAGCAATGGAAACCGACAACCTCGACAACATTCAGGAGGATGAACTGTGGATGTACGAACGAGCATCACAAGCACGTTCTGATCTGATGACGGATGTGTTCGGTGACATAGAACCGACAGTCCAACGCGAGCTGAAACTAACCGTTGCCAACTCGTATGCCGGAATGGTTGATCACTTTGCCTACGCTGACACTACTGGCCTGTTGATTGACTATAAGTTTGGCTTCCACAAAGTAGACGATCCAGATATCAACATTCAGTTTCAGGATTACACACTGAAGCTGTTTGATCGGATGCCTGAGCTGGACCGCATAGTTGTAGCCATGATCGCACCCAGACGCGACGAGGTTTCCAGGCATACATACACCAGAGCAGACGTTCCGACGATTCGTAACCGAACCACCATGGTTCAGAAACGGGCTGGAACCGGACAACGCAAAGCCTCCACCAACTGCCAATACTGTAGTCACACAGGCACATGCCCTGAAGCATATAGCAAGTTTGCCGCTGCCAAACATCAGGGTGATCTGTTGCCGGTGGTGAAACCAGAGTGGAACTTGTCTGAACCAATGGATCTACAAAAAGCCTTGGACCTACGTCCGCTGGTTAAAAAGTTTCTGTCCGAGTGGGACAAGGCAGTTGGCGAAAGTGCTAGGCAGTTGTTGGGCGAAGGATACGAAGTCGGAGACTACTACCTACAGCAACGTGCCGGTAGAAAAAAAGTCGTGGACATGGACGCAGTCAAACAGGAAGCCCTGCATCGTGGGATCACCGAAGAGCAATGGCAGAAGTGCATGTCAGTCAGCATGACGAACCTTGGTAACCTTATAAAAGACACAGCACCTAGAGGTAAAAAGACCAAGCACATGACCGAGTTCTTGGAAGGGTGTGGAGCCGCAATTGAAGTAGGACCATCAACCGAAGTCGTCATAAAACGAAAATGAAATGGAACGAAGAAAGCAGCATCGAGCTGACAAAAGGTCAATACGACATCCTGAGCAACTCAGCACAGTGGCTCAAGGAAGAGCTGGCAGTAATGCCAAACCCAGAGGATTTGGACGGGTTGGAAAAACAAATCCGAGAAATAGTCATACCACTGGCAGTAGCTTTGGACGTTCCCAAGTGTGACTTGGATGACGCAGCAGAATTTGTCTTTTCAATGGTTTGGGAAGACTTTGTAAAACATAAACAAGAAGAAGAAGGAGATATAGACATATGGCGAAATTAGACCTAACAAACACAAACGAAAACGCAATAGCAACTAACGAAGGAACCAGCAGCATGATGACGGGTGCTTGGGGCACCGAAGATCTGTCAGTCCCTCGTCTGAGTCTGGTGCAAGCAACCAGCAGCTTGGACGAGTTTGACAAGGGCACGTTCGTGTATGACAAGCAAGTGCAAGTTAATCGTCGTGACGAAGAGTTCGATGCCTACGTTCTGCAAATGCACAAGTACTACGAAGAAGACCTAGAGTTCGGAAGCGGTGAACGACCCAAGCGATACACTAGTGCAGACGAAGCCTTGGCCGAAGGCAGAGTGCCCAAGTTCAGTAACCAGTCAGGAGTAGAGTTCAGCGAACGCTGCGACATGGTTCTGCTGATACCAGTGCCCATGGAGTTTGCTCACTATGAAGTAGCTGGGCAAGGTTACGTCAAGGCCATGTATACGTTCAAGTCAACGAGCTACAACATCGCCAAACGTGTGTTCACTGCTACCAACAGCAAGAACGCTGGTGGGATCACCTACGCACTTCGTTGGAAGATGAGTTCTGAACTCAAGACCAACGGCAGCAACAAGTGGTATGTGCCATCGCTGGTCAACCAAGGCAAGGCTGACGCTGAAGTCGCAGAATACATTGCCAACGAGGTTGCCTGATGAATCGAGTATATGCCGTCGATACCGAGACCTACTACGACAAGGTAGTCAGTGTCAAAGAATATGGGGCCGAGGCTTACACCAGGCATCCGCAGTACTACTGTGGCATGGTCAGTATAGTCGGACCCGATGTCCGGTTCGTCGGCAAACCCCAAGACGCTCCTTGGCACAAAATCCAAGGGGCGACTTGGGTCGCTCACAATGCCCAGTTTGATCGCTGGGTTATCAACCGCATGCGTGACACAGGCGAAATGCCGGATGTGTGGCCGCGCAAGTGGGTTGACTCAACTGCCATACCTGCCTACATGCAGGTTAGCAGAGACCTAGCAAATGCTTCCAAAGTGTTGCTGGGAAAAACTCCTGACAAGGCAGTGCGAACCGCCATGTCAGGTAAACAATTTAACGAACTCTCTCCCGAACGCTGGCAGACTTTGTGTGACTACGCTCTAGCCGACAGTGACCTGTGCTATGAGTTGTACACACGCTACCACCACAAACTTCCCCAGGATGAATGGGACTTATCAGAGCTGACTATCGAGCAGGGAGATTTCGGAGTTCAAATAAACCGACCACTGCTTGACGAGTATGTAGCCAAAGTACAACTGACTCAGATGGAGCTACTGGACAAGATCCCGTGGCGAGGTGATAAACCTGCCATGAGTCAGGCAGCTCTCAGGACGCAGTTATCGTCCGACGGTGTGTTGGACTGTCCGAAGACAACCAGTGCCGCCGATCCAGAATGGGCTGAGTGGTCCAAACGACGAGGCAGCGAGTTTCCGTATCTGGACGCCTTTGTGCAGCTACGCCGCCTCAGTAAACATCTGTCTACCCTCCTCACTATTCAGAACCGAATAGACACTGGCGGCGTACTGCACTTCTCAATGAAGTATTGTGGCTCCCGTGTAACTGGTCGTTGGGCTGGGGATGCAGGTATCAACATGCAAAACCTCACCAAGGGTGAGTTGTTTGGTGCGTCTGTCAGGGATCTGTTTGTTCCCCGTGACGGTCATAAATTTATTATCGCGGATCTCAGTCAGATCGAGCCTCGTTGTTTGGCTGCGGTTTCAGGTGACTACGAGTTTCTGGAGAATGTGGAAAAAGGTATGGACTGCTACGAAGCACATGCCCGAACCTCCATGGGTTACTCCGATCCAAGGCCGTTGAAGGAAGTGGACCCTGACCTGCGTCAGGTCGCCAAGGCTAGAAGTCTGGGTTTGGGCTACGGTTGTGGTCCTGCCAGATACAAGGAGTTCGCGGCGTTGTTTGGGTTGGAATACACAGACGACGAAGCCAAGGAAAATGTTCAAGAATACCGAAAAAGCAATCCGAAGATCGTAACGCTCTGGAACCAGTGCAACGTGCAGTTGCAGCAGAGTTTTGAGGATGAGTTTGAAGTGACGCTACCTACAGGTCGCGAGCTTGTATACTACGATGTCAAAAAACCAAACCGAGACGGTAGAGTGGGTTATGATGCCGTGGTTCAAAGAGGCCGGAACCTGCGCGAATGGTATTGGGGAAGCAAGCTGACAGAAAACATTATTCAAGCAACCGCTCGCGATGTGTTTGCCGCAGCGATGCTGCGAATCGACAAAGGAGGCATCAGAACATCGTGGCATGTCCATGACGAATTGATATGTGAGGTGCCCGAAGACCAGGCGAAGGACGCTTTGGAATTCGTGACCGAGGAAATGAGCAGGAGGCACCCAGCTCTACCAAAAATGCCAATTGGAGTTGACGCGCACATAGCAGAGGTGTACGACAAGTAGACTTTTGAACTCGATGTTGTGGTATCGTAGGAGATCTACGGACATGGGATGACATCCCCTTCATGAATCAGTAGTCGAGTTCATTTATGAATATGACAGACCCAGTAAATCATCCAGACCATTACACACAGCACCCCAGCGGAGTTGAGTGCATACAAATAACCGAACACATGAACTTTTGTGTTGGTAATGCCATGAAGTATTTGTGGCGAGCCGGACTCAAATTCGACGACATAGAAGACCTAAAAAAATCAGCATGGTATATTAACCGAGAAATAGAAAGACGACACAAATGAACCATCACACTCTTCAAAACCAACAAGCTAGATCCAAAAAATGGGCTTACTACCGGACACCTGAATTATTGGCTTTTTATCCGCAGGGAACTTGCCAAGACCTTACCAACTTTAACATCCAATCAGATCCTGCTTGGGAAGTCAGTCCGTGTGGTCCCATACCAGGTGAGCGACTTGGTTTTCAAGAGCAATACTTCAACAAACCGGTTCGACCAAGCCCACCGAAAACCAATTGGCTAGAAAAACTAGGTCAGCAGATCTACAGACGGAAACGGTTACGCGAAGAACTAACCCTAACTAAGGATCGTGCAAAAAGGTTTGGGGATTACGCGGACCATCGAAGGCGTATTAAACTCACCAAAAGTCTCAAACGGGTAAATTCGCTAATCAAAGAAATCAAAAAGAACATAAACAAATGAACTACTCCAAGAAATCAGACGAAGTTATCTACAGCGAGGCTGTAGAGAAAATGACATCCACCGAAATGGTAGATCTGGTACTGGCACTGCTCGATCAGTGCGGTGCCAACGCAGGTCAAACCCGCGAAGCAGGTCACTTTTTTGCGGACAAGCTGGAAGGCATTGAGAAAACAGAGTTGTGGCCTTTCACCAAAAATGATCTTAGCAATTGATCCAGGAAAGTCGGGGGGATGTGTAGTAGCATCCCCCAACGAACTACGAGCGATCCCGTTCAAATCTGTACAGCAGATGAGCGACGAGCTGGAGCAGTATCCGATTACCCATGCCTACAGCGAAAAGGTTCGCGGCACTCCCACGCTGACTCATGCCTGTGTGTTTGAGTTCGGTCGGAACATGGGTCAGTGGGAAGGAATACTGGCGTCACTCGGAGTGCCAGTGACATACATCGAACCACGAACATGGCAGTGGTCACTTAAAATTTACGAACGCAACTATAACAAACGAAAATCCGCTCTATACAGAGTCGCCAAGCAAAGATTCGACGACATTGGTCGAGTCACAAAAGCAACTTGTGATGCTTGGTTGATTCTGGAATGGGCTATGAACCATCACCCCTCATGCAAAGACCTGGCATTTCAGATCAGACAATCTCGAGTAACGGAATACGACAAGTATCCCCCGAAGAAGCGAAGCCGTTAGCAGGAGTTTCCAAAGCTGGACTTTGGATTCCCTACCATAGGCTTGACGGAGTCGAAACCGGTTACGGACGACTACGAATCAACAACCCAACCACCGACATGAAGTATACTCAGTTGGCTGGGTCGGGTTGTCATGTGTACTTCCCAAAAGGGTTGAAGCGATACCCTGACACACTCGGTATAGTGGAAGGAGAGTTCAAGGCCATGAGCCTGACCGAAGCTGGATTCCCGACAGTGGGTATCAGTGGGTTTTATGGTTGGCAACGGGAAGGACGAATACACTCCGAACTGGAAGAGGCACTGGCTTACTTGCAACCCACGAACCTTGAGTGGATCGGGGATTCAGATACGTTACTCAATCCAGACTACTATACTGCTACTGGCAGAATGGTAGCCAAACTGCCATCTGTCAAACTAGTGCGGATGCCGTTCGATGGTCCGAAAGGTGCCGACGACATGCGCGAGGAATTCGGGGAGGAGTTTGTCAACAAGTGGACTGCGTTGCCCAGAGTCGAAGGCAGCACCGATGAAGTGACCATGCTCGACAGGTTGCTTACGGTACACCACGAACAGGTGGATGCCAGTAACACTGAAGTGTTCGGGAAGTTGTGCAAAACAATAGGAAGGTTCGGCAACAACCCAGGTTCGGCCATGCTCACGGAACGAGTCAGGACTTTGTTCAAGGTCAAGGCCGGAGTTCTGAAGGAAGGAGTCAGTGCTGCCAAGCGTTCGGTGGAGCGTGGAGATGTAGTCTCTGAAGAAGCCGAAGCAGTTGTCCGAAGGAGCTACACTGACGGAACCAAGTGGTATGTCGATTTGAATGCCTCCGGTAGTTTCAAACGGTTGTCCATAGAGTCGTGGCGAAACCAACTGGTGTATTTCGGAGCAACCGCTGCCCAGATCAGCAATGCCCAAGCTACGGTCGAGCAGAACCGTATGGTTGACTATGCAGGTCCGTTGTGCGGTAGACCTGTGGGGTTGCATCGCGAAGGGCACTTGCAGTTGTTGGTTACTGAAGGATATACCTACCAAGAAGGAACCGGTTCGGTTGAGTGGCACGACACCGTGTGCGGTCAGTACTTGAAGAACCTGCTAGGCGAGTCGCAGTGCGAATACGTTCTGGGTTGGCTAAAGCAAGCCAGAACTGCCATGCGAGAACCACACCGAAACCATCCAGGCCAAGCACTGTTTCTGGTCGGGGGTGTAGGTCTGGGCAAGACCCTAGCGCAACGGATTATATCGTCCTGTCTCGGTGGTAGAGCAGCCGACCCACAAACTTGGATCAAAGGGATGACGCAGTTTAACTCAGATTTGTGGAAGGCAGAGCATCTGATGATCAGTGATGCCACGGTTCAGGATGACTGGAAAGCTCGCCAAAGGCTAACCGGTGCCATCAAGGAGATTGTGGCTAACAATTCTATGCCTATGAACGCCAAGTACTTGGAACCGATCACGCTCAAGCCCATATGGAGGTTGTCCATGAGTGCCAACACTACTCCCAATAGTGTTCGGGCATTGCCAACGGTTGATGAAGACAATCAAGACAAATTGTTGATGTTCTACTGCGACCGACCTGGATGGGAGTTCAATGGAGTGGACATGTGGGAGCTGATCGAGCCTAGTATAGCTGAGTTTTGTGGTGCGGTTGATGCCTACGAGGTGCCCGAACACATTGCCAATGTCAGGTATGGGGTTAAAGGGTTTGTGCATCCAAGTGTGGAAGCGTTGGTCCATGGGGAGTCGTCCGAAGGGCAACTTGAAGGGGTTTTGGATCTGTATTTTGTGTCCAACGAAGGTGCCTTGGAAGGTAGCTCGGCAGTCATATACGAGGTACTCAGTAAGTATACCAGACTCGGTTGGATCAAAAGTCCAAGGGGCATGGGGATGTTTTTGAGGCGGTTGCAGCAGAGCAATTCGTGCAAGTATTCGGTCAAATCAAGGTGGAGCAGGGGTGCCCAAGTGTGGTGTATAAGCCTGGAAACGGGTGAGGAGCCGTTTTAGGTAACCTGTTGATACTGAATGTAGTAATACTGTAGTGTGTATAGTTTATACGATTTCGGTTAGTTGCTGGAATGCAAACACTTATAACAACTATACGTCAAACCTCCAGAAATGGGGGTTTTTTTGTAGTGCCCCTAAGCACCAACGCTTTACGCAGAATGGGTAGTGGTGTAACTAGGAAAAGGCTAGTTACACCACTGATTTTTAAATGGTTGCAATGCAAACACTTAGTCGTGGTGTAACTAGAAATGGCTAGTTACACCACTCACACCACTTTTGCCAAAACGCCTGACTCGCCGTGGTGCGAGTGGTGTAACTACGAAAAACCTAGTTACACCACTTTTGCCTTGCGTAAGTGCCCCCAACGCAGCCTGTTGCGCCAGCGTGGTGTAACTGGTGTAACTAGGTCCGTGTATATCTCTGGTCTCGGGAAGAGAATACTTTTAGGGTACGAAAACCCAAAAACATTAAAAAAAAAAAGGGATATAGAAATAAAGGGGTAGTTACACCACACCACGGGGTTTTTTTGTTTCTATACTTTTTTAAATGGGGTATGTTCGACATATGGATTTTCCAAAACCACACGATGTGGCGCACATGGCGTTTGGGGCAGTTCTGGCATCGATGGCACCGACAGGTGGATCTGCCACTGGCAGTGCGAAGTCAGGACCAGGTGAGTGGGCATGGAAGGACATTGCCCAGGACAAGGCTTATCATGTCATGCGAGCGATCCGTCATGGCACCACCTACTGGAATTTGAGGCATGGCACCGAAACCGACCCCAATGAGACTGACGAGGAGCATTTAATGAAGATGATCACTAGGGCAGCTATGGAGTTAGCCATTCTAAGGGCTGAGAAGGAGCGGAAAGGTACCTAGAAATCGTTTTTAGAACTGAGTGGTGTGATGTGACCTCTCAGGGTAGATCCTACCCTTAGATCGAAGATTTGAGATCCTCCCAGCCGAAGTAGACCTCGATGCCGTGTTTGAGGGCATGTTGCACCTCAATATCTGCACCCTTGGAAGTGCCTGGGAGACGGAGAATCAGGTCACACCGCTCTACCCAAGGAATGCACCAGTCGTAGATCCACTCGTCATAGGGTCTGCGTCTGTGCAACTCCGCAAAATGACTGAGCAATGGAGCAAACGGGGCAAACCCCATGTCCAGAAGCCGGTGAAATGCGTCGATTTGAACCGCTACATTATCTGCACAGGGTCCGAATGAGTATGGACTTGCGATATAGACTGTTCGACCCTTTCGGCCATCCATTTTGACAGGGTCATGCCCTCTAGGTTTGCTGCGCCTTGCCATGTTCTTTTTTGATCCTGCGTAACCCGAACGGCAATCCGTTCGGTCTTTGGGTGGGGTTTTTTGGCGTATTTATTGTTGTAATTGCCCATTTGGGTAATGTTTGACAATACTGATAAGGAATGCAAGGCCGAACACATAGGGTGCGAATCCTATTACCGGAGGAACCTATGAAATTAAACCTCGGGTTGGTCCGTAGTGTATAAGTCACCAGCGACCATGTCCGGCCTTGCGGAAGGTTACCTTAGCTTGTAAAAAATGTGTCGTCCAATTTTAACGGTTTGCTTTGCTGCGTCTGCCCAGTATGGGTCAACATAGTCAGCGTGATAATGATCCGCATGCCCGATCTTGGCAGTATCCAGCCGGTGAATGTTGTGGGCAATCCACAAGGCGAGTTTTGCTTGGGGTAGTTTCAGCATGTGCTTCAGATCCGCTTTGGTTTTTCCGTTCCAGCAACTGAATTGTTTGCGTTGCAAACAAACCTGGTCATACGTCAACCCTCGGTTTGCTGCTCGTTGCTTGATGATACACCCGATAGCAAGTTGACCTTGCGGAGACTCGCCCCGTGCCTCACCCAAGATCGTCAGTGCGACGATCTCAGGATCAGCTAGGGCTACAGGTGCTGCGACTAGCAGTGCCAGTAGTGTTTTCATTTGTCCTCGCTGGTGCTGGTGCCGGTTAACTTTTCGTAGTAACCTCTGGCGAGGTTTTCGTCAGCATGCTGCTCCAGTAAATGAGCAACATCTGCCATCACGGCTTTGACCTTGTCTAGGTCTTCGAGTTGAGACCCAAGCAGGGTCAGGGAGTATGTGTACGCTATGGTTTCGTTTTGTGTCATAAGTTTTCTTTCGTTGGGGTTGATACCAATCGGCTTTGTCCGTATTTATCTGCGATTTCGCTACTTCGGTAAGCAGTAGCCTCAAACTCGTCTACGTTGACATATAGCATTATACCGCACCCGTTTATTCCAGCATCAACCGGATCGTATTGGGGCGATTCCTTCTGCTCGTAAATCACTCCGGCTTGCCTGTCCTCCAGTGAAAGCTCGATTCGGTCGGAGTGTATCAAGTGGGCGATGAGTTCTAGTTTGTCGTAGATCGTCATGTTGTTGATCAGTCGTAGTATTTCGGTTTTTGTCATAATTCCTCCTCCTTGGCATCCATATAATGTTCGAGCTTCATCCGAGTCATGGCGAATGCCGTCCATGAGATCATGTCTGTCAGGCTACTGCTTCGGTCTCGGTATTCGGGTTCCTCCTCCTCTGCTGCATTAAACAAATCAGGTTCCCACTCGCGAACGGCGCAAACCAGGTCCCATGATCGGCCATAGTAGATGGCGTATTTAGAGTCTGCTGCCTGTTGCGACGCTTCGTCACGATCCGTCATGTCCTCAACACTCAACAGGCAGTATTCGAGCCAGTCTGAGTATATTATTTTTGTGTGTATCATAGGTTTTCCTTTGGGTTAACCGTGCGCCCAAAGATGGGTTTCACCTCTGGATTTTGTGAATGAGCGACCTCGTTCTGGCAAGCTGATCGACGCTTGTAAATCCACGTAATCAACGCCCTCTCTTGCTGCGAGTTCATTCAGCATTTGTTTTGCCATCTGATGCCAATATTGTGAACCACCTCTTACTTTGAATCTCCAGCTTCCGGTTTTTGTTTTCTTTGCTTTCGCAAGTTCGTCGCGATTCGCGCGAAGCCTGGCGGTTTTGAATTCGTGCTGCTGGATCGCAAGTGCTGCGTCGCGCATGGCATTAAGCCAATGTTTGTAATTTTGAAGTGTCATCATATATAGGTTTTCTTGATCAGGAGACTTGATTGACTCCTGATAGGAAAACCCACTTGCGTGGGTTGGGTTTTGGTTAACCGTGCATTGCTTTGCGCCAAGCATCGGCTGCGGATGAATGCCCATCGCGCATGACTTGGGCCAATGTATCCATACGATCTCGCGTGTCGTGGTCCGCGAACCAAGGGAATCCCCATAGGTTGCCGTTACCCCCATGGAATTT